>Ga0255756_1005920_pt1 | contig 11165 bp, 7 predicted proteins | sample 011ome_20_FD_179956 | JGI IMG/M metagenome (GOLD analysis project Ga0255756, IMG submission 179956) | Coastal salt marsh microbial communities from the Groves Creek Marsh, Skidaway Island, Georgia - 011509CT metaG (version 2) | ecosystem: Environmental > Aquatic > Marine > Intertidal zone > Salt...
AGCCAGTAAAGACCAACACTCCGCCGATGACACCGGCGACAAGATTCCTCCGAGACGTAATGGATAAGCGAGATCGGCGAAGGAAATGCCCTACCGACCAGGCAACCAGCGCAACAAGAGCACTCGCCACAAACATGGGCCAGAGACCCGGTCTGGTCCCAATACCCAGGAGAACCCCCAGCACTCCTAGTGCTAATCCGAAAGACAGGCGAAGGGGCTTGAAGAATCGATCGACTGTGAGAACAACAAGACCAGCAGTAAACAGGGCATAGCCCGACCCTGCCGGAACGTCTTTGATGTTGAACATTGAGTGACCTACCCACAGGGGCATTGAGGCAATCACTGCCCCACCGACCAGACCCCAGGTCCAGGAGCCCACCATCACACCGACGGTGAGACCGACCGCCATCAAAGCAAGAACCCCCAGAAACGCCATACCAAGGTGTCGCCCAGCAAATGCTTCTGGGGCACTGGACACCAGTCCCCAGGTCTCGTTCCCGAGAGCTATGTTGATGGCGTGGCCGACGAGTGCCGCACCGGGTCCGTAGCTTTCGCTGGAGTAGTTTCTGCCCTCGAGAAAGTTTTGGAGATGACCAACGTGGTAGCCCTCGTCAATGGTGACGCCCGTCTGTAATGCGCCAGAAATCATCTGAGAAACTCCGAGCACTACAAATACCCCAGCACCCCACGCCACCCACGGGGGCAGCTTCTTGGAGGCTCCGCGTCGCGGTGGTGCGGGACCAAAATCATCTTCCCCTCGGCGACGGTCACTGATTCGCAGTGACAGAAAAACCCCCAACCCCAGGACTAGGACAGAGAAAGCAGCCCCCGCGATAGCGCCCAATATGGTTGAGCGTTGAACAAAAGTGGAAACATCCATGTAGACGACTATTTGAGGATCAGTCTCCGGGAGTCGATTCTCAATGAGTTGCATATTCGCGTCAGGAATGAAGCGCTCGTTGCTCCCGCCCGGTATCCAATACTGCGGGGAAGTTGATTCATACGCGAAGGGTGACGACAATCCGATTCGTCCGACCGATATCCCCCACGGACAATCGCAAGGATCCAGGCGCTGGATGAAGGAATCTCTCTGATAGTCCTCTGTGAGGGGAAAGGAAAGGCGATTAGAGCCCATATCCACGAACATCGTCATGGAAGGGTAGTCAGCAAAGCTGCCGTATTCATCTGCAACGAAGAGTTCGGCCTCTGTTTCCTGCCAACTATAGATAACGGTGTCGAGTGAGATTGCGGTATTGCCGACGTAACCGCCTCCCACTGCACCCACTGTTGCCACACCGATAGCCACAAGAAAGGTCCGCCAATGCCTCCGGGGGTCCTTTCTCAGAAGCATGTCTGCAGTCAGAGCGGAGGGTAGACCGGATAAGAATCATGGGATCGCAAGACAGAGGTTGACGGACCTTTTGAGCTGAACACTATGAGCTCGGCCAGGAACCCCAAACTGATGAATATTCCCCCGAGCGCTAAAGAACCAAACGTCAAACCCGGCCAGATGGGGTGCTCAAACCAGGTAGCCATGCCTTGGCCACTGGCAAGGTATGCGAAGAATACTGAGGTAGCAAAGATTAGAAGCAGCGAGCCTATTCCGCTGAAGAAGTGGCCGGGGCGTGCGTGGTAGCGACGGAGAAACTGAATAGTGACCAAGTCAAGAAGGCCACGCCATCCGCGGGCAAATCCGTAATGAGACTTTCCACTCCGCCGGGGGCGATTAACAACCTTCACGTCACCGACCGCTAGACCCACCCACACCGCGATGACCAGAATCACACGATGAAGCTCACCGTAAAAATATGGACGCAGGGCATATGCGGCCGACCGGGAAAAAGCTTTATATCCCGAATTGATATCCCACAGACGCAATCCACTCACTTGACGTACCGCTCCGTTGAACGCCCGCGATGACACCTGTTTGAACTTGCTGTGCTCGCGATTAAAACGCCTGCCGTTGACAACATCGTGACCGTTGAGCAGGGTCTCGATTAACTCCGGGAGGTGGGAGGGGTCATCTTGACAGTCCCCATCCATCATGACGACGACGTCACTGTCCACACTCAGCGCTTCATCTATCGCGTTTTGAAGTGCTGCCGATTTTCCGACAGAAACGAGAGAGTGCAGCACCCGGAGTTCAAATCGAGAAAACTCGGCATGCCTGAAGTGCTCAAACGTCCCATCGGCCGACCCGTCATCAAAGATGACGACGACAGCCTCCCCCACAAGATCATGATTCAAAGCCTCATCAAGCTCGAGCAATAATTGGGAAAGATTCTCTCGTTCGTTCTTGGCAGGAATACAAATGGTGACATTCAGGACGATGGGCAAAGCCATCAGCACACCCCTCTATTGAGTTTGTGTTGCGGTAAGCATACACACCTTAGAGTACACAGCTATCATGATTAATCCTCACTAAAAGTCCACAACGAGGACAGTTTGCCGCGTTCTCCACAAGAGCGATGGATCCGTTGCGGCAGAGCCAACCAAGATTGAGCGAGTCGAAAAATCGTGTCATGGGTCATGAACCACTCCTACGCCCCCCCTGACACTCAAAAATATTCAGAAAATAGAGGAAACAGTCCAAGCCATCGGCGCATGAAATACCCCCTCCCTCCGCTTCAGCGACCTATTTGCTTCTTCTTCAGCGCATGCCACGTCTTGGGGCGACGAACAATCGGCGCCCTGTGTCGGCGGGCTCCGCTATGATTATGAGTGAGAATTAATCAATAAATTATCCAGCAGGGATAACGAGCACATCTGAAGGGGACTGACGACATGCCTTGTCTTCCAGCACAAGCCTTTGTGTCTGTTGTCATTCCCCACCAAGGAGATGACTCATTTCTGCTGCGATGTCTTGAGGCCCTGCGGAACCAGACCTATCCCAGCCATCTCTATGAAGTTCTTGTCGTTCTGAACGAACCGGAGCGCAGTTACCTCGAGTTCGAACTTCAAGAAGGTGAGTTCCCTCTGTGGGAACCACGCTATTTCTCCTACAACGCGAGAGACCGCGGTATCGAGGCTTCAGGGGGTGACGTCATTGCCTTCACAGACTCCGACACTGTCCCCCATCCTGACTGGCTGAGCCAAGGGACTTTGGCTATGGCTCGGTCGGGCTCGGACCTTATCGCCGGACACATCAGCGTGACCACGTCAACGAACAGGCCTTCGCCTCCAGAGCTATACGAACTCCTCTATGCCTTTGATCAAGAGAAGAACGTCAGTGGAGGCTATTCCGCGACCGCCAACCTGTTTGCCAGACGACACCTCTTTGCAGACCTTGGGCTCTTCGAAGAGACGGCAATCACAGGAGAAGACTTTGACTGGACCAGGTCAGCTGTCGAGGCGGGTGCAACTCTCATCTACTCCGCTGACGCAATTGTCGAACATCCAGCAAGAGACACCTGGTCTACTCTGTTCGCGAAGGCCAGGAGAACCACCCTCCCCTACGTCGATATCGCCGAACCCGGATCCTCCCAAGGCAATCACCTTCGGGAACGAGTGAGATTCCAACTAAGGGCAACACCAAGCCCCGGCAAAGCCAATGCGCTATCGAAGAGCCAAAGATTCGTTGCACGGTTTATGCGACTGCTGCTCATCGCCTACAAAGCCCTGTGCTTACTGCGAATACCCCCAGCTTTCAAGAGAAACTTGCAAGCTATTCGCGGAAGACAAGTGGCCGTCGTGCCTGCCATCCAGGAGGCAACCACATAGTGGCACGCCTCAAGAACCTTTCCCGAAACTCTCCAGGCCAAATCATTCGCGACATCTGGACGAGGCGGGCGTTCCTCTCGCTCCTGGGCTACAGCAGAGTGAAAGCATCACTGGCTGACACGAATGCTGCCGGATTTTGGTGGCTGCTGGAACCTGCACTTCAAGTTGCCGTTTATGGAACTATCTTCGGGCTGATACTTCCAGTGTCGAGTCGACCCGACAACTTCGTCATCTCCCTGATTATCGGTGTTGCAATCTTCCAGACCTATCAATCAGCCTCCACACGAGGCACCAACCTATTCAAAGAATCTCGCGGCCTTGAGGAGAACACCTCCATTTCGCCTTGGGCGTTTGTTGTCTCCACAGTTATCGAAACACATGTAAAAACTCTGGCCTTCATAGTGATTGTCTACGTCGCGGCCATTGTTCTCGGCGTCACTCCCACCTGGTGGTGGCTAGCGTTTCCTCTAGTTTTTTTGTGGTCAAGCTTTTTCCTCTACGCGGTGTCACTGATGACCGCGGGCATTACCCGCTACTTCCCAAGTTTCACGAAGGTCCTTAGCGCTCTCAACCGTCTGATCTTTTACTCGAGCGGCATCTTCTGGTCAATCGAGAAGGTCCTCTCCGACTCACCCCCACTCCTCGCGCTAGCTGAGCTGAACCCGGTCTACCAATTCATTGTCATGGGCAGGGGTTTGCTGGTCGGTTATGAAGTCCAATGGCCTTGGATTTTTTCAATCAACGTACTCTCCACAGCCTTGCTGCTGATGATTGGCATCCTGGTATTCTCTCGCGCTAACAGAGGGAACCATGACTGACGCCTCCGCAGCTGTTCTTCTGAAAGACGTAACCAAAGTTTTCAAAGTTAGACAACGTTATCCCGGCAAAATCTTCACCAGGCCCACTGAAGTCGTTAGCCTCAACAACGTGAGCCTTCGTATCGGCCACGGTGAGGTGGTCGGGCTCATTGGTCAAAATGGGTCAGGAAAGACCACTCTGCTCAAGCTAATGTCGGGTGCTCTCAATCCGACAAGCGGCAAAGTGATGGCCCCGTCTAGACCCAGACTGATCTCGCTCAACGGCCTGGAACTGCCAAACCTGAGCGTACTCGAGAACACCGAACTTATGCTCCGCGCTCATGGGCGCGATGCAAAGGAAGCAAGGGTCGAAGCCTTTGATATTATCGGCCTGGCAGAACTTAACGACAAGACCTACCTCCCTTATCAGACCCTTTCAACTGGTATGCGAGCAAGGCTCGGTTTCTTCCTCACCACCATCAATCAACCAAAAGTTCTTTTGATGGATGAAATGCTCTCAGTAGCTGATGGCCGTTTCCAGTCTCGAGCAACCCAGTTTCTCTCCGCGATGATGTCGCGCGCCGACGGAGTTGTGATCTCTTCGCACTCGATGGAAACCATCATCGCCAACTGCTCAAGAGCAATCGTTCTACAAGCGGGACAAATAGTTTTCGACGGTTTGAGCCAAGGAGCGGTCGATTTCTACAGCTCGACACGGCTCACTCAGGACAACATCGCGGCAGCTAAGTAGAACATAGAAACTAGCATGAGTATCTTCGGAAAAATCAAGAGACTGAAGCGTGAATTTTCCGGCGTTTTTCGGCAGTCCCCAACAAGAACGGGCCTCCCTGAAGACAGCCGAAAAGACTTGGTAGCTCCACATGGCATGTTGTTTCGTAACAGGGCGCTCTCAGCCGAACAACAGGCTCTCCCGGGCTGCACTCACGACCTAGTGAGCATTCTGGTGTTGAGTTACAACGGAGCAGGACTTCTAAACCAGCTGTTGTCAAGTGCAAGTAGGTTTGAAACTTGTCGTAATTACGAATTTCTTATTTCGACCCAGAGCTCCTCGGACCACACTGAACAAATAATTGACACCTTTTCCAAGGCTCTGCCGATCAAGAAACTTAACCCCGGAAAGAATCTGTCGTTTTCCAAAGGTGTGAACTTTCTTGCCAAAAAAAGTAGGGGCCCAATCCTATTGTTGCTCAACAACGACTTCCAATTCCTGCAGCCGGTAATTTGCGAAACAGCGCAATACCTCACCAGGCCGGAAATTGGTGCATGTGGCATCGCGCTTACAAACAAGCTTGGCCAAATTGACCAGTACGGCGTTAATTTCCATTTTGACCTTGCGTACTCGGGAATCCGGCCTGTCAACATCCCCAATTGGGTCGCCAAAACCGATGTCGAGCTCGTGCCTGCGATTACAGGAGCCTTTCTCATGACTCGATCAACCGACTTTAGGCAACTTCAAGGCCTTGACGAGGCCTTCCACTACGGATACGAGGACATCGACTACTGCCTTCGGATGATTCAACGCTTGGGTAAAGCGCCTCTTCTCGTTGGCAACCTCAAGGGCCTCCACATTACGCAGACATCTCGACGAAAAATGCCTGGCCAGATTCGTCAGGACGGATTGAGGAGGAACTGGCTTCACTTTCAGAAAAAACACGGCCACTCACTTCGCGCAGCTATGCGCGGAGCTCTTAGCCCCAGTATCTTGCCGCGCCCGCCATCAATTGTTATTTCAGCAACGAAAGCCTCGAGAGACCCGCAATATGGGGACACTTATGTTGGAGCCTACCTGGAATGGCGATTGAACTCGTTAGGGTTGAAGACCCAACTTCAAACAGCCGACTTTGCCCACTCTTCGCAACCTGAAATAAACAGCTACTGGCTTCACCTGGTCAATCATTCCATCGGCTCAATCGGAACGCTCGCGAGCAAAGCCCTAACTTCAATAGCGTGGGTGCGTAACTGGAGCTACAAATGGTCCGCCCACCACCTGTTTCTCAGGCTGAATTGGGTGGGATTCTCTGGCTCATCCTTTGCGAGTCAACTCGACCAAATTGGCTACAACAGTCGAAAGGATTTCCTGCGCCTTGGGACCGATCCCCGAGTGAACCCTCTCGAGCCAATTCACGAGAATCGGGACATCGACTACCTATGGTCGGCGAACTTCCACAACGTAAAAAGGCTGCCACAAGACCTGCGGAGAATTCCGAGACTGACAGGGGTGGCTGCCGGCTCCGGTTGGTCCTCATCCGCCCTTCCGAACTACATAAGAAAAGGACCAATGGAGGCCGGACAGCTTGCTAATCTCTATCGGCGGACTAAAACAGTAATCGACGAAGCTGGTGTGAATACGCAACCCGAGGGGTCGCTCAATCTTCGCTTCTGGGAGGCTCTCGCCGCGGGTGCGTTGCCGCTAACGAACAATAAAAAGGGCCTCCTTGAAGCATTTCCCTTCGACGTGCCGAGCTGGTCAAGCCTGGACGAGCTCGAAGCGCAAATTAATTTCTGGTGCGCGAACGACAGCGCCAGGGTAAAGCTCGTCGAAAGGATGAGACGGCAAAAGCCCCCCCATCATGGATTAGAGGAAGCGGCTGAAACAATTCGTGCAAGGGTTGAGGTCCTAAACCGGCTTCCAAGGGTTTGTCTTTTGAACCCCGCACCCCACAAGGACGAAAAATACTGGGGAGATACGTTTCTCTTATCTGAGTTCAGCAACCTTCTCCAGGATGCAGGATTTGTGACCCACGTGCTGCCCCTGGAGCATCACAATTCGCTCGGGCGTTTGGAAGCTGAGGTTGTAGTGGTTTTGCATGGTCGAGAGATTGTCCGTCTCAATCCTGGCCAAGTCAATATCATTTGGATCGTAAGCAATCCAGATTTGCTATCGCAGGAGTATCTATCCGAGTTTGATGAGGTCTGGGTTTCGTCGAATCGAGCTAAGTCAGAACTTCTCAACCGGTGGGGCGTTAGGGCAGAATTGGTCCTCCCGGGCGCCGCACCCGTATTTAGCCGCCGCGAGCCTGAACTCGGCTTCGAAGACCGTGATATTGCGCCCTTAATAATTGGGAACACCCTCGGCAGAGTCCGGCCAGCAGTTATTGCTTTGACAAAAGCCGGAGTCAAGCTTGAAGTAATTGGACAAGGCTGGGACGGTATCCTTCCTAAAAATCAAATTCTTGGAGACTCGATATCGCGGCTCGATGCTGCGAAGGAGTACCAATCAAGAAGAGTTGTCATTTCCGACACTCGCGAGGCGATGCGTGAATGGGGGATATATCCACCGAGAGTTTGGGAGGCAATCCTTGCAGGGGCTGTACCCATTTCCGACAAAGTCTCAGAGACCGGCAAAGCACCCTCCCTGATTCCCTCCTGGGAAAAGCCTCAAGACCTGCTTCTAGCTACGGAGGCTCTGACCACAGAAAAGTCAGAATGGGAAAAGGTGCGTGCAAACCTCGAATGGTTCTCGCCCGGCAGAATCAGCCTAGCCTCGAGCGCAAAATTTGGCGCCGAGAGAATTTGGCTTCTCTTAGATAACGTAAGAAACCCACTTCAACGAACCTCAAACCGTCCGCAATCAATCGGACGACAACCAAAGTGAAAAGCCCCGAGACCGAAACCTTCACCTCGGCACCTGCACCTGCCTTCTTTGCGTCCCGAGAGTCAGAGTGAAGATTGCAAACTCTGTTTTCCAAAATTTCGAATCAGCCCAGCGGGCACAATCAATGATGTGGTCGTACTATCCGCCAAAACCGAAGGCTCGTCTCTTATGGATCGACAAGAAAAAACCGGCGCAGTGAAAGACTCCGATGTGACCAATGCCGGCTGGGGCAGGCGGGAGCGTTTGGGCCTCAAGCGCGGTTACCCAGATATCTGGACCGAAGCAATCTGCGACTGGCAACAAAGCGTTGATTTTCTAGTTTTGGTCCACATCCACTACCTCGACCTGGCATCCGAACTGTTCGAGAAAATCAGAAATATCAATCAAGAGTTTGATTTGATCATCACCTATACAGAATGTCTCGCGCCAGATTTTCGTCCGCTGAGCCAGATGAAAATGGCCAGGTCAACAATTACTCTTCCGGTTCCCAACCGTGGACGAGATTTGTTGCCAATGGTTTTCGTTGTAAACGCCGGCTTTTTAACAGGTTACAAAACTGTACTGAAGCTTCACACAAAGAAGAGTGAATGGCGTAATCGTCATCCACTGGAAGGAACCGGAACTGAATGGCGAGAAAAAATCCTTAGCGAGCTACTGCTGGACGACCGGGCTTCGCGATACGTTCAGGAGCTGGTCAGGTCTCGTGATTTAGGAATCGTAGGACCAAAAGGTAGCGTGCTCGACGGGCAGTATTTCGTTGGCGGCAATCAGCAGCAGATTAGCGCTCTTTGTTCTAGGAATCAGATTAGTGAAGACATTGTAGGCACGTACTCGTTTGTCGCTGGCTCGATGTACTACATTCGCGCGTTCCTACTCCAAGGCCTCCGTAGCTTCGACCTCGAGATTGAGGATTTTGAGCCTGAAACAGGACAAACTGATGGCACAATGGCGCACGCAATTGAGCGCTTCCTGGGTCTCGCTGCAGCGCTTTCCGGCCTGACAGTTCGGTCAACGGACCAGTTCGATTGAACGTGCAAAATCGGGCACACAGTCGAGGGAGAAACCTAATTGCAGAACAATAATCCTTTAGTCGTAGCCAACTACCTGCCCCAGTATCACGACGTTCTAGAGAACGACCGCTGGTGGGGTAAGGGGTTCACTGAATGGTCCTCCGTCGCGATGTCCAAACCCCAATTCGCCGGCCACTTTCAACCGAACCCACCACAGGGGCTCGGTTTCTACTCGCTCACAGAACCCAGCATTTTCCCTAAACAGACCACGCTAGCGAAATCTTTCGGCATCGACGCGTTTATGTACTATTTTTACTTTTTCGGCGGGCGTCGACTTTTGGCGGAGCCAACGATGCTTCGAAGCGCGATGGAGCTTGGTCACAGTTTTTTCTTCTGTTGGGCGAACGAATCTTGGGCCCGAACATGGGACGGTCGGGACAAGGAGGTTTTGCTGCTTCAAACGGAACAGCTTTCGGACGCGGACACGCTAATCTCTGAGATGGCGCCGAGTTTCGAGAATCCCGACTACCTGAAAGTAGAAGGGAAACCACTTCTCGCGATTTACCGTCCGGGTCGGATTCCGCGAATTGAAACTTTCATTAAACGCCTGAATCGAGCCGCACAAAAAATCGCAGGCTTTCCTGGAGTAGCGGTACTTCTTACAGAATCAAAAAATGAGAAAAAGTGGAACTCCAGTAGGACGGAGTCTTTGCTAAGACGAGGGTTGATTCTCGGCACCCATGGCTTTCCTCCGCATGGTCTCCCCAGGAAACCTGTTTCCCTCGGAGACTTTGGTCAAAACCTCATAGCCGACTACCTGACTGAGGCGGACTGGGACATCAGTCGCCTAAGAAGCGGTTCCTTATCGGTGAGTCATTTCCCTGGAGTCATGCCTGGATTCGACAATTCTCCTAGGAAAGGGCGAAGATCGCTAATTTTCCGAGGATCTAATCCCTTTACCTTCCGGCGCTGGATAGTCGCAGCACTGGAGAGGGAACGAGAAATGGATCGCGCAACAAAGTTAGTGTTTGTGAATTCTTGGAACGAATGGGGAGAAGGTTCTCAGCTAGAGCCCTCTCGGTTACACGGATTGGCGATGTTGGAAGCAGTCCGCGACGCGACAACATGAACCCAATCTCTCCCGAGCCAGACAATCAAGAGCCGCGCCTTGCCTTCGTCGCGTCGGAATAGCCACTAATTAGGAATTTCGTATCGAAGCGGGTCGGAGTGCGCCCCCTAGGCTCATTCACAGGGGCCCGGGCGCTTAGCATCAGAGATAGCGTCGCCGGCAGAATGTCCGCAAGTCGGAAAATTTCCAGCGAATCGGATGCCTGGGTGTTCTGACTGTTTGTACCTATGTGAGTCAGGAATCTACCGAGCAACCGTGCAAGTTTCATCCCCGGCGGTCTGACCTACAAGCCCCTCCAGAGGCTCAACCCCCAGCCCAGAAGAACTTCTATCGTTGACCGGGGATTCAGCGTCAGTAGACCCAAATCCCAGAGATCTCTCTCCTACAGTGAAGGCCTCGTCGACCTGCAAGCGCTCCACCACCTCAGTGGCCAAAGCTTCGTTCGGGATTACCCGACCCGGATAGAGCTCAGGATCTGCATCCAGCACCGGATACTGAATGAACAGAATGTTCTCATTGGGTATGCCTCGAAGCGCTCTCGCCATAGCGACCATCACATCGAGGCTTCCCAAGCTCGTGGAGAGAACCATCGTGTCAGCGGCAACCCGGGCAAGTCCGTAGAGACGCTCCACCGAGTTGAGCACACCGTCCTGTTGCAGTGTGCGCACGAGTGCCGCCATATAAACCTGTTGGGAGGAAATACGGGAGAGATCACTACCGTCCCCCACACCCTTGCGCGTGCGGAGGAAGGCCAACGCTTGTCCCCCCTCGAGGGTGTGATAGCCGGCTTCCGGCAAGTTCACACCTGACCACGGGTCTACCAGTGGCGCACTCACACAGACTTCCACTCCTCCTACTGCGGTGGAGAGCTGGGCAACACCGGTGAAGGTCAT
>Ga0255756_1005922_pt1 | contig 11162 bp, 9 predicted proteins | sample 011ome_20_FD_179956 | JGI IMG/M metagenome (GOLD analysis project Ga0255756, IMG submission 179956) | Coastal salt marsh microbial communities from the Groves Creek Marsh, Skidaway Island, Georgia - 011509CT metaG (version 2) | ecosystem: Environmental > Aquatic > Marine > Intertidal zone > Salt...
AAGGCCAAAGCAGCACAGGTGATCGCCCCAAAACCAAGGTTTGAAGGCATTGAGGCGGGTTGGTAGAGTGGTTATGCAGCGGATTGCAAATCCGTGTACACCGGTTCGATTCCGGTACCCGCCTCCACAATATACTGTGCATTTCCCCGAAATAACGCTACCTGACACAATATATAGCAATCGACTTTTCGCACACAATTCGTACACAAAATATTGATTTAGATTTGCTGATTCCAATGCTAATGTTTGAGAGCATTAGTTAGAGGATTTTGGCAGATGAGTTACGGTGTGAATTCCATACAAATTCACAAAAAACTTAGATTGGATAAACGAGCGGGCAGCGATAATTGGTATGCTCGTCTAACACTGCCAAGCGGCAAGCGACTAATAAAAACAACTAAGACTGATGACTTGGAAGCAGCTAAAGAAGTAGCACTGCGTCTGTATTATGAAGTTGACGCTCGCATTCAAAACAAGCTGCCTGCTACTACCCGCAAGTTCAAAGATGTTGCTCGTCACGCAATACATCGCATGGAAGCTGAACTTGAGCAGGGTGTGGGTAAACAGGCATACAAAGACTACATACAGGTGCTCAACAAGTGGCTTATTCCATACTTTGGCGGCACTGATATAGCCAAGTTGGATTTGGCAGCTGTTACGGCGTTTGATGCGTGGCGTACTGAACAGAATGGTAAGGTGCCAGCACAGAGTACAATCAACAATCACAATGCTGCACTCAACAGAGTGTTGGATGAAGCAGAGCTCAATGGATGGATAGTAAAGTCACTGCGTCCAACACTGTTGAACAAGGGTGTCAAAACAGAAAGCAGAGGCAGCTTTACTGTTGAAGAATACCGCACGATTTACACCGCACTGCGCAGCTATCACAAACAGACAATCAACGAAAAATCAGTTGCTACACGAGAAACGCTGAGAAACTATGTGCTGTTCTTAGCGAACACTGGTGTGCGGCATGGCACTGAAGCACTGGGATTATGTTGGCGGAATATCGAATGGTACAAGCGTGATGGTGAGCGTTACTTGGCTATCAATGTCGGTGGTAAAACCAACAAGCGAACAGCCATTGCACGAGATAGAGTTGTGAACTTTCTCTGGCGGCAGGCTCAGCTGAACAGCAGAATTTCAGTTGCAGATTTTGATGAACTAGTTGCTGCTAAGGTAGATGAACCTGTGTTCACAACACGACTTGGTGCAATTGCTACAGTGCCAAACTTAAACCGTGCATTTAATGCGTTGTTAGATGAGTTGGGTTTGAAGACAGGTGCGGATGATAGAATACGAACGCTGTACAGTTGGCGGCATTTTTATGCGACGCAGGACTTAGGGCGTGGTGTCAGTACACACGCATTAAGTAGACAGCTTGGTAACAGTACTGAAATGATAGACAGGCACTATAGCAAGTATAGTCCATTGTTAAATGCTGACGTGCATAGTGGGAGGAAGTAATGTGTAGCAGTACGAACCTTGGTTGATGTAGCAGTACGAATCTTGGTTGATATTTTCTGTATAACAGGACAACTCAAATTTTTTAAAAAGTAAGGGGCTGTCCTAGATAACCCGATAATTGGGTATCAAACGGACTGTGAGAAAGAGTCGGATCAGCCAATCGAAGCAAGTTCGGTTGATAGAACACTTCATAGCCGGAACCACAGCACGAACGGCGGCCAGCCCCACAAGTAAATATCATAAATTAAGGTACATCAACGCCAAACAAGGAAATGTCGTATTCTAAAACTTGAGACACATCTGCAAAAATACTTACCCAAAATTAACGTAATTGTAACGGTTGCGTTGAAAACTCATCAGAATTACATCGTATTTGAGTAAAAAGTGGGAACATATTGATTTCCGTAAACACTGGTCCCACCTTGTGGCCTGAAAAATCAAACCGTGAAACTTTTTGTCCAGCATTCAATGCAGTGACAAGCAAAGACGAATAGTCAGAAACATAAAGATCGGCAGCGGGTATATTCCAGTTTGGATAGATTAAATAATCGCCCAGGTTCATATCTATGTAAATATCTGGGTCGCTTCGCTGATGCAATAAGATCCCTAAACGACAATTAGGCGGTAAAACTTCTAAAAAGAATCCGAGTTTTCGTCTGAATGACTTATGATCCAGGCGACCATCTTCTACAAGCGTTTGCGCAAATAAAATAACATCATAATTATCGGTGAGTGTCTTTTTAAATCTACCAATATTGGGGTCACCAATGCAATCATAGCATACAACATTCCCCAAGAAAATATTTTCAAACGTGTGAATGTCAGTTTCAGAAAAGACTAACGCTTTGTCTATGCACTTTGGACAAAAACGGGTAAAAATTTTACCTACATATTTGTTGTTATAAAAAGCTGCCAATCCAAATAATAATAGCGATGCAAAACTGACTTCATGCCTTTTTAAAGATAAATAAAAAACGTAAAGGTATGTGTACAATTTACGCCGAAGAAGGCTCAAAAACGAAAAAAAAGATCGTTCCAATCTAGGCTTGAAATTACCATGCTGGAAATAGATTACTTTTTTTCCGGCGTTTTTTGCCCTAATTGCAAAAATTATATCAGGCAATCTGTGGCCAAAAATAACAACACCATCATAAGCATCTAGATAATCTTCTTGTGAAAAGTAATCTTCCCAGCTCTCATCGTCAAAGCTAAGAAAAACAACTTCATCGCTTTGTGTAAGTTGGTTACTAAGCCATACAGGGTACCTCCCGAGGAGTGTAGAATTCAAGTCAAAAAAGATATATCGCATCTATTGCCGCCTTTGATATTGAATTTAATCAAACAGTGTTGTGCAGAGCCATGATGTTGGATTGCATACATCTAAAAAATTCGCAATTAATTCTAACATAATCATTTGTTCAAACTACGGCACTAACTCTTGAAGTGCACATAAGCATTTGCGTTTCTGCCTGTTCGGGTAGTTTCTAAGCACTTTTGGCGGGCCTTATGTAGGAACGTTTTTTATAAGTCACGTTATGCAAAACAAAGGTTGCACACGGCCTCAGACACAATAATCTGAGCCAGATTATTGCCAAGTCTGAAGTAGTTATGATTTCACCCCACTGGCGCAATGCTTTCTGAGCCGGAACATAAAGTTAACGAGTACTCAAAAATTTATTTGCGCAGTAGGATGCAAAAAATTATTAACTCCAATTGCAGTATACAATGGAAATAGCGCAACCAAAACTACTATTTTCAAACTGTTCTTTGATAATTTGAGCGAAAGGGACATCAAAAAAATTTCAATATATCGCATGAACATGTTAATCCGCAAAGCTACTATAGGATGATCGTGTAAGCTTAACAGGACCAGTATAGAAGAGAATAGCCAAAAGAGGCCTGCGTCGTATGTAGATGACGAACCTTTAACAAAAAATCTTACAAAAAGAAAAACACAAAAAATATATATCCTGTAGATATAGTCACTTAAGTCTAATTTACCTACAAAATCATATTTTGGAAGTAAATCTCTAGGCAAAAAAAACAAAAAGACAATAAAAACAAAGATGCCCAAGTAAAATAATTTAAACCGATAATTTTGAGGGTATAACAATGCGAAAATGGCGCTTTTATGAAACGTTACAAGAATGCCGACAACTATTCGACCTATGAAACTTGGATATTTAAGGACAATAAAATAAGACAAAGCCATTGCAAAGCCCTGTGGTAAACCGTTCATAGTATATGGAACAAAGAAAACTGAAAAAAATACAAAATTTGAAAAAAAATAACTCAGTTTGTAATATGTACAAATACGGTAATTAAAATATATTATCAAAAATGAAAGGGTAAAATTATAAAGACCAAAACCTAGAGATGTCCATTTAAAAAAATACATAGTTATTAGCTGAAGTGGCTCAATAAACAATGCATAATTAGAAAAGTTTTTGTCAATGGATTCGTATATGTTTAAGTAATTGCTATAGTCAGCTCCACCGCTTGATCTAAATGAAATTACAAAACAGAAAATTGTTGAGAGAATTAAAGTGGAGAACGATATTATACTCCGCATGCTATGCATTTTTTACAAAAAATCCATTAATGAAACCTTTTGACCACGCCCTGGCGTTAGCTGAATTTAAAAGAATGCCGAATATTGTCTTTGCTGCGAACACAATTAGTCTATTTAAGACAAATAAAAGTTCATGCGTCCCAAAAGATCCATTGCACACAACCTTAACAAAATATCCATGACCCATTCCATAATTATAGGATTTTGTATTTGAAAACTTTCCAGCTGGTGGATGAATAACGTATAGACTTGGTATATATGAGATCTGATCGCAAACCTTTGTCAATCGCCATACAAAATCCCAGTCCTCACAAGCTCCGTATTTTGCACCCACGCCAAGATCGCAATTAAACTTTAGTGATTTAGCAATTTCATATTTAACCACTATTCCATTCGAGCAAACTCTGCCTGGAAATTTATCGATGGAGACAAGACATTCGCTTTTGTATTTAGAATGGGTGGATGAGCTTCTATCTACACCTCTGACACCAATAATAAGAGCCTTAGGGCTTTTTTGTGTATTTAACATCACGAGCAATTTATCTAAAATTTTTTCATCGAAATAGCTATTATCATCGAGAAACATTACATATTTTGAACTGTTTCTATCGAGTCCAATATTGCGTGCATTGCTCAAACCATAATCTTGTGTTGATATATATAAAACTGATTTGTTTTCGGAAAACGTTTTTGTTAAAAATTCAACATCATCTGCGTTGTCGGTCTGGTGCACCAATATTAATTTAAGATTATAGTTTAATAATAAATTTTGCACTTCAATAAAGTTGTCAGCGGCACGGACTACAGTATCTCTTGAGCCAATTATTCCCACTATGAAACTAAGTAACGTCATATCTTAAGGCTGATTCAAAGTTATTGATTGATTGAGCTTGTCGATGATATCTATGATTGGCAACTTATAGCTTGTTTCAATAGATAAACGCATGTACGTCCTCCGATGTAATTTGAATTTACGTTGAATATGACTTTAAACTAATATACAATTATGTGAAATTTTTAGAGCGAAAACATCTAGAAACACTTTGCTGCATCTAACGAAGATATTTATAGAGTGAAGTAAAATTGCGCACCTTTTTTAACATACTTTTTATTTGGATGTGTTTTTGATTAAGTAATCAAAGTTATTTAGATTGAAATCCATATTGTTTCTCGGCAAACACATAACCCAACTCATCGATTGCCGTCTTCCTTCAGATATAATGAGCCACGCTATATCTTCGGGTAGACGGTTCAACTCTGCTATATTACTCACATCACGCGGCCCGCTTGTAAAAGTAAACAAATCAAAATTCACTGATAAGTCATCAAATAAGTCTTTTCTTTCAGTCTCAGGATTGTCTCGAAGAAAATCATGTAATTCAATAACAATTATCTCGTTTCTTAGTTTTGTTAACAAACACTTGTTTTTTAACAAATGAAACTCCGCGCCTTCAATATCGATTAGTATCACAGAGTTAGATTGGTTAGTTGCAACGATTTCAGATAATGCGTTCGCACAAGCTTCTCCGTGGATTTTAACTTTATTTGCAGTACTATTCCTATTTGCGTTCTCTAATATTAATTCTCTTGAACGGTTATCGATTTCAAATGCATGTACTATCGTAACATTGCTTTGCATAGCCAAACCTACAGCGTAGTACCCGTCGGCAGCTCCAATATCGATAAAACAACTGCGATTTGATAACGCTTTTATTAGTACGTCCAATACACGTGTTTCATATATTCCAAGTAACATAGATACGCGATCATTAGATGACCACCCTGACCTATTTACTAATGAAAAACCCTTGAAAGGGCCATACTTCACAGTATCACCAATCGAACGTGATAATCTATTTACATGACTAGCTTTAATGGAGGCTAGATTTAGATCAAAGCCCAAAATAGCCAACAATTTTTTGCTGTAGTGGTTCATAGCACCCAGCAACCCAACGTTCTTTATAACTAATATTGGTTTCAATTTATTTCATCTTTCTTTTAAAGGAACGCCCGACTTTTTTTATTTTATCAACCAAATTAAAATTCCATGATTTTTGATAATGGTGGATCGCTAATGTATCGGCCGTGATGTCTGAAAACATTAACTGTTTAACGCCACGCTCTCGATCATAAGGATTATATGGATAAAAAACTTCTTTAGGTGCAAGGTAAGCGCGACTTAATTCAATTTCTTTTAGATAGGGTGTTATTATTTCCGGTATCGGCAGCATCTCTGAATTTTGAGCGTAGTGCTCAGTAATTTGGTTAATACAGCCGAGTAAAATTTCATTGTTGGGTGTTGCAACTATTACTGCCGCATTTAGCATTTTATTTGTTTCATATCCGACAACAAAATCATACATTTTTCCTATCGGTCCGAAGCCCCTTATAACTTCAATATCCGTATCGAAGTAAATACCGCCATGTTCATAAAGAAGTTCAAAGCGAACTAAATCTGACAAAAATGCCCATTGCTTTTTTTGCACAAGCTTTTTCTTCAATGGATCACTTAAATCTATATTATTTTCTGACCACTTAATAATTTCATATTCTGGAAAGTATCGCTTCCATGATTCAATACAGCGCAGATTTAAAGTGTTAAGTTCGGCACTTCCAAACCAGCAGTAGTGTATTTTTTTTTTCACATTATTCATTATTGTGTCCGCGATATAGAAGATAGAATCTAAAAGAAATTACAGTGATATATTGAACAACGAGTGACATGAGTACGTACCCAAAATTTATTGCATCAATTTTTACAAGAACTAGTAGAAACGCATAGTACACCAGAATTGAATAAAAAATGCTCATGAAGTAATCTGTTATGCTAAGAAATTTAGCAGCTTTTGTGTGAATCCAAAAAAAGGAAGCGCATGCAGTATAACATATATAGAATAATATAATTTCTGTCTTGAACTCTTGTAATTTATTATTGAACGCAAAACTGTCCATCACGTTGAAAAGTAAGAGGATCGATAGTAGCAAAATTATCTGCGTGATAAAACTTAATAATGTAAATTTTAGTTCGAGAAAATTGATTTTTTTACTATTTGCACCATGCATCTTTATGAAGAGCACATTTAACGCCTCAATTATAATCGAAAACAATATATTTCCTCGCTGAGCAATTGTATATATACTGAGCAATAATTCGTCTAGCACATAGAATAATAATACTTTATCAAGCTGATTTATAGGAATTGCGGCAACGGAAGAAACATAAAAATTTACCTTTCGACGGTTGTAAATTTCATGAACCTTTGGAAAGTTGCATTCGCTTTTAACTGTGCTTCTTATTATCAGCCTCATAGTGATTGGAGCCCAAATAATAAAATCAACTAAAATTATCGCTGAAATAATATAATTAGGGGCCGTATTAATCATATTAATTGTTAACGCAATTTTTAGTACTAACGAAGTTATTAAAATACAAAAGAGAGAGAGAAATGTCTCATTGTATCTATTCAGTCCGAGGACAACGCTATTGTTAAGAAAGTAGCCTGTTATTATGATCATAAAGAGTTCGACACGACCGATGTGAATGAGATTTAATTCAAAGCAAATACCTAATATACTTGCACAAAACAAAAAGTGAAAAAAATCCTCTATGAATATTTTTTTTATTACTGTATTCACCGAGCTATGTCGTTCTATTTGGTTGAGCTCAACCAACGTGTATTGCCAATTTGATAGCTTAGATACAATTGCAAAAGTATTATAAATTGCCATTGTAAAGATTAATTCAGCCAATTGACTCGTGTTTGCTGATTTTACCAAAATACTGTAAATTAAAATTGTAGCTACAGGGTTAATTGCAAATGTTGCAATGTTTGTTAAAATTTTGGTCAAAACTTTAACTTAGTTGCTTAAGGTGCTTTTCAATTTCAGATTTGTGCCATACCGCGATATGTCGCGGAGGGTAAGGAATAATAAAATCTTCGATTAAAAATTTAGGCGGTGGAAGGTTGAAAGGTTCTCGTGTAAGATTTACTGGTCTGTACCCTCCTGACTTAATGTCAGCATTTATTTTTACGTCATCAAAATGAGTAGTTAGCAACCAAGATATATCGGATTTATCAAAATTCTTGAGTGTTTCAATCACTTTAGAGTTAGAAAGATGGAATAAAACGTCTCTACATAGCCATGCGTCTACCACGGGTAGCTTGTCCGAGGTAATGTCTATCTTTGAAAATTCAATAGATAGGTGTTTGGATTTGAAGACAACAGAATTCTCAAGTAGTTCTCTTACAATATCACCGCCTTTATAACAAAAACCGTCCGGAAATTCTACTTCCTTTATCCAATTACAATCACCACATGGAGCATCAAGCATCGAATTTATCTGATATTTCTTAAAAATACGTGGCAGTTCTTCTCTAAGGTTTTGAGTATATAAAAGCTCACTTCCTGGTCCTGAAATCGATTCATTAGATCCCCAAAAGTTTGTATCGTGTATATGGTCAAATACTTTCATGCCTTTAGACGAATTACCAAAATCGATCTTATGTCCGCCCGACGTTAATCTCCAAAGAAAAATTTTCCAAATTGGGTTTGTAATTTTATAATTTTTTTGGACCCAATTTTTCAGCGCCCATTTGCCTCTTTGTAATTTTGTCCCGTACATTGCGTTCACCTCGAGCTTACAGTCTCTGCTAATTATTCAATTTTTAATCAATAATGTATTTCGATCAGATATTTAAAAGGTATTTAAATATTTATATGATTAATAACTACATGGCTTTTATAAAAGCATCGATCAAATCGGTGCGTTCCCAGCTAAATCCGCCATCCGCTTCGGGTATGCGCCCGAAATGACCATAGGCCGCGGTACGTTGATAGATCGGTCTGTTCAGCCCCAAATGGGTGCGGATACCGCGTGGAGTGAGATCCATGCACTGCGCAACAGCTTTTTCGATCTGCTCTGCACTGACTTGGCCCGTACCAAAGGTATCGGCGTAAATCGACAGTGGACGCGCCACGCCGATGGCATAGCTGAGCTGAATGGTGCATTTTTCGGCCAAACCCGCCGCAACCACGTTTTTAGCCAAATAGCGTGCTGCATAAGCGGCCGAGCGGTCAACTTTGGTCGGATCTTTACCAGAAAACGCGCCACCGCCATGGGGGGCTGCACCGCCGTATGTGTCAACGATAATCTTGCGCCCTGTTAAGCCCGCATCCCCATCAGGGCCGCCGATCACGAATTTTCCTGTTGGATTGACGTGCCATGCGGTGTCGGCAGTGATCCACCCATCGGGCAGCGTTTCACGGATATAGGGTTCGACAAGGGCGCGGACATCTGCAGATGTCATCGTTTCGTCCAAGTGCTGGGTTGACAAAACGATTGAAGTAACGCCGACGGGCTTGCCATTTTCATAGCGCACCGACAGTTGTGATTTTGCATCTGGCCCTAAGGCGGGTTCGGTGCCGTTTTTGCGAACTTCGGCCAAACGGCGCAGGATGGCGTGGGAATATTGAATGGGCGCAGGCATCAGCGCATCGGTTTCATTGGTGGCATAGCCAAACATGATCCCTTGGTCGCCTGCCCCTTCGTCTTTGTTTTCTGCGGCATCGACACCCTGTGCGATATGGGCGGATTGTTCATGCAGTAGGTTGGTGATTTCCACAGTTTCGTGGTGAAATTTATCCTGCTCATAACCGATGTCTTTGATACAGGCGCGGGTGATTTCATCAATGCGGCCCATATATTCGGTCAGCTTTGATTGATCTGACAAACCAACCTCGCCACCAATCACAACACGGTTCGTCGTCGCGAAGGTTTCACAAGCGACGCGCGCTTCTGGCTCTTCGGCCAAAAATGCATCTAGGACTGCGTCGGAAATGCGATCACAGACTTTGTCTGGATGCCCCTCTGAAACAGACTCAGAGGTGAATACATATGTGCTTCTTGTCATGTAAAATGCTTTCTTAATATCTGTAATGTTCTGGTTTGAAAGGGCCTTCGGTTGTTACGCCGATGTATTCTGCTTGATCTTTGGCAAGTGTTGTAAGCTTCACACCGATGCGATCCAAATGCAGGCGCGCAACCTTTTCGTCCAAATGCTTTGGTAGGATGTAAACATCGTTGTTATATTCATCACCCTTTGTCCAAAGTTCGATCTGCGCCAAAACCTGGTTCGTGAACGAGGCTGACATGACAAAGGATGGGTGACCTGTTGCATTACCAAGGTTCAAGAGACGACCCTCTGACAGTAGAATAATACGGTTGCCTGATGGCATTTCGATCATATCCACCTGATCTTTGATATTGGTCCATTTGTGGTTCTTTAGGTGCGCAACTTGGATTTCATTGTCAAAGTGACCGATGTTTCCAACAATCGCCATGTCCTTCATCGCGCGCATATGTTCGATGCGAATGACGTCTTTGTTGCCTGTTGTGGTGATAAAGATGTCTGCCGTTTCAACTGCGTCTTCGAGTGTTAGAACCTCAAACCCATCCATCGCGGCCTGAAGCGCACAAATCGGATCAACCTCAGTTACCTTAACCCGCGCACCTGCACCGCGAAGTGACGCAGCAGAGCCTTTGCCCACGTCGCCGTATCCACAGACAACTGCGGTCTTACCTGCCATCATCGTGTCTGTTGCGCGACGAATGCCGTCGACAAGGGATTCTTTACAGCCATACTTGTTGTCAAACTTGGACTTTGTAACTGAGTCATTCACATTGATCGCAGGGAACGGTAGTTGGCCATTTTTCACCAACTCATACAAGCGATGAACACCCGTTGTTGTTTCCTCTGACACGCCTTTGATCGCGTCGCGGGTTTTTGTGAACCAACCTGGCGATTGTTCCATACGCTTTTTAATCTGCGCCTTGATCACAGCCTCTTCTTCGGACTGTGGGACCGGAATGATATCTTCACCCGCTTCTGCACGTGCACCCAAGAGAACGTACAATGTCGCATCGCCACCATCATCTAAGATCATGTTTGGGCCTTCTGAGAACATGAAGGATTTATCCAAGTAATCCCAATGCTCTTCCAATGACTGACCTTTGATCGCAAAGACAGGAATGTTCGCTGCTGCAATTGCTGCTGCTGCATGATCCTGTGTTGAGAAGATGTTGCAAGACGCCCAGCGCACATCAGCACCCAGTGTCACCAAT
>Ga0255756_1005924_pt1 | contig 11160 bp, 7 predicted proteins | sample 011ome_20_FD_179956 | JGI IMG/M metagenome (GOLD analysis project Ga0255756, IMG submission 179956) | Coastal salt marsh microbial communities from the Groves Creek Marsh, Skidaway Island, Georgia - 011509CT metaG (version 2) | ecosystem: Environmental > Aquatic > Marine > Intertidal zone > Salt...
GTATTTCTCTCCCTCTTAAAAGTACGAAGCGTTTTTCTAAAAAATGGGTCGACAGACTTCTGTCGACACGTAGGTCAAATGCATCTGATTTCTGCTCGCGCAGAACGCGCGTCTTCGAGGAGTATCCTAAAGCGTTTAAAAATGTCTCAGACACGCAGTTCTGCGAATACTTTCCAAACACATACGAAGAACATCTCATCAGACAACACACATCTCCGCTTCTCATCACGCAGAGCACATAAAATTGAAGAAGAACAGATATACTATCAAAAACCGCGTGTTCACTTTCGCGAGCGCGCAGAAGAGGAACAGGCGCTTTTTGCTCGCGACGCGAGCGACAAGACGCTCAGTTCTGCGGAGACTTTCCTCTCGTACTTTTGAAGCACATCGCAGAGACAACACACATCTCCGCTTCTCATCACGCAGAGCGCATCATGAAATTGAAGAAGAAACGTGTAGATATATACTATCATCACCCGTCGCGTGTTCACTTTTGCGAGTGCACAGAAGAGGAACAAATTGGTTTTTGCTCGCGACACGAGCGACAAAAATTTTCAAAAACGCGTCAGATTTTCAGCGCAGAAATGGTCGAACAACACCACCACAGACGACGACGACGACGGAGGAGGAGCGTCGACGTCGAAAATAGAATCTTTGATGAGAACAACAACAACAACAGCAGCGGCACTTTTTGTCGAAACGTACTGCGAAAACAACGGACGAATAATAGAGATTTGGTGTGCACGATCGCGCACGCGAAAACGTTTTCGCAAGTCCTCTCTGGAATCCAGTTGACGCCGACGAAACGTGGCGGGCAAAAAGTGAAAGCGTGGATATCGAATCGAGGGATCGGGTTTATCACTTTAGACCAATCGAAGAGCTTAAAAGCGACGGCGATTTTTCGGAGAGGGACGTTCGAGAGGTTTCGAGTTGGGTTCGGGCGCGGTAGGAATCAGGAGGAGGAGGAAGATGAGGAGGCGGAAGATGAGGAAAACGAGGAAAACGAGGACGACGAGGCGGACGACGGAGACGAGGAAGAGCAGAGAAGGGGTCGTGGCGGAGGAGGAGGAGAGTCGACGGGGGAAAGAAGCGACGGTCGTCCTCGAGCAGCGCGGAATAATCACGCGAATAACGGAAACGAACCGCCGGAGGAAGAAGAGATTAAAAAGTACATAGGGATGTCTTTAGACGCGTTCGTGGACGTATTGGAGATGTTCGCGAACAGGTCGAACGGCAACGCTCTCCTCGGGGAGGATTGCGCCGGCGGCCAGACGGTATCGCTTTCGTACCCGGATAGGCACGGGCGAGTGGCGTTGGAATCGAACTCGGTGAGAGAGACGACGGTGATTGGAGGAGGAGGTGGGAGTGAGAATCAGAGAGGTTTGAGGCCGTTGCGGCAGACGACGTACGCGGACGTGGCGACCGAGGCGAACGTGTTTGGAGAAGACGAAGATGAAATGAATAACGAGGACGACGAAGACCGCGACGAGTTTTTAAGGATCGGGAGAGCGCTCGTGACGTTCGTGTTACCGACGACGAGATGGAAGGAAATCATCGAAGATTTAGAGTGGGCGAACGCAAACGTGTCTTTGATAGCGACGAGAGATTCGTTGGCGTTCGTTTCTGAATCGAGCGACATTGGAAGCGTCAAAGTCGACGTCGATTTATCCTCTCTGGTCGAGTATTCCTTTCGCGAAGCGTCTTCTCGAGGAGGAGACGGAGGAGGAGGAGGAGGAGGAGGAGGAGAAGGAGAGGGACAGACATCGAACAAAAGAAAACAAAAGTGGACGTACAAGCAAGAATTTTTGAAGCGATCGACGATGGTTCCAACGCATAGCGGCGCCGTTATCGCAACCGCGGGAGGAACGAATAACACGTTCGGCCAATACCGTCAAACGCAAACGCAAGGTGGTGGAGGCCCCGGAGGCTTCCATCTACCTCACCATCGCGTGGAAACCGACGAAGCGTACAAGGCGACGACAAAAATTTCCGTCGGCGAAACCGGCGTTCTTAAAGTCGCGCACATGCTCCGTCTCCGCGCGTTACTTGGTCATCACCAAAGCAACGCGTTTGGCGACACCAACGCCACCACGGCGGACCGAAACGACGGAGTTGGAAACTCGCTCCGCGGCGGCGGCGGCGCGTCCACGTGCAACGTCCCGGTTACGTTCGTCATGGCCCCCTCGGTCGTCGGAGACGACCACGACGACGACGGCATGGGTTCGGACGAAGAGCACGAAGAATACGACGCGGAATAATAAGGAACATAATGGAATACTAAATAAGGAACATAATGCCGCAATTCAGCAGAGAGTGGTGAGAGAGACAACGTAACAAAACGACAGAGAAAAACATGTACTGATACTACTCACAACAGAGCAAAAAACAACGCGCACGGAATTGAACATTTTTTCTTGAATTTGCCACTTTTAAAATTCGTTCTTTTCCGTTTAATTAAATACAAAAGTGGTGCACAGCATAACATCTCTCTGTTGAGGAGGGAAAGAGAGAGAGTTGGAGAGAGAGAGAGAGAGTACCACCAAACGCGCGTTGTTCTTATTCGTCTTTCCGGAGGACATTATATACGTTCGTTTCGCGGTCGATACGTCCTCCACGCACGTGGCGAGAAAAAGATTGAAAAACACTCATCAAATGAAGTTTGAATTGGACGATTCGAAGAAGGAATCCATCGCCTTCCACGCGCTCCAGTTCGCGAAGAAAGCACCCACCGCAGCTCAGATAAACGAACTGGACGAACAAAGCGCGACAGATTCCGGGCAATTTCTGCGAGAACTTTCGGAAATTTCGCCACAATCAGTCGCGAATCCGTCGATATGCGATGGCATTTTCGTCTGTTCGAACGTGTTGGAAGATGCGAACGCGTCGAGTTCTCGGAAAACGCACGCGTTTGCGTTACTGGCGAACATGTTTACGGACGAGGAAGTTCTGCGTCGAACGCATTTACACGAGAATAAAAAATTAGCGAAAATAACCATCGAACATTTGTTCTCGTTGGATGTGAAGGTCGATCGACCGTGTTTGACGCAAGTCGCTCGCTTACTCGTCGCCGCGGGACAAAAGTGCAAAAGTTTGGGGTACCAGTGGGGCGAACTCGGCGACGAAAACGACGAGGTGTGGTGGCTCGAGTTGTTGTACGACGAAGACGTACAACAGAGGCTGAAAAGCATTAAAGAGTTAGGAGAGCGGAGTAGTTCCGTGGACGAATTGTGCGGTTTGATCGGAGATATCGAGTTGTTAACCGTAAACAGTCCGGCCGCGACGATGTAAAAATAGTTATTTTAGTCGCGTCTAGTCGCGAATTCCTTACGTACGTGTTGTATTTTTAAATATTTTTAACGATAATGATCATCAAAATGCCATCTCACGAGAGAGCGCGAGGACAGTTATCCATGGAAGTTGCGCTATTACGCACAAGATGGCGAACGTGTACCCTTTTCGTTCCTGTTGAGTCGTGTGCGCGCGTATCTGTTCGCGTAGGATTTGTTGGTTGTCGCGTTCGTACCTATCGTATTCTTTCGAAAACGTAGCCGTCTTGGCGTTCAAACGAAACACGCCTCGCAAGGCGTCTCGTTTTGCGACGTAGTTTGCTCGCCAGAAGATTTTCCCGAGCGCGTTGACAAATGGTTTTCTCGTCGCGTTCACGCTGAAGAATATAAACAGAGAGAAGAAGACGCTCGAGAAAGTTTGGTGAAGAAAGGTTTCGGTTTCGCACGCGGCGAGTTTTGAACGGAAGCGAAGAGGCGTTTCTCTCACTCCTAAACAGTGCGCGGCGTTTGTGTTGGAGAGACACGGCGCTTGCACACGCGCTGAATCGATGTATATGCTTTCGTCGGTTATGAAGTAAGAACTGTTCGTGTCATCAAAGAAAGTCTCGATCGACTCGAGCGTTTCGTTGAGAGCGCTTCGCGCTAAAATCTCCTGGTTTTGATAATACGCAAAGTCGGAAGAAGAAGATGAAGACGAAGTCGTATTTTTACTCAACTCTCGCAAGATTGCATGTTCAGGCGCACACGTATCGAACGCTTTTTTGTCTTTCATGCTCACCAATCTATACGATGTCTCGATGACATCCGCTTCCGCCAAAAGTGCCTCGAACTCGCTTCTCGCCGTAGCGGCGTGCGTCCGTATCGCGCTTGCCTTCATGGAAACCAGCTGTTTCCTTTGAAATTCACCAGTCGCGTTCGGCGTCACGTGGATGTAATCTCGAGCGCTATTGTATGCATTCCTCGCGAGGAAAGACGACGTGGATTGGAAATCTTCCGACTCATTCGAATTGAGAATATCGTCTGAGAATGTCTTTCTGGAACATTTTTGCGAGTGCGATTGAAGGATTGGATAATACGCCGACCAAACGATAGTCGCGACGAAGAATACCACGGCAAACTTAACGATTGCCGCGTGCACGGGGTCACCAAAAAATGCCGCCACTCTTTCTAAAGTGCTCACTTTCTTCGTGTCGTTGTCTCCTCTTTTGTAGCGCTCCGCTTTTCCGTACTCGCTGAAGTCTCGACGACGACCATCTTCTACAACGAGACATGAAGAGTCCGTAACCGTTCTCTTTTGCGCGGACGACGCTACGAGCATCGGCTCGAGAATAAACGCGTCCGAGTGCCAGTGTTGCGCGAGTACTTGTACTGTTCGAATAACTCTGTACGCCACGTCTGCGTGTACGACGGCGTCTTTCGCCCTCTTCAGATTTTGGAACGCGTTACGTAGCGTCGCTCCTGGCGCTTTAAATCCGAGCGGCGCGAATATGTTGAAATTTAAATCGGTATTATCGTGTTCAGTAGATGACACGAGCTCTTCAAATCTTGACGTATTTGTCATTCGTTCGGATGCAGATGTGAAATTGACCTTTGAAGAGCTGGTTGCAAGATTTTGCTCATCAAGCCGTTTCGAAAGCGCCGCGGTGTCGCGATCAAACGCGCTTTTTCTCGTTTCACTCAGCTGTAACTCCGATTGTATGTACTCGTCCAACGCTTTGCTGTTGTTTCCTCCATCGCTCAATAAAGGAGGATTGTAGTCATCGAACGCGGAAACATTTTTGAACCGCTCCGCGAGATTTCCGGTTGTCGAGATGAACGTCGCGTTGACTTGTTCGGCGAGTTCCTTGGACGTTTTCGAAACCATGCTACTCGACTGCGCGGTAAAGTTTGAGACGAGAAGTTCCGCGTCCATTCGAGCTTTGTCCATCATTTGCTTTGTTCGTTCGTTTAGTCCTTGCAACTCGGTCGATGAAAACGTGATGTCGTTCAACTGTACGGATCCAAACGACGGCGTCGTTTCGAACAATTCAAGATCTATCCCTGGATTCAAAAGGAGTTTAGCCTCCTCTAGGAAAGGTTGGACCGTGGAATCGTACCACTTAAAAAACTCTCCGATTTCTTCCATTTCCTCGTCGTAAACAGCTTTGATAACGTCCACTTTACTTATCGTTGACGCGGCGACTTCTCGGTACATGTCATTCGCTGCGCTCGCGGTTTCCAAGAGAAGTTGAGAGGTCTCTTCCATCGACGCAGACGCTTTTGAGGCAAATGAATCAGTCATATTGGAAATGTTTGCAAAGGATGCATTCATATAGACATCAATGGAACCCACAGAAACCGCGGTGAGCTCCGGCATTACGAATCGGGTCGTCTGCAAAAAGTCTGCAGTTTTATTCGCCATGTACGATTGGTCGTATTCTCGTCTCTCTTCTAGTACATGCAAAACGTTCTTCACCGATAACTCTGCCGAGGTTGCGTACCGTCCATTTGCACTCTCTAAATCGCTCGCGAGCTGCTCAGTCTCCTCTTCGTTTATGTCCAGTCTTCGTTTCATGACGTTTCCTAAAGTCGCGTCGTTACCTTCCTCGGTAAGAGAGGAGGGAACACACATCCTCGCGTTCAACACCGCATTTACCGCATCCACGTACACTTTATCCACATCGATAGTGTTATCATCATCGAGTTTATTCTTAGCATAAAAAAGCTTCTGCGAACGCAACGTCGCCGCCAACATTTCCATCTCTCTCTCGGCTTCCCCCGTCGCGTTTGCCAACCGATCGACCGCGTCATCGTTCTCTCTTCTCGCCGTTCGCGCGCGCTCCTCTTCTCTCTCAATCTCACGCGCCAACGTCTTCTCGCACCCTCGGTAAGTTCTCTCCACGCATCTCTCGTGTCGTACTTTCTGCTCGTGCGCTTCTCTCGCCAACCGCTCCCACGCGAACGCGACTCGATCGAAAGACGACGAGATATCATCCGTCCTCGCCTTCAAAGATGTCAAAGTCGTCGAATATTTTGCGACCGTTTCGCACACCGATAACGACCCGAACCACAAAAGAATCACGGAAACGATCGATAAGGAGAGTTTCGCTTTCGCCGAGCGCGTTCGCTCTTCTTTATCGACGATGGCCTCGTTCTTCTTTTCTTCTTCTTCTTCTTCCTCGAAGTCTTTTACGTCCTCCTCGTCTTTATTTTTGGTCAACAACAAAGAAGGCGTTTTGAACATTTTCTCTCTCTCTCTCTCTCTCTCGAAAAGGAGAAACAAAAAGAAGTTGCAGTCTCCCGGCGGCAGCGCTACTACTACTACTACTACTCTCCGCCAAAGAGTTTCATAAAACGACGAACGGTTCGAGTATACGAACGAGACGAGTGGTTCGCGTTCGCTTTGTTTCGCGATATAAATGAGATATAAATTCGCATGTGTCACATGTGTCAAAAATAACTCAACTCCCCCCCGGGGAATAAAAAACATTCAAAGAACACACGTTTGCGTCAGAGAATATGTCGTCGCAAAAACAATCCTACCCGCGCGTGGGCGTTGGCGTCGTCTTATTCTGCGTACAAACTGGCGAAATACTCGTCGGGAAACGAAAAGGGTCTCACGGTTCCGGCCAGTGGGCGTTACCCGGCGGCGCGTTGGAGTGGAAAGAAACGTCCTCGTCGTGCGCGAAACGAGAACTGCGCGAGGAAACCGGGATAGATTTAAACGAGGTTTGGCACGAGGAAGTGCACGACTCCCTCGACGACACCTCAGAAATCGGCGACGACAAGTGTTCTTTCCACACCTGCGAATCCATCATCGACGACAACAATCACTGGATAACACTCTTTCGCCTTTTCTTCGTGAACGAGAGCGACGTGAAAGGGAAAGAGAAAACGATGGAAAAGAACAAGTGCGAGGGATGGATTTGGCGACGTCCGGAGGACATTCAAGAGCCGATGTTTACGCCGCTCAGGAAACTGATAACGAGCGGGAAGTTGTTTCAGGTTTTGGGTTTTGGATGATATATAATACAACTGTACTTTACTTCTTAGATGATACACAACGCGCGTAAACATCATCCGTATCAAAGGCATACCACCCAAACGTTTGTTTTTCGGGAAAAAAGCAGAGACGAATTTCAAAAGTTTCCTCATTTTGAAAGCTACGTAACGCTATTTACCCCGCGTGCGCTCCTCTGCGAAAGCGCCTAAAACGGCTCCTCAAAAGAGAGCGAGAGAGAGCGAGAGAGAGCGTGTATCATCATCCCGTCTCTTTCTCGTCGTTACTTTACGTATAAAACATTCATCACACGAAAGGAAAAACAAGAGAGTAAAATGCCGAAGGAAAAGAAAATCATCGGGACCGGAGTGAAGCAAAAAGCGCTCACCGCGGAGGAGAAGAAACGGAAAGAGGAGAAAGAAAAGCGCGAAAAGGAGCGAGAACGGAAAGAACGGAAAGCCCGCGACGCGGTGGATCGAACGTTTGGCTTGAAGAACAAGAACGTGAGCTCGAAAGTGCAAACGCAAATCGCTCGAAATGTCGCCCAGGCGCCGAGTCACCTGACGCCCGAGGCGAGACGAGCGCAAGCGGAAGCGAGAGCGAGGGAGAAGAAGAAAACGAAAGAAGCGGAGATGCAAGCGAAGCGCGAGTTGGACGTGCTGATGGGAGTTATCAGCGACGTTTCTCTGAAGAGAGAGGACGAAGAGGAGGACGAGGAGGATTCGCCGAAATCGAAGCAAGAGTTGGACGCGCGCGAGGAAGAGAAGCGAAGGAAAATCGAAGAGAAGCAAAGACTTCTGAAAGAGTTGGAGAGGAAGCAGGCGGAGATGCAACGACAAGAAATCATGTCGTCGTCCGGGGTGAAACTGAAACCAGGCGACGAAGGGTACGACCCTTACGAGGATTACCCGGACGAAAATATCCTAGGCGGAGACTTCGAGGACGAGGAGGAAAGAGAACGTCTGTTTAAGCGTTTAACGAAGGCTGTGTGCGGCATCGGAAAGAAAGGCGAGGTCCGCGACGCCGTCGGCGAGATTCTAAAAACCATCGAAGACGACGACGACGAGGACAACGACGACGACGCGTGATGGGGAGAACGAGGAGAGAGGGAACGCGTATTTAGACGTAGAAGTATAGAGATAGCAGTGATCATCGAGCGTATCATCAATTCATCGTAAACGCACACGACCCACGACCAAACAAGTCCAAGAAGGAAAAAGCGCCACTTTCCACCACCCATCCAAACATCCTCCAAACATATATGGGTCGCGCGTTCTTCTCCATGACCTCCAACAACAACAACACCACTCCAATCCTCGATCACAACGGGGAGAAGCTCAAAGATGACGGCACGAGTACCGGTGTACGCAACGCCTCCTCGTTCTCCGATATCGTCCATAACATATCCACTTCGAAACAATTTCCCCAACTGAAAGCTCTCTTCTTCGTCACCGCGTGGGCGATAGCCTCGTCGTCTTTGATTTTCCTGAACAAACACCTGATGTCCGAGGCGGACTTCCACTACCCGATGATTTTGTGCAGCATGGGAGTGGCCGCGTCGTGGACGATATCGGTCGGTTTGATTTCCTTGGGAATTTCGACTGTCTCGACGAAGAAAGGACAGACGCAAATAACCGCGAGATGGTACGCCACGCATATTTTACCGATTGGAATGTTCGCGGCGTTGAGTTTAGGATTTGGGAATTACGTGTACTTATATTTGTCCGTGTCGTTTATTCAGATGTTGAAAGCGTGCGTGCCGGCGGTGACGTTGTTCGTGATGTTTTGCGCCGGGTTGGAACGGTTGGACGCGAAGGTTTTGCTCGGGGTGGCGGTGTTGACGATTGGAACGACGTTGAGCGCGTACGGGGAAATTGACTTTAAATGGATTGGAGTGGTGATGATGGTTACGAGTGAGTTTTGCGAGGCGATTAGAATGGCGGTGCTGCAATATCTGTTGGGGAATTTGAAGTTCGAATTGATCGAAGGATTGTATTGGTTCTCTCCGGCGAGTTTGGCGTGTTTGTTTATCGGGATCATGTGGTTAGAGATGCCGGCATTTGTGCGTGAAAATGGTGTTGGGAAAATTATGGAGTCGCCAAGTTTGTATATCTGCGCCGCGTTGCTTGGTTTTTTGGTGAACTATTTGACGTTAGGCGTGATTAAATCAACCAGCGGCTTGACGTTCAAAGTTTTAGGCCAGGCGAAGAACACGGCGGTGATATTGATTTCCGTGATGGTGTTCGGGTCGCAAGTAACGAGTTTACAAATCGTTGGATATACGATTAGCATGGCTGGCTTTTACGTCTACCAAATGGCCAAGATGGAACAACAAAAAGCGCTGGAGAGTGCAAACTTGGAGATGAGAAGCTCGAGCGAGCAATAGCGCGAAATGTGTTGTAATTTTTAATATTAGAGTGTACGTGTTGGTATATATAGAAAGGAAAGAATTCAGATTAATTTTAACCTCTATTCGGTGCGCCTTGCGCCCCCTGGCGTCTTTGCATTTCCTGTTGTTGCGCTTGCTGCTGCGCCAACAGCAACTCGTAGTTCTTATTTTCCGCGATGCTCGCGCCTTTGCTGATTATTTTATCAACCAACCCGTACTCGATGGCTTTCTCCGGCGTGAAATACTTTGTTCGACTCATGTCTTTCGCAATCGTTTCCTTATCTTTCCCAGTAAACGCTTGCATGAAACCAAAGTAATAGTTCTCGCACACGTCGACTTCGTTCGCTCTGACTTGCACGTCCGTGGACGTGTTAAACATTCTATTCAACCTGGGCGGCGCCGTCGCAATCTGCGCGTTTGGCAATGCCCATCGGCACCCCTTATCCCCCGCCGCTAAAATTAACGCCGCGTTCCCGTACGTCTTCCCTACCGCAACCGTGTGAATCTTCGGCTTGATATATCGCATAGTATCGATAATCGCGTACGCCTCGTTGTCCACGCCAACGACTTCGTCTCGACCATCCTTATCCTTTCCCATCGACCCCGCGCTATGAATGTACAAATACGCCGGCTTCTCCGCTTGTTCGTACCCTAAATATAACAACTCCGCAACCACCAACTCCGTCACCGCTGGCACCAAGGACATACCAATGTAACAAATTCTCGCGTTTAACAACAAACTGGGCAAATCCGGCGGCGCCACGGCGCCGGCGGGCGCCATCCCTCCCGCCATCATCGTCGCCCCGGACATATTCCCACTCTCCGGAGGATTCGCGTCCGATGGAAACTGATCGCGATAGCTCATCCTCGCCGAAATCGTATCCGTCGAAACCAAGCTTTTCGCTTGCGCGTTTCTCGTTTGCTCCGGCGTCAACCCGAACAAACGAATTTGGCTCTCCGTCAACCCTTTCAAGGATGCTTTTCGTTCCATGTCCGCCTGTTTTACCGCGGCGGCTTTTTCCGGCGTCCAGAGTTCATCGTGTCCAAAGTTTAATAACCCGGACGCTTTAATACTGCTCGTCTCGTTCGTCTGTCGTTTATTTCTTCTGTTGTTTCTTCTGTTCTCGTTCCTCGCGACGGCACATCTCCTCGTAAAATTTGCCCCAATCGTCCTCCTCGAGGAAATCGACGTCTCCCCGGCGCTCAAATCGTTGCTCAAAAAAGCCGGGCGCATTCTTCAACAACAAGTTCTTTCGTATACTAAATCTCCTCCTCTTTTCGAAGATGAACGATACTCAATTCGCGAAAACACAAAAACGTTCTTTTCGCGAGTACTTTTTTCCGTTCAAAAGTGCGCTCTCACCTTCGCAACGATATACGCGCGAGAAAGAAGAGCGTTTTTACGCGTAATAAGTCGTGTGTGTAGATTCGGTTGAAGAAAATTTTGCTTCTTTTTTATGAAGCCTTTGGAAGAGGGGCAGAGGAGGTCAAATTTTTTTTTTTTT
>Ga0255756_1005928_pt1 | contig 11156 bp, 13 predicted proteins | sample 011ome_20_FD_179956 | JGI IMG/M metagenome (GOLD analysis project Ga0255756, IMG submission 179956) | Coastal salt marsh microbial communities from the Groves Creek Marsh, Skidaway Island, Georgia - 011509CT metaG (version 2) | ecosystem: Environmental > Aquatic > Marine > Intertidal zone > Salt...
CTGCGCCTGCAATTGCTGATCGATAAGGGCTATCACCCGCTCGCCTACCGCATGATGTGCTTGCAGGCGCATTATCGCAGCGAGCTGGAGTTTAGCTGGGAAGGGCTGCAGGCCGCACTGACCCGGCTGAAGCGGATTGTGATGGCGGTCGAGCGGCTCGCCGATGCTCCATCCCAGCCAATGGCTGAGCATCCCAAATTCGCCCCGATGCTCGCGAAGTTCGAAGAGGCTATGTCTGATGATCTCAACACCCCGATCGCGTTGACCGCGCTCGAAGATGCACTGGCGGTTAAAAAGGTGGATGCAGGAATTAAGCGCGCTGTTGTGGAGCACATGGACTCGGTTCTCGGCTCCGACCTGTTCAAACTTACGCGCACTAAACTTCGCGTCCGGCCCAAGGATGCGCAGATTACTGAGGAAGCGATCGAAGATGCGCTGGCCCGCCGCAAGGCTGCGCGCGCAGAGAAAGACTTCGCCACCAGCGATGCCATCCGCGATGAACTTGCGGCCGAGGGCGTCGAAGTGATGGACGGCGATCCGCTGGGTTGGGAGTGGAAGCTCGATTGATGCTGCCATCCATTGTGGGGGTAGCGTTCCCGCAACTGCCGATTTAACAAGCGCGGCATGACAATTCTCGCACTATCCGGCCTGATCCGCCCGCTGCTCGAACCGCGTTTGCCCGAAGGGCTCGATGTCCGCTGGTTCATGACCAAGGAAGAGGCACTCACCGCCGTGCCCGAGGCCAAAATCGGCTGGTTCGACATGTATGAGCAGGACGCGATGGCCGAAACGCTTCGCGCCGCGACCAATCTCAAATGGCTCAATTCGATCTACGCAGGGCTCGATTTCCTGCCGATGGATGTGCTGATAGAACGCGGGATTACTGTCACGAATGGCGCAGGGATCAATGCGCTGACCATCGCCGAATATGTCGTGATGGGCATGCTCAATATCGCCAAGGGATATCGCGATGTCGTGCGCGCACAGCAACGCCGCGAATGGTTGCAGGACAGCCCCGGCAAGCGCGAGCTGGCGGGATCAAAGGCGCTGCTGCTGGGCTATGGCGCAATCGGGAAGCTGATCAAACCTCGGCTGGAGGGCTTCGATGTCGATGTCACAGTAGTGCGGCGCTCAGGCGGAGAAGGAGTTCTCACACCAGACCAATGGCGCGCTAAGCTCGGCGAATTTGACTGGGTGATCCTGGCGGTGCCTGCCACGCCAGAAACTGATGGCATGATCGGCGCAGATGAACTTGCGGCGATGAAATCTGATGCGGTGGTGGTGAATATCGCGCGCGGCGCGGTGATCGATCAGCCAGCGCTTGTCGACGCGCTTACGGCAAAGAAAATCGGCGGAGCGTTTCTGGACGTCACGACGCCAGAGCCGCTGCCCGCCGATCATCCGCTATGGGCGCTCGACAATGCGCATATCACCATGCACCTGTCCGGCCGCGCGCAGGATAAGATGTTCCAGCGCTCCGCTGATCGCTTCCTCGACAATCTGGATAAGTATCTGAAGGGTGAGCCGATCGGCCCTATCTTCGATCCCGCGCTCGGCTACTGATCAAGCATCTTCGAGTAGTAACAGCGCGCATGTCACCACCATGCGCGGGTAGGGCAGCGTGCTACTTGTCACTTCACTGACTGTCGCATCCGCCACCAATTGCCCGGGGATCGAGAACTCGTGATCGGGCAGGGCGGCGATAAAGCGCTCACCCGCCGCCGCCGCCTCTGGTCCTTCGAAGTCGAGCATCACTTCGTGCCGCAAACCGGTGAAGGTAATGCTAGCCTAGGGCTTCTGGTTGTGGCTGAGCAGGCTGGCTTGCGGCTCTGCCAATGCCATTAGCGCTTCGAGCAAGCGGTCCCCCACGGTGCGGCGGGCGCGATAGGGCAAGCCTTTCACTTCAAACGGAGCGTGAGGCAGCGATGGGTCGATGAATTCAGCGCGCATGGTGGGTATACCCTTTGATCTCGAGGGCACGGTCAGCGAAGGCCGCAGGGATGGCGTCAGGCGAATATGCATCCATCCAGCGGCGCACGCGCGCTTCGGTATGCGGGCGCGGGATGCGGCCCATGCGCAGGTCCAGCACAAAACGCGGATCATGCGCGGCCAATCGCCCGAATTTGGTTGCGGCCATATTGTGCTCTCGCAGGAATTTCTCGACGAAACGGATCAGCATTTGGCTCCCCTTCTGGATGTGCTGTTAAACGGCGAATCGAGGAACGCGACCGTCGGGTGCTGGCGGGCTTCTTCGGTGTGGATGAGAGTGAATTTGGCGGGTTGGACACGCGACCAGAAGCACGAATCGCGGAAAAATCCTACGCCAAAGCGCCTGTATCGGGCGTTTTGGCTGATTGGGTGGAGGTCCCGCGGCTCGACATCGGCGCGTCCGCCGGGCCGGGGGCGCTGCCCGACGCCGAACTGCCGTTTGATGCGTTCCGCTTTTCCAAGCGCTGGCTAACTGAGCAAGGACTGGAGGGCGCGCAACTCTCCGCGATCACGGTTGAGGGTGACAGCATGGAGCCGCTGCTGCGCGATGGCGACGAGATACTGGTTGACCGCGCCCCACGCCCCTTCCGCGATGGCGTGGATGTGGTGCGGCTCGGCGACACGCTGATGGTGAAGCGCGTCGCTTCGCAAGGGGGAGGGCGGCTGGCGCTACTCAGCCAGAACCTCGCCTACCCACCGGTTGAAGTTGCGGCGGATGAGGTCGAGATTATCGGCCGCGTGGTTTGGAAAGGCGGGCGGGTTTGAATATCTGTTTTTGGGGTGGGAAGTGGACTTTGGATTAAGTCGTCACCCCGGCGAAGGCCGGGGTCCAGCTATGGTCGAAGAAATACCCCGAAATCGACTGGATTCCGGCCTTCGCCGGAATGGCGGCCTTTGGGTCGCTAGCGGTCGTTGAAGATTTCTTGCATTCCTCTCCTCCTCCCGCCACATCGCATCCCATGACTGACACATCCAAGCCCACCCCGCCAATGCGCGCCGCGATCCTGCCGGTTACGCCGCTGCAGCAGAACTGCTCGCTGATCTGGTGCACCAAGACGATGAAGGCTGCGCTGGTCGATCCAGGCGGGGACTTGGACAAGCTCAAGGCGGGCGTCGAGAAAGCGGGCGTGAGGCTGGAGAAAATCCTCATCACGCATGGGCATCTGGATCACTGCGGGCAGGCGGGAATGCTGGCGGACGAGTTGGGCCTGCCCATCGAAGGCCCGCACAAGGATGACCTGTTCTGGATCGAGCAGCTCGACAATGACGGTGCGCGTTATGGCATGGAAGCCAAAAGCTTCACGCCCACGCGCTGGCTGGAAAATGGCGATACGGTAACCGTGGGTGAGCTGACGCTGGACGTGATCCATTGCCCCGGCCACACGCCCGGCCATGTCGTGTTTTATCACGGGCCGAGCCGCTTTGCGATTGTCGGCGATGTGCTGTTCCAGGGGTCAATTGGACGGACCGATTTCCCGCGTGGCAATCATCAGGATCTGATCGATGCCATCACGCAGCGACTATGGCCGCTGGGCGATGACGTGATGTTCATTCCCGGTCACGGTCCGACCAGCACATTTGGCCAGGAACGCAAGACCAACGCGTTTGTGAGCGACTACGCGCTTTCCTAGTTCCGCACGACATCCGGTGTGCGATTTCCTCGCTCACGCGACCTGAAGGCCGCATCGCTGCGGGCGGGCGGTCGCCCTTGCGGCTCGCTGGTCGCTCGCCGTTGGGAGCGAACCAGGTGGCACTTTCTCTACATAACCCCCATCAGGATCAGAAGCGCAACCACAGCCAGGCCGAGCAGTGTCAGCATGGTAATCAGCACGCCGATCATGCGTGGTTTGGTCGGGCCTTCGCCATCCATCCCGATACCATGCGCAACACGCCCCAGCATGTAGATGCCAGCCACATAGGCCAGCCATGGTTCGCCGCGGCCGGTCAATTCGATCGCTGCAATCAGCGCGAGCACAAAGGGAGTATTCTCGACAAAGTTGAGCTGCGCGCGCATCCGGCGCGTGAGTGGGCCACCGCCATCATCGCCGTGGATCACCTTCAACTTGCCGCGCATTTGCCCGACGCGAATCGACAGCCAGATATTGATGATCGCCGCCGCAGCGACTGCGGACAGTGTAACCGGTAGAATAATTGCCATGAGAGCTCCCCCCAAACTTCGTTCCGCTGGTGTGCTATGCGGTGCCGCTACGGGTTGCAACCTTGGATTTTTGCGTTATACCGCGCCGCTTACCGCCAAAGCTGGGACCGATTCTGGTGTGCATGACTTGTGCGCCTTCGGTTCCTGCACTAGAGCGGCTCACGATTTGACCGATTTATTAAGGAACAGGTGCCGAGATGGCTGTCCCTAAGAGAAAAGTATCGCCACACCGCCGTGGCATTCGTCGTTCGCATGATGCGTTGAAGGTTGAAGCCTTCCACGAGTGCAACAATTGTGGCGAACTGAAGCGTCCGCACAATCTGTGCCCGCATTGCGGCTTCTACAACGGTCGCGAGGTCGTTGCGGTCGGTTTGTAATCACCGCTGATTTGGAGATTGTGGAATGAGCCTGCCGCGTATCGCGATTGATGCGATGGGCGGCGATGAAGGCGTGCGCGTAATGGTCGAAGGTGCGGCCTTGGCTCGCCGCCGCCATGACAAGTTCCAATTCCTGTTGGTTGGCGATGAGACGCAGATCAAAGTTGCGCTCGATACGCACCCGCAAATGCGCGGGGCATCCGAAATTCTGCATTGTGAAGATGTGGTGGGCGGCGATGAGCTGCCCAGCCGCGCTTTACGTCGTGCAAAAACCACCAGCATGGGACTGGCCGTCAATGCGGTGAAGCAAGGCGATGCAGGTGCCGCGGTGAGCAGCGGCAACACTGGCGCGCTTATGGCAATGAGCAAGCTTGCGCTGCGCACTATGCCAGGAATTGATCGTCCGGCACTGGCCGCAGTTTTGCCAACGCTTGAAGAAGATGACGTGGTCATGCTCGATCTGGGCGCGAACACCGATGCCGATGCGCGCAACCTGGTTCAGTTCGCGATCATGGGTGCGGCATACTCCCGCATCATTACCGGGCGGGAAGAGCCGCGTGTCAGGCTGCTTAATATCGGTACCGAAGAGATTAAGGGTACAGAGGCGCTGCGCGATGCAGCGTCTGTTCTTCAGGACGCGGCTGGCACTTTGGCGATGCAGTTCGATGGTTTTGTCGAGAGCGACAAGATCAATCGCGGTCAGGTGGATGTGGTGGTTACCGACGGATTCTCCGGAAATATCGCATTGAAGGCGATCGAAGGCACAGCGCGCTTCGTCACCGATTTGCTGCGCAGCGCGTTCACAAGCTCGCTGCGTTCGAAGATCGGGTTTCTGGTATCACGCCCGGCGACAGAGCTGCTCAAGCATCATCTGGATCCGAACAATCACAATGGCGCCGTTTTCCTGGGCCTGAATGGCGTGGTGGTCAAAAGCCATGGCAGTGCGAGTGCGGCCGGCGTTGCCAATGCTGTCGCTGTCACAGCGCGCTTGCTTGAAAACAAGCTGACCGAGCGTATTGCGCATGATCTGGCCGAATTGGGCGAAGACAGATTGCGCACCCAGCCCGCCAATGGGTCAGAGGGTGCGAAGTGATCCGTTCTGTCATCCGCGGCAGCGGCTCTGCGCTACCAGCGAAGGTCGTCACCAATGCGGAGCTTGCACAGCGGGTTGATACGACCGACGAATGGATCGTCGAACGCACCGGTATTCGCCAACGCTATATCGCCGGAGAGGGCGAAACGACATCGAGCCTCGCGACCGAAGCTGCGCGCGCGGCGCTTGAAGATGCGGGAATAGATGCGAAGAGCATCGACCTGATCGTGCTGGCAACCGCGACACCGGACAACACATTTCCAGCAACCGCCACCAAAGTGCAGAACGCGCTTGGTTGCAATGGCGGGATCGCTTTCGATGTCGCTGCGGTTTGCTCAGGCTTTCTATACGCGCTGACCACAGCCGATTCGCTGATTCGCACCGGCACGGCAAAGCGCGCTTTGGTCATTGGCGCAGAGACATTTAGCCGCATTCTCGATTGGGAAGACCGGACGACCTGCGTTCTGTTCGGTGATGGCGCGGGCGCGGTGGTTTTGGAAGCCTCTGAAGCTGAAGACTCGAAACGCGCCGGGCTGCTCGGTAGCCGGCTACACGCAGATGGCGCGCAGCATGATCTGCTCTATGTCGATGGCGGGCCGTCGACCACGCAAACGGTGGGCCATTTGCGCATGAGAGGCCGCGAAGTGTTCCGCCATGCCGTCGTGAATCTGGCTGAGGTATTAGGCGAAGTCCTTGAAGACTCAGGTGTTTCAGTTGATGAGATCGACTGGGTGGTTCCGCATCAAGCCAACAAGCGCATTCTGGATGCAACCGCGAAGAAGCTTGGCATTGCGAGTGAGAAAGTGATCGTGACAGTCGATCAGCACGCCAATACTTCGGCCGCATCTGTGCCACTTGCGTTCGATGTTGCGCGCAGGGATGGCCGCATCAAATCTGGTGATCTGGTGATGTTCGAGGCGATGGGCGGCGGCTTCACCTGGGGGGCGTGCCTCGCGCGCATGTGAACAAGTTAGTTGGTCAATGTCCTGAAATTTGCCAAAATTCTGGCAAAATCATACAGTATGTTGATCGATAGGGGATATAGATTGGGGGGAATGCGTATGATGCGTTCGGTGGGCACGCTAACACGTGCGGATCTGGCAGAGACGATTAATCGCAAGATGGGGCTGTCGCGCGCAGAGTCGCTCGATATGGTCGAAGCAATTCTTGAAAAGATGTCGAAAGCTTTGGAAGCGGGTGAGAACGTAAAGATCTCGGGCTTTGGTACATTCGTTCTGCGCGATAAACGCCAGCGGATCGGCCGTAACCCTAAAACCGGCGTTGAAGTTCCGATTACGCCGCGCCGCGTCATGACATTTCGCGCGAGCCAGCTGCTCAAAGAGAAGATTGCGAAAGCGAGCTAAGCGATGAGTGACTTCGCAGATGGCAAGGACGAAGGAGCTCTCCGAACCATCGGCGAAGTCAGCGACGCGCTCGGGATCAAGCAGCACGTTTTACGGTATTGGGAGCAACAGTTCCCGATGCTCAAACCTTTGAAGCGCAGCGGCGGGCGGCGGTACTATCGGCCTGCTGATGTTGAGCTGGTTGAAACGATCGACCGGCTTGTGAACCGCGAGGGTTACACTCTCAAAGGCGCCAAATCGGCGATTCGAGAAGGCAAAGGTGCGGCTGCAAGGCCGTCACTTGCCGAGCAAGCCAGTTCGGTTATTTCAGTCGCAACGAATAACGATGTTGGCGATGTGCTTGCGCAACTGAAATCGATCCGTTCCCGGCTGGAGGCTGCGCTAGAGGCCTAGCGCGCTCAGCGAAACGCGACGTCGACTGCGACGCGGCACTGCGCATTGGAGCCGAACTGGCGCCATACATCCGCGCAGATTGCTCGATCTGGCCCGCCTGCATTGCGGTACTTGACCCACAGACCGTTCAACGTGCGCGTTTGTCAAGATGGAGCAGCAAGTGTGTTGTGTTCGCGCAGTATGGAAATCACTTCCGACACACGATCATAGCCCTGACCGGGCTTGACCACGAAGAGGAAGAAATTCTCATTCCTTGAATCGGCGCATTCGAACGCAAAGCCCCGCTCAGTGTAGTGAAGCACAGTGCGGCTGCATTGCACCTGTTGCTCGGTTCGGTTGGATTGCGCCTGCGTTGCGGAAGGAATGGATAGAGATGCCGCGGCGGCAAACCCCATTCCTAGAGTTCCTGCCATCATTCGCATCATATCATCCCCTCCTTCGATTATTCTGCGGCCATCAACTCCGCTTCGCCCAGATCGACGCTGACCAGTCGCGAGATGCCCTTCTCGGCCATCGTCACGCCGAAAAGGCGGTGCATCCGGCTCATTGTGACGGCATTGTGGGTCACAATCAAATATCGCGTCGCAGTGTCGCGCACCATGGAATCGAGCAAGTCGCAGAACCGCTCGATATTGGCATCATCAAGCGGTGCATCGACTTCGTCCAACACGCAGATTGGCGCTGGATTGGTCAGGAACAAGGCAAAGATCAGCGCTGTTGCGGTCAGGGCCTGTTCGCCGCCTGATAACAGGCTGAGGCTCTGTAATCGCTTGCCCGGCGGTTGTGCGTAGATCTCCAGCCCGGCTTCCAGCGGATCATCGCTGTCGACCAGCGCGAGATGCGCCTGTCCGCCTTCGAACAGCCGCGTAAACAGCTTACGGAAGTGGCCATCGACTTCTTCGAACGCCGCGCGCAGACGCTCGCGTCCCTCGCGGTTGAGATTACCGATCGAACCGCGCAGACGGTTTACCGCTTCAGCAAGCTCGGCCTGTTCGGTCGCGCTGGCGCCATGCTCTTCCTCGATCCGCTTCAGTTCTTCAGCCGCGACGAGATTGACCGGTCCGATACGCTCACGGCTGGCGGTCAGACGTTCCATCTCGTCCGATTCCGCCCTGGCATCCTTGATCTGTTCGGGTTCAAATTCGAACCGATCAGCCAGCATCGGGGGTGGGCATTGGAATCGCTCGCCTGAAATACGTGCCATTTCGCCGCGCCGCGCTTCTTCGTTTTCAGCGCGTGCGGCGAGGCCAGCGCGGGCTTCGCGCTGGGTTGCGAGCGTTTCGTTGACTTCGGCAAAGGCGCGATCGGCGGCGTCGAGCTTGGCTTGTGTTTCAGCGACCACGTCTTCTGCCTGTGCAAGCTCTTTGCCGAGCTTTTCGCGCATGACATCGCCTTGCTCGATCTCTTCGATCAGGCCGGCTGGCTTGGCCGCGACAACGTTGCGCTCTTCTTCAATCTCTTCGAGCCGCCGTGCGACTTCGGCCAAGCGGCGTTCGGCTTCGCCTGAGCGCGCGTTCCAATTGGCCTTGTCAGAGGATTGCGCGGCCAAGCGCTCTCGTGCAACCGCCAGTCCTTGGTCATGCGCGGCCAGTTCCGCTGCTGTGCCCTGTACTCCGCTCCGCGCCGCTTCATTGCGTGCCTGGGCTGCTTCCAGAGACGCACGGCCTGCGTCGGGAGAGGGCAGATCCGCCCGCTTCGCCTCTGCGACCTCCAACTCCTTGGTGGCTGCACTCAGATCGTCCGCAAGACCTGCCTTGGCTTCGCTTAGCTCTTTACTGCGCAGCGCATGGCGTTCGCGCACTGCTTCGGCCTGGTCGAGCGCGCGCAAGGCCTGCCGTTCTTCATTTGCCGCTTCGGACAATTCGCGTTCACGTGCCACCAGGCTGGTCTGTAGCGCGGTCAACTCATCGCGAATGGTTCGCTCGGATGCTTCTGCGGTTTCGGCTGCCGAGCGCAGCGCTGGCAATTGCTTCTCCAGCTCTTCCAGCCGGTTCGCCGCTTCAAGGCGTGCGGCCTCCGCTGCGCCTTCGCCGCGCGCGATAAACCCGTCCCAACGGCGCAAATGCCCACCGCGCGTGACCAGCCATTCGCCCGGCTGCAAATCGCGACCGTCATCGCTTTCGGCAAAATGGACCAGCGCAAGCCGTGCTTTCAGCTCGGCAGGGCAATTGGTGATGTGCGTAAGCAGGCTGTCAGGCACGTTTGACGGAGCGTTGCCGCCGGTCCAGAAACGTCCGTCGCTGCCGTCTTCCGGCCTGCCCAATGGTGATTTACCGTCGCGGCCCAGAACGGCAGCCAATGCCCGCTCATAGCCCTTTTTGACGGCGATATTGTCGAGCGCGGCGGGAAAGCCAGCACGGTTCTTCGCCTGGCGTTCACGCGCCTCGCGATCACGCACCAGTGCATTGTATTCGCGCTCGATCCCGGCCAGTTCAGCCTTGGCAGAGGCTGTCGCTGATCCTGCTTCATCGCGCTGCTCCTGCAGTTCCGCCTTGCGCGCCTGCGCGGTTTCCAGTTCGCTGCGCAAGTCAGCCAGCGCTTTCGCAGCACGCTCGGCATCTTTGCGCGCTTGCTCAACCGCGGCGATTGGATCACCGTTTCCGGTCAGCTCTTCCAGCTGCCGTTCGATGCGCGCTTGATCTTCCTGCAGCCGAGAAAGGCGAGACTCGGCTTGCGCAATCTCGGCCTCGGCAACACGCCATTCAGCCTCGACACCCGCATGATCGGCGGTCGCCTTGGCCAGTGCCAGTTCTGCGGCGCGTGACGCGCGCTCGGCTTCTTCGGCCTTGCGCGCGATTTTCGGGCGGCGTGCCTCGTCTTCCTCCAGCGCAGCCTTGCTTGCAGCAATGTCGCGCTCCAGCCGTTTCAGCGCTTCGGTCGCATCAGTCGTAATGCGGCCTGCGTCGCCGCGGTCTTCTTCCAACCGGGTCCTTTGCCGATCAAGGCCCGCTAACCGCTGTTCGGCTGCTTCCAGCTGGCTGGTGAGCGCCGCCATGCGGTGTCCATGCGCGCTGGCATCATCGCGCCGGTCCGCCAGCTCGTCGCGCGCTTCAGCTACGGCGTGGGCTGCAGCGGCCTGGGCCTTTTGCGCCTCGTCCGCAGCTTGCTTTGCGGCGACCACGCGATCATCAGCCTTTTTAGCAGCCTCACGCGCTTCTTCAGCCATCCGCGCTGCATCGCGCCAGCGGGCATAGAGCAAGCGGGCCTCGGCCACTTTGATCTGTTCGGATAGTTTGGTGTAGCGCTCTGCCTGCTTTGCCTGCCGCCGCAAGGACGACATTTGCGAATCCAGCCCGGCCATCAAATCTTCAAGCCGCTCCAGGTTCTTCTCCGTCGAGCGTAGCTTGCTCTCTGCGTCCTTGCGGCGCACGTGAAGTCCGGCAATGCCGGCTGCTTCTTCCAGCATTTGCCGGCGTTCGGTCGGCTTGGCAGAGATGACCTGCGCGATCTTGCCCTGGCTCACGAGCGCGGGACTGTGCGCGCCGGTCGCGGCATCGGCAAAGGTCAGCGCCACGTCTTTCGCACGCACGTCCCGCCCGTTTACGCGATAGGCGCTGCCTGCCCCGCGCTCGATCCGGCGGGTGACCTCCAGTTCTTCATTGTCATCGTCGCGACCTTGAAGAATGACTTCGGCGAAGTCGCGCTGGGGCCGGGTTTCTGTGCCTGCAAAGATAACATCATCCATCCCGCCCGAGCGCATGGATTTGGGCGAGTTTTCGCCCATGACCCAGCGGATCGCTTCGAGCAGGTTGGATTTTCCGCAACCGTTGGGGCCGACAACG
>Ga0255756_1005937_pt1 | contig 11142 bp, 10 predicted proteins | sample 011ome_20_FD_179956 | JGI IMG/M metagenome (GOLD analysis project Ga0255756, IMG submission 179956) | Coastal salt marsh microbial communities from the Groves Creek Marsh, Skidaway Island, Georgia - 011509CT metaG (version 2) | ecosystem: Environmental > Aquatic > Marine > Intertidal zone > Salt...
CTGAGTCGGTCTCCCGGTCACGAACACGGATCCTAGCGAGACTGTCTTCGGTTGAGCAACCGACCGCCTCGTGGTTGGACATCCAGCGAATATTCGATAGCTCGGACGCACGCTCCCTGAGCGCGTCCTCTGTGACGTACTGAGGGAGCCGTTCTACGTCCTCATAGTAAAACGATCGGACGCTTTCCCGGTTGAGCCAACCGTAGTGGTAGCCGCTCAGCAGGGTCTTGTAGCAGTTGAGTCCGCCGTTGCCTGTGCTCCGTGATGTCGGTCGTTTTGATCGGGCGATCTGGTCCGCACCCCAGGCCGCGAGGTGCTCCATGGTCCGTGAGGTGAGGTTCTGTCCCTTAGGTACCAGCTGTGGCCGGGAATATTTCTCTACCACCAGCACGTCATGACCACGCTGCGCGAGGTCGATCGCCAACCCGACGCCGACCGGTCCGCCGCCGGCGATGATGATCTCTGAGTCGAGCTCTACCATTGCTTGCTTTCGGTGTAGATGTGTTTCGTTTCAAGGAACGGGCCGAGACCCTCGATGCCGTGCAACCGTCCAAGACCTGAGTCCCTGTAGCCGCCAGTCTCGGCCTCGACCATCAGACGGTTGTGGCAGTTGATCCAGACCGTGCCCGCCTTAATTTTCCGCGCCGCCAGCTGGGCGACCCGGTGGGTATCCGTGTAGACCGAGGCCGACAAACCATAACGGGTCGCGTTTGCTCGCGCTATCGCCTCCTCTGGCTCGTCGAACCGTTCTAGGACGATGAACGGGGAGAATAACTCGTTCTGGATCAAGGGGTGACTGAGGTCGTCGATCTCGGCGAGCGTGGGGGACACGTAGCAGCCGGTACCGTAGGCCCCACCAGACAGTTTCTCGCCCCCGACTATGACCGAGCCGTCACGGCCAGCGGCGTCAACGTAGCTGATGTATCGGTCAGCCGCGGCCTCGTTGATTAGCGGTCCGAGGTTCGCTGACTCATCAAGCGCATGACCTACCGTCAGGGCTCTCATCTTCACTGCGAGGGCGTCCCTGACCTTATCATAGGACGAGGAGTGGACGACGACGCGGCCGATCGCGGTACACATCTGTCCCGAGTGTGCCATCGATCCTCGCGCGATCTCGTTTACGGCGTTCTCGATGTCAGCGTCAGGGAAGATAACCGCGGGAGACTTGCCCCCGAGCTCGAGCGAGAGTCGCTTCAGCGACGAGGACGAGGCCTCCATGATCAGCTTCCCTGTCTGTGACGAGCCGGTGTAGCTGATCACGTCAACCTCTGGGTCGGTCACGAGTTCCTTTGAGATCGAGACCCCTCCGTCGTTGATCGAGTTAATGGCACCCGGCACGAGTGAGGGGCAGCTTGCTATGCAGCCCATTAGGATCCCGTGGGTTCCGGCTGACTCGTGGGCCGGCTTGATCACGGAGGTACATCCCGCCGCGACCGCCGGCGCGAGTGATCTGATCAGGAGCGTCGCGGGCGCGTTCCACGGGACGATGATGGCCGCGACACCGATCGGCTCTCGAGTGAACAGCGACTGCTGTCCCTCGTCAAACTCTGCGGTCCGGCCGAATGTCGCGCGTGCCAGGCCAGCGTAGTAGACGCACTCGTTGATCGCGGCCTGGACCTCGTGCCGGACCTGTGTGATGACCTTCCCGCTTTCTAGGGCGATCTTGACGGACAGATCCTCTTTGACGGCCGATATTTGATCAGCGAGCTCGAGCAAGAACTGGGCCCTGAGCCTCGACTTTGACCGCCAGGCATCTGACTCGAAGCATCGCCGCGCGGACGCGGTTGCTAGACTGAGTATCTCGGAGTCGCTCCGGTGATACTCGGCGACTGTTTCTCCGTCGCTTGGGCTTGTTGTTGTGACTGAATCGCCAGAATAGATCCACTGGCCGTCGATGAAGTGCCCTACAGTCATTTTTGTCTCCGTATATCTTCGTCGCCGAGTTTAAAAAATCAGGACGGTGGGGGCCATGATTATTCAGAGGTTAGATACATTTATACCTCAGACAGACTTCGTATGGCGTCACCGAGTGGTTAATAGTGCCGGACCGATTATTCTTAGCCGGACATGCACGCCACCAACATGCCTCGGATAAGGAGACTGAATTGAGCGTCTCAAGCGAAAAGACCTCACTGCCATTCCCAACGATTTGTTGGCTTTTTTTTATGCTCGGCTGCACTTGCTTTGGGGGTATGTGGGCCGCTATGGACCGCCTGCAGAGGGAGCTCGTCGAGCGGAGGGGGTTGCTTAGCGTTGAGGACCAGCGGTCATTGATGCTGGCGGCCGCGATGATCCCGGCACCCAAGTTTCTAGCGTTTGCGGCGATGGTGGGGTACCGGATCGGCGGGATACTGGGCGCCATCGGCTCATCGATTGCCATCCTGCTACCCGGGACGATCCTGGTCCTGGCTGCGTGTGTGTTGACCGTGGTCGCGTCAGAGAACCCGGCGCTTGTGACGATCCAGCACTACGTCGGGCTCGGTGTCGTCGGTCTGCTAGCTGGGAACGCTGTGAGGATGTTCGTCGGAGACGGGGTAAACAGACGGTCGGTACTGTTTGGTTTGGTGATCAGTCTTGGGATACCTCTCTACGTGATCGCGTTCAAGGGACCGCTGATCGTCGCGGCCTGTGTCGGGCTTGCGGTGGGCTCGATCGTGATCCGTGGCGACGAAAAAAGAGGAGCGATCGATGTCGAGTGACTCGTCTATCCTGGCAGAGATCCTTGCGGTCATCGCGTTTAGTACGTTGTTTTCGCTCGGCGGCGGGAACGGCCAGCTTGCGATTATCCAGGACCACTGGGTAGATCCCGGGCTTCTGAGCCCGGCACTCTTCGCGTGGGCCTACGCGATCGGAAACTTCGTCCCGGGACCGAAGTGTAGCTTCGTGGCGGGTATCGGTTACTTCTTGGCTGGGTTCCCCGGTGCCATAGCTTGCCTGGTCGGTATATCTATCCCGACGGTTTTTGGTGCGTCGCTGGCGGCACATTGGCACGACAACCTGAAACACTACGTCGCCTTATTCATGCCGGCGTCCGGATTTGTCATCGCGGGGATGATGTTGACCGCGGGCACAGGGCTCGCTCGGAACATCTCTATCGAGCCGCTTGAGTATCTGTTGGTCGGTTTAGTCGTGTTAGGGGTATGGCTCCGGCGCTGGGACCCTGGTGTTGTTGTCCTAGGTTCGGCTGGGTTGGGTGTGTTGGTCTACCTCTCAAGCTGACGTCCCTGGGCGCGGCTGTGCACACAATATTTTACGGAGAGATAGGATCGATATGAGTGGCCTCAAGCTGTTTCGATTACTCTTGAGCCATAACATAATAAAACAAAGGACCAACAATCATGAGTGAAGGTAGTTACCAGGTTTTTAAGTACGAGAAGCCGTCTGATATGCCGGGTGGTAAGGCGATTGTCCAGCTCGCTGGCAGCGACATTATCCGCGGCAGGGTACAAGTGGTGCGAGAGGGTGGTGAGAATAACCTCCACTCGCATCGCGGCATGGACGGTTTCTGGATGGTGCTCTCTGGTCGGGTGAGATTTTACGGTCCGGGCGACGTCGTGATCGGTGAGTTTGGGAAGCACGAAGGGATACTGATCCCACGCGGTGAGCAGTATTGGTTCGAGAGCGCCTCGGATGATGAGGAGCTGGAGATACTCCAGATGGCCGCATTCGAGAAAGGAACCAAGGTTGAGAGGGTTGACGCTGAGGCTCAGAAGCTAAAGGTCGGTTCGGTAGAGGTCAGAGAGGTGACCGAGACGCGCTGACAATCGGAGCGATAAAGGAGGCAGTGAATGGAGATCAAGCTGGCGATTGATCGGTACGACCGGCACTTTCCGTTTTTCGATGGGTCCCTGTCTCACTCATTTAACTTCGATATTAGACCGTTCCAGGTCGGGCAGAGTGCCATTCTGCAGCACGGTACCGACCGTCATGAGCTGTTCCTCGACGGTCAGTTCGACGTCGCCGAGTTTTCGATGTCATCGTTCCTCGCCGCCAAGACCAGGGGTTACCCGATCGTTGGGATACCAGTGTTCCCGAGACGGTTGTTCAGTACCAGCCAGATGTGGGTCAGGCAAGACTCAGACATGACCAAGCCAGCGCACTTGGTGGGTAAGAACGTCGCGTTGAGTGCGTTTCAGACAACATTGTCGCTGCTCGCCAAGGGCGACCTGGAGTTTCACTACAAGGTCCCGTGGCGCTCTATTAACTGGAAACTGACCACGAAGGAGAAGATTCCGCTCGAGCACGGGTCTGACGTGAGCGTCGAGTTTATTGGGGACCGTGATCGTTTGGGTGACCGGCTTCAGTCCGGTGAGATCGATGCATTTTTCTTGCCGCACCCGCCTGCCAACGTGATGAGCGGCGAGATCCCCGCGAGACGCCTGTTCCTTGACCCCGAGTCCGAGGAGCAGCGTTACTTTGACGAGGTCGGGTCGTTCCCGATCATGCACGTCATAGCGATCCAGGAGTCACTGGCGAACGAGAACCCCGACCTACCGCTACAACTGATGGAGATATTCCACTCCGCGTTTGATATCGCAGAGGGCTACTATGCGGATCCGAACTGGTCGATGCTACCTGGTGTCCGCCACCAGTTTGAGCGGGACCGTGAGCGGTTCATGGGCAGGGCCTGGCCACGCGGCTTTGCCGCGAATCGCTCGAATATAGATAGGCTGATGCGTTACGCGGTGGATCAGGGTATCGGTGCGGAATACCTCCCACCTGAGGCGCTGTTTGCTGGACCCACCCTGGAGACCTAGCCATGAAACTGATCAATAACGCAGAGGTTAGCAAGGTTCTCACGATGGCAGACTGCATCCGCGTCCAAGAGGAGGCGTTTCGGGGTCTCGCCGAGTATGGCGCGGTGCATCGCCCGAGGGTCGACCTGTACTACCCGGCCGAGGACGCTGATAGCTATTTCCGTTGGGGTTCGATGGAGGGCGCGAGCTCGCATTACTTCGCGATCCGTATGAAGTCAGACATCGTCAGCTGGCCCAAGACCGATGACGGTGGGTGGACCGAGGAGAAGCACTGTATCGAGCCCGGTACATACTGTGGGTTGATATTTTTATTGTCCACCAAGAACGGCGAGCCATTGGCGCTGATCAATGACGGGATCCTGCAACACTTCCGGGTCGGAGGCGGCGCGGGTATCGGCGCCAAGTACCTGTCCCGGGAAGACTCAGAGGTCGTTGGTCTGATTGGTTCGGGCGGCATGGCGAGGACCTTCTTGGAGGCGTTCTGTTGCGTGAGACCGATCAAAGAGTGCCGGGTCTACAGCCCGACGAGCGGGCACAAGGAGGCCTTCGCGGAGGAGATGTCCGCAAGGCTCGGTATCGACGTGATACCGGTGTCCGGGCCCCAAGAAGCGATCGCTGGCGCCGATATCGTCTCCTCGGCGACCGACAGCATGGTGCCGGTTTATGATGCGGAATGGTTGGAGCCGGGACAGCACGTGACGAACCTGGGTCGGCGAGAGATGCCCGAGGAGGCTATCTCACGATTCGACGTCGTGGTAAGGCAGGGGGTCGCGGGTCTCCAAATGAAGCAGACCGATATATTCCAGGCCGAGAGAGGCCACTCGCCCGCCGCGTTTATCGGCGGCACCCCAGAGCAACAACGTGTGATCCCGGAGAAGAACCCGTCGCCCGGTTTTGGCGGAGACAGTCCAGACTTTATGGACCGCGGAAGGGGCGGCGACAAGCCCGAGTTCAAGGACCTGGTCACGGGCAAGTGTGGTGGGAGGACTTTACGGGACCAGATCACGTTCTACCGGAACGTCGGCAACCAGGGGCTCCAGTTCTCGTCGGTCGGCGGGCTAGTCTACGAGAAGATCGTAGCCAGCGGGTTAGGCCGAGAGATCCCAACGGACTGGCTCCTGCAGGACATCAGGGACTAGCGGGGATGGACAACGTCGCGAGGGTAGAGGCGGTGTCTGTCAATCGAGACCACGGTTTTTCTAAGGCGAACATGGACACGATCCGACTGGTTCGGGGCCTCGGGGTGGAGCACGACGCCCACTTTGGTGAGACCGTTCAGCACCTTCACCTGGTCAAGAAGGATCCCGGGCGGGTCAACCTTCGGCAGGTACATCTGATCGCACTCGAGAGAATCAACGAGTGGGAGTCGCTCGGCCACCCCGTCCGTTGCGGTGCCTTGGGGGAGAACATCACCACCGGCGGCATCGACCTGGAGCACCTCCCCGACGGAACCAGGCTGCGGTTCCCGGGCGGCGCCGAGATCCTGCTGACGGGTCTCCGCAAGCCCTGCCACCAGGTGGAGAGTTTCTCTCCCGGGCTACTTAGGCTGGCCACCGCAGTGGCTGAGGGCGGCGAGGTCCCCTACCGGATCGGTGTGATGGGTGTCGTCACGGTCGCCGGCGAGGTGTCCGCGGGTGAAGAGATCAGCGTGTTGTTTCCCCCTGGTCCCCACAGGCCGATGGTCCAAGTCTGAGCGACGTTAGTCCCCTGAAAAGCGACCGCTAAAGGGGGCCATAAAACAAACGTTTGATGTCTATTTGGTGCCTAGCATCAGTTGGCCCGCTAGTTGCTAAGTCAATTTCTCTAGATTTAAAAATTTTTATGTAACCGCTTCGGTCAGGACTCCCTCGAGATGTCGTTAACGGTCAACATCAACCCGCTCGCGAAGAGCTTACGCAACCACGCGACTGAGGCCCAGGACGAGATGGGCACAGCGCTGGAGAGGCTCGCGTCGGGGAAGCGTATCAACGGGGCGGTCGACGACGCGTCCGGACTCGCGCTTGTCACCACGATGGAGGCACAGGTAAGGGGTCTCGCGCAGGCGGTCCGTAACGCGGGCGACGCGATCTCGCTTGTCCAGACCGCGGAGGGGGCGATACAGGAGTACGAGGAGATATTGCAACGGATCCGGGAGCTGGCTATCCAGTCCGGGGGAGGGGCCCCGTCAGACGCCGACCGTGTCAATATCAACCAAGAGGTGACCCAGCTCACCGAGGAGCTTGCCAGGATCGCTGACAGTACCCGTTTTAACGGGGAACAGATACTGAACGGCTCGATGGCCAACAAGGACTTCCAGATCGGTAAGTCGAACATCGAGGAGATCTCGGTCAATGTCGCCAACCTGAGACCGGAGACGATCGGTGTCCACACCCAGGAGAGCCTCACTAACATCGGGAAAATCAGCGTCGGCGGGTCCGTGTCGTCTCTGACCAACGGGGTGAGCCGGCAGACTCTGACCGTTGACCTCGAGTCTCAGCAGGCAAAGTCTGTCCTTATCGGCGCCGGTGACAGCGCCAAGCTCGTCGCGGACTCACTTAACCAGCTGGGTCTGCAGCTCACCGCGACCGCCTCGACCGCGCTGAGTGTGCACCTGACCGGTGACGGTAGCTTCTCCTTCTCCGTGTCGACGAGCCTTGACCCGAGTTCCAGTTTCCTGGTCGCGGTGGGCAGCACGGTCCCGTCAAAGACCCAGGCGCTGGCGGACGAGATTAACGCGAACAGCGCCCAGCACCAGCTATCCGCGTCGGTCGAGACCGACGGTTCCGGTAACGAATACGTCCGGATCGTCCAGCCGGAGGGCTACGATGTCCGGATAGATAACTTCGTGACCGGCGGGACCACGGGGCTTGATTTTGACGGGGACGGGGCCGCCGATGTCGACGGTACCGCATCAAAGTCAGCGGCGATCGCCGGCGGTCAGGTCGTTATCGATACCTCGGAGACATTCTCGATATCTTCGGATGATTCGTTATATACGGTACTGACAGATAACAGGACGTCAGCGCAAATTCTCGGAGTTAGCTCATTTGATTTGAGCAATGGTCATCAAATTGATGTCAAACAGCAACAGCTTTACAAAAATGTAGAGTATGACGGTTTCGGCAACTACGTTAACGTTGGTAGTGATTACGTGATTGATACCAACCATGGTTTAGAAACCGGGCAATTAATTATCTATGACGCAAATGGTGGAGATAGCATCGGTGGCTTAACCAGTGGAAATTTTTATTATGTCATTACATCAGAGGTCCATAATTTAGGGGGATTCTATTTAAAATTTGCCGAAAGTTTAGAAGATGCGCTGGCGGGTAATGCTATCGATCTTACGAGCTGGGGGAATAATCAGCAGTACATCCGTTGGGCGGTATTAAACGTGAAAACTCAGTTTTCTATAACTAGTGATGGATCGCGCTACGTCGATTTAGATATACAGGAGTCAGTAACTCGACTTCTCACATCTACTACTACTGGGGCGCATGAATACACGAAACTTTTGAGTGATTCGGAATTTATCTCGGCGTTTCAAGCCGCTATTGACACAAATAATCAATTTACGGGTGCAAATTCTATTGAAGCATCTGTCACAGACTCTGGATTATTGGATTTAAAGCTTGTAAATCGAAGTCCTGACAAGGCTGAAGTAGTGTCTCGTGTCAGCCAGATCGATGTCTCGACCCGCGCCGGGGCCTCGTCGGCGATCAAGGTCGTCGACGCGGCGCTGAACAAGGTCGCGACGGCACGGGCCGACCTGGGCGCGGTCGCGAACAGGCTCGAGTCGACCATCTCTAACCTGATGAACGTTTCGGAGAACACGTCTAGGTCGATGTCCAGGGTGATGGACGCCGACTACGCCGCCGAGTCCACCCGGCTCGCGAGGGCGCAGATCATCCAGCAGGCGTCGGTGGCGATGCTGTCGCAGGCGAACATCAAGATCCAGGAGGTGCTGAAGCTTCTCAGGTAGCGGCTTCTCATCTAGGTCTGCGATCTTTGTTTTTATACCCTTGTAACGCTCGATTCTAGACCTGATAACCTTGAGACATGCCCGTACTTGTGTTGTATGTCGTAGAGATTGATCGCGTGGCTCACCATGTTCTGGTCGAAGACGCAGTCCTCGACCACACAGACCCGGTAGCCGAGCGAGAACGCGTCGACGACGCTCGCACGGACACAGCCGCTGGTGCTCTCGCCCGCGACGAAGAGATCACCAACATCCAACCGTTGTAGATGCTCCCGGAGGCTAGTCTCAAAAAACACGCTAGCCCTCAGCTTCTTGATCAACACATCAGTCGGTTGGAAGTCGATCGCCGGACAAATCTCGTAGTCCGCCGGCTTAGGTACATTCCTTGGGCGATGTGTCGCGTTCCCGGTTCGCTGGGACCGCCCGAAATCCTTGGTCGAGAAGAAGACAGGCAGCCCTCGGTCCCGGAACAGAGCGATCAGTTTGTTGGTCGGCTCGATGGCTCGATACGCGTGCTCCCCGCAGGCGGCGGGGAACTGGTCGATCAGTTCGCTGACCGGCCTGTCGCCGCCCTCGTAAACCAGGTTATAGAGATCGACAACGACCAGGGCCGAGTTTTCAGTGATCTGTGGCGGGTTGTGTTGCCCGGAGACCCGAGACCGGAACGGTTCCTCAATGTACCGGTCCCAGACTCTTTCGTTGGGCTGATGGTTTGCTTCAGACATTGGAGGGTTTGTGTCGCTTTGACTTGGTGATCAATGCGTAGGCAACCGGACCGATCATCGTAATGATGAGTGACCGGAGCACGTGGAGGACCATCACGACCGCGAGGTTGGCGTTGAGCGCCATCGCGATGAGAGCGATCTCGGCCTGCCCGCCGGGGGCGAGTCCCAGGATGATCGAGGTGAGATCGATGTCGGTAAACCGATCTAAAATCACGGCCATCGTTCCCCAGACCGGGACAAACAACAGCAGCAAGACGAACACCTGCTTCAGGATCTCGATGACCTCTTTTTTCGAGACGCCCTTGAAGCGGGACGCGATGCTCCACCCTAGGAAGTACTGACCGAGTATCAGGACGATGTCGGTGAGCCTGAGCTGGACATCAAGGAACAGGTTGATGATCAGGCTGGCAAAGAGGGGCGCCATGAACGAGGGCGCGGGTATCTTGAGGCGTTTACCTCCCCAGACGGCACAGACCACGGTCACGAAGACCAGCGGCTGGATCGACCAACTGACCGCCCCGAAGCTGAGCGAACCTGTGGTTATGCCTGCCACGAAGTAGCTCGCCAGTGACGCGCCACAGACCAGGCAGAAAATTCTCAGCGAGTGGGACAGCGCGACCTTCGGGATGTTCGCCCCGAAGGCCTCAGCGCTGGCAATCATCTCACTCATCCCGCCGGGGAAGGCCGCGAACCAGGCCGACGGGCGGTCCCACTTACAGAACCGATGGAGCCACAAGAAACCTATCCCGCCCCCGAGCGCGACGTAGACCAGTAAACCGACGCTGAGATCAGGGTGGTCGAGCATCCAGTCGATGTGCTGTCGGGTGATACTCGCACCGATAGCGACACCCAGGAGGCCGCGCCCGAGGTCTCCAAAGAAGTAGTCGGTCCCGATCGGCTGGCCCCGTGTCGCCAGCACCAGCCCGATCGTCGCCGGCCCCAGCAGCCACGCCAGTGGCAGGTCGAACAGGAGCCACAGGGCGGCCCCCACCAACATCTTGGCGTGATCACTAACCATGCTGTACCTGTCGGACATTATCGGGCCTTCTAAAAATAAAAGGCGTACCCGCGGGACGGGCACGCCTTGCGTTAGATTGACTTACTTACAGTCGACCTTTGAGGCCTCGTTCTCGGCGTGGCCCGGGTTGTACTCGATCGTACAGTCCAGACCTGCCTTCAGCTTGCTTCGCTTCGATTCCTTGCCACCAATAGTGATCTTGGTACGGCTCTTGGAGATCGAGGAAGCTACCTGCGCGCCCTTGCCCTGGAACTTGATCAGCTTACCCTTGTCCTCGACCGCGTCCAGCTTGGCTGTGACCTTGGTGGAGGGTGTCTCTGAGAACTTCGCGATGACCTCGTCTGAGGCCGCCAGAATATCCTTGTAGAGGGCCGCTAACTCATCCGCGGGCATGAAGTCGATCGGGCGGTCAGCCTTCTTGGCCTCGGCCAGTAGTTCAGGGTCTGATAGTGCCTTAGCGAAAGCGTCCTGGAGGATCTTGACCCGGTCAGCGGGTACGTTCGGTGTCGTCGCGAACGGACGGCCCGCGGCGAGCGGTGCGACCGCGACAGCCAGGGTTGGTTTCTGGTTGTCCGGCATGAAGCTCGCGAGCTGCTCAAGGTCAGGACGTGACGGTACCTTACCCAGCAGACCGACAACCTTGAGGCCCTCGGACTCAGCCTGTTCCGCAATACTGCCGAAGCT
>Ga0255756_1005981_pt1 | contig 11075 bp, 7 predicted proteins | sample 011ome_20_FD_179956 | JGI IMG/M metagenome (GOLD analysis project Ga0255756, IMG submission 179956) | Coastal salt marsh microbial communities from the Groves Creek Marsh, Skidaway Island, Georgia - 011509CT metaG (version 2) | ecosystem: Environmental > Aquatic > Marine > Intertidal zone > Salt...
CAAGTCACCAATCTTCTCTGTGATAACCGTGCGAATGGTTTTCTCGATGAAGTCATGCACCTGTTCTGAGATGTTGTCACCCTCGAGAATGTGGCGGCGGTCGTCATAGATGGCTTGACGCTGACGATTCAGCACGTCGTCGTATTTGAGAACGTTCTTGCGAATCTCGGCGTTACGCGCTTCGACCTGAGACTGCGCCGACTGAATGGCACGAGATACGACCTTTGATTCGATAGCAAGGTCTTCTTCATCGGGCGAAGTCCGAGCCATTAGCGCCTGGGCGGCCCCGGCGTTGAACAGTCGCATCAGATCGTCCTGGAGCGAGAGGTAGAAACGGCTCTCACCCGGATCACCCTGACGGCCCGAGCGACCGCGCAGCTGATTGTCGATACGGCGAGACTCGTGGCGTTCGGTGCCGAGAACATAGAGCCCGCCGAGTTCGCGAACCTTCGCGCCCTCTTCTTCGCAGCGGACTGTCACGTCACGAAAAACCTCGTCCCAGGCAGCCTCATACTCTTCCGGCGTCTCTACTGGACTGAGCCCGCGTTCTGCCAGGGTCTGCACGGCAATGAACTCGACGTTACCTCCGAGCATGATGTCAGTTCCACGACCCGCCATATTGGTGGCGACGGTCACCGCACCCAACCGTCCCGCTTGGGACACGATGGCCGCTTCGCGAGCGTGGTTCTTCGCGTTGAGCACTTCGTGACGAACACCCTCCTTGGAGAGTGCTTGGGAGATTCGCTCGCTCTTTTCGACGCTCGTGGTTCCCACGAGAACCGGCTGGCCCTTCTTGTGACGCTCGACAATGTCGCGCACGACTTGGCGATACTTCGCTTCTTCATCTCGATAAATCAGGTCCGGCTTGTCCAGGCGAATCATGGGCTTGTTTGTCGGAATCGGGACGACACCGAGCTTGTAGGTCGACATGAGCTCGCCCGCCTCGGTTTGCGCGGTACCGGTCATACCCGAGAGTTTGCGGTAGAGACGGAAGTAGTTCTGCAAGGTCACGGTAGCGAGAGTTTGGTTCTCTGCCTTGATGGGCACACCTTCTTTAGCCTCTATGGCCTGGTGAATACCTTCGTTGTATCGGCGGCCCGCGAGGATACGCCCGGTGTGTTCGTCCACAATCAGAACTTCGTCGTTGATCACGACGTAGTCCTTGTCTTTGCGGAAGAGGGCCTTCGCCTTGATGGCGTTGTTGAGGAAGGAAATCAGTGGGGTGTTGGCCGACTCATACAGGTTGTCGATACCGAGGTAGTCTTCGACCTTTTCGATACCGGTCTCCAACACTCCTACCGTCCGCTTTTTCTCGTCGACTTCGTAGTCCACACCTGGTGAGAGTCGCTCGGCTAGCTTGGCAAACTCACCAAACCAGCGGTTGGCCTCCCCTGACGCGGGGCCAGAAATAATGAGTGGCGTCCGCGCCTCGTCGATCAGAATGGAGTCGACCTCGTCAACGATGGCGAAAAAGTGTCCGCGTTGAACCAGGTCGGATTTGCTCAGCGCCATGTTGTCGCGCAAATAGTCAAAGCCAAACTCGTTGTTGGTGCCATAGGTAATGTCAGCCTGATACTGAACCCGACGCTCTTCAGGAGTTTGCCCCGAAAGAATGCAACCCGTGGTCATCCCCAGTGCGCGGAACACTCGACCCATCAGTTCTGACTGGTATTTCGCCAGGTAGTCGTTCACCGTGACGATGTGCACCCCACGGGCGGGGATCGCGTTCAGATAGGCGGCGAGGGTGGCGACCAGTGTCTTACCTTCACCAGTCTTCATCTCGGCGATGTTGCCCTTGTGAAGCGCAGCGCCACCCATGATCTGCACGTCGAAGTGACGCAGACCAATAGTTCGCTTGGCGGCTTCCCTTACTGCGGCGAACGCTTCGGGGAGGAGGTCGTCGAGCGATTCTCCGGCAGCGTAGCGCTCACGCAGTTCATCAGTCTCAGCCCGGAGATCGTCGTCGCTGAGGTGAACAAAGTCTTCTTCCAAAGCGTTCACGGCCTTCACGCTCTGATTGAGCGCTCGAAGAATGCGCCCTTCGCCTACTCGAAGTACACGCTCAAAAACGTTAGCCACGAAACCTACCTCGCCCCATTGTGTGGAGCGGGCTCGCTCCAAACGGCAATGCTATCAACCAAGCCCTAGCTCTCTTCGAGAGCAATGACTCCGTACTGCCATCCCTTGCGGCGGTACACCACACTGGGCCGGTTGGTTTCGGTATCGACAAAGAGGAAGAAGTCGTGACCGACCAGTTCCATCTGGTCCACGGCGTCATCAGCACTCATTGATGACGCGGGAAACACCTTCCTGCGAATGACAACTGGGCTCTCAGATTGGTCAATCTCACCGAGCTCGTCCTCGCTTAACACGGGAATACTTCCCGTTTCGACCCTTCGAATAACTTCCACGCTCGCGGGGGTCACGTCGATTTCGGCAAAAGCATTCGCGCTCACTTCACCCATCGACTTGCTGCGGTGGGCACCGTGGTGGGGCGCGCCCTTGTCCTTCGCGCGTCGCAGGCGCCGCACCAAATGATCAACAGCTTCATCAAAAGCGGTGTATTTGTCGCTGTTTCGAGCCTCCGCCCGAATCACCGGGCCCTTGCCCACAACGGTGAGCTCAACAATGTCCTCGGAGGGTCCCCCGCGACTGGAGTTCTCTCGAGACACCTTCACTTGAAACGTACGAGCGTGCTCAGCCAGTGCGAGGACGCGGTCGGACTTTTCGTTCACGTAATCACGAAACCGGTCCGGGAGAGAAACGTCGTGGGAGAGAAGTGTGATGTCCATGTGGTCCTCCTGCGTCGTCGTTCGGAATTGTCCCCAGCGTAGACCCGCGACCAACGCGGTGTCACGTCCGATTCACAGACTGCTGATGGGCCACCATCGAGTCCCGCGGTGTCGCTGCCAGGGCGACGGCGGCGACGACGACACCGCCGTTTTCTCGAATCGCACGAGCACACGCTTCGAGGGTCGAGCCCGTGGTGACGACATCGTCGAGCAAAATCACTTCTCGATTGGCGACAGTTCGATTGACACGAAAGCGACGCGGTGAGGCGAGCCTCTCTCGTCTGCTCAACGTTTTCGACGGCTGGGCCATCCACGACGAGGCATAGCCCGGTATCTTCAGCGCCTTGGAGCAGTTCCAGGTGGTTCGCAGTCGGCCCAGCTCCCGCAAGAGCACGGAAGTGGGTTCGATGCCTCTGCGAAGTCGGCCCCGGATAGTCGAGGGAACAGGCACGATGAGGGCGTGGGGGTGGGCCTCGACGAGCGGTTCCAGTAACCGAGCAAGTGACTGAGCGAGAAAAGGGGCAATTCGGTAGTGTCCTTGGTCTTTGAATCCGACCACTACTGCCCTACTGGAACCCTCATAGTTCGCGCAGGCTCGGACGGGTCGTCCAAAGAGCTCTCGCGAGATTGCCCGCTGAACTTCTATTCCCTTGGAGCGAAAAGGCTGTGAGCACGGCACACACAGGGAGGTATCCGGATCACCGCATCCAACACACTCGACGGGGGCAATGACGGCGAGAGTGTCAGTCAGAACCGGTTGGAGTGAAGGCATAGCTTCAGCAGAGCACCACGAAGTGTCAATTGCTGTCGCCGGGCGCAACCTCGTGAAAGAGGAGCGTCAATAAACAGGTGTGGACTAGCGCTGGGTGACCAATACGCTGGCGCGATCACCCGTGGCTTGCCAACCGTTACCTCGCGGCTGATAAATCTGTCCCTGCTCGGTCAGCAGCCTCAGCCCTGGAACACCGCCCACACCGCCGACCAAGGTGACGGGGTCAATGGGGCGCCCGGCATTGGAGACCCGTCCGCTCACGTCTTGGACGACGACTTCTCCAGCAGAGTCTTGACGGGCCACCACCGCTACCTGCGATTCGTCCACAAAAGCGGCATCGACCGCTTGGCCGACGAGAGGGCTGAGTTCGAGAAATTCGCCGACCCCCACAGGTTCACAACTTGCCTGGCGCTGCACCGCAGTCAGCAAGACTCGCGTGTTGCCGTCGCCTTGGACAAGCAACATCAGCCTTGTATTGTCACGCGCCAGCTCAAAGGACACCACTTGCGCCGCATCGGGCAGTTCGACCTCGATGGGAATGACATCGACGAGCGGATCGACCACCCCCGGAGGAAAGACGCGGAGCTCGCCATCGCCCAAATCAGAATTCATCGACCAGATAAACCCGCACGAGTCGATGATGGGGCGAACCAGGTTCTCTCGATCATCAAGAGGTAGCTCGAAAACCCCTTCTCCATTGACCCGCCAGAGCCCCCCGGCCCCGACGACGGCGGCCTGGTCGAATTCCGCCGAATAAAAGATTTTTTCTGGCCTCAGACTCAATACGGAAGCTTCTAACTCGTCGATACTCTCCACACGACCCGCCTGGAGGTAACCAAACTCACTTCCCCGCACGACTAACACCCGCGGGTCACGCCCCGACGTTAACACCGGCTGATCCTCTTCGTTGAACGGAATCGCAACGGGAGTCTGGTTGACGGTAATGGCCACGTCAGAGACGTCAGAGATTTGCTGCAAGGTGGTGATCAGCTGCCACCGCATTCTCTCCCGCTGTGTTTCGTCGGCATCAAGCACAGATTCCGACAAGTCCACTTGGGCTTGACCTTCCACCACGGGCACTGGAGAGAGAGCCAATTGGGTGCCGGGTGGGAACGCCGAGACAGTGGCGCCCTGGTTTAGCCAATACGAGGGGGGTTGAAGCAGTCCTCGGATTACTTTGGTGAGAACATCGCCGCGCGAGGCGAACCAGCGCACATCCGGAACGAGCTCGCGATAATCCGCGGAGTAGTAGTAGAGGCGAATCGATTCAAATGATTCGCGGAAGGCCACTTCACTGAGCATGATTCCATCGGGGGCTTCAGAGATCCGCCACTGCCCATCGACCTCATTGAGAGAAAAAACCAACTCTTGGGTGCTTTGTGGCGAGACATCTTCGTACCTTCCCGCCTCATCAACACTCGCCACCACAGACGCGGTGTAGAGCCACTGGTTGGGTTCGAGCGAGCTGATCGTCCAGGCACCCCCGCTAATGAGTGCGCTTTGATTCGGGTTCCACACCTCACGGTATTCCTCGGTGAGGTAGCTGCGGGCCACCCGGAAATTGTTTTGCGCGGCGGCGCCCGCTGCGATGAACCCCTGAATGATTTCTTGGGGGCTAGCGCCCGCCGTCGGCCCCGGTGGCAAGAAGTCGACTTCAGTGTCGACGGTGACCGTATCCGGGTCAATAGCAACGACCTCGCTCGAGATGGGGAGCTGGGTGCACCCGGCGAGGGAGAGGGCTGCGAGAGCCGCGAGGATACGCCGAATCATGAGGGGCTCATCTCCGTGGCGTCTACGAGCCGACCCTCGACATCGACAAGGTCGGTTTCCGGGGGCAAGGGAAGCGGGGAGTCGTTGACGGAAGAGTGGATGCTTCGCGGGAGGACCACACGGAAGCAGGTGCCCACGCCCGGTTCGCTCCACACGTCGATTCGACCATCGTGGGCCAGAGCGTCCTCTTGGGCGATGGCAAGGCCCAGTCCCGTGCCACCGGTACTGCGCTGGCGCGAGGGGTCAGCCCGCCAGAATCGGTCGAACACGCGCGAGACTTCTCGCTCGTCCATCCCCACACCCCAGTCGCGCACCGCGATCGCGACGGCCTGCTCGTTGGAGTCGATAAAGGTGACAATCGGTCGCGATTCCCCGTGGTCGATCGCGTTGCCAATGAAGTTGAGAACAATGCGGCGCAGACGCCTTGGGTCAGCTTCCACCTCGCCGTAACCGCCAAACACTTCCAGAAGAAGTGGCGAGCCCTTCTGCTCGGCCAGCGGCGCGAGCTGGTCGAGGCAGTCCTGAACAATTTCGACCACGTTGATGGGCTCGCGGTCAATGTTGACCGCACCCGCGTCGTATCGACTCATTTCGAGAAGATCGGTGAGCATCGACTCAAACCGCTCAATTTGGGTAAGTAAGAGCTCAAGTGAGCGGGCTGATTCCGCATCCAGTTGGTCGCGGCGACCGTTTAAGACATCGGCGGCGAGCCGAATCGTGGTGAGCGGGGTGCGCAACTCGTGGGAGACATCGGAGACAAACCGCTGTTGTAAGCGTGAGAGTTTGCCCAACCGCACCAGCTGCGATTCGATACTTTGGGCCATCTCGTTGAAGGAGCGAGCGAGGGTCGCAATGACGTCGTGTCCGCGAACGTTGAGTCGTTCATCTAAAAAACCCTGCGCGAAGCGCTCCGCCGTTTGAGCCGCCTTCTTCACCGGGCGAATGGCCAGTCGAACAACTAGCCAGGTGAAGAGAGCGATGATGAGCACCAACAGAATCGAGCCAACAATCAGCGTTTGCTGCACAAGGTTCAGCGTCGACTGGACGTCGGAGAAGTCGTAGATCAAGTAGAGCTCGTAGGAGCCTGCGGTGGGCACCTGGATCACTGAACCAACTACCACTGCGGGCACGACCTGCCCCTCCACCGTGAGCCCCACCGACTGCTGGTGGAGCTGGTCAGGTGATTGGACGACCGCCTGGCGAAGCCTGGTGGAGAGAATCTCCAAGTCGAGCCCAGAGGTCGATGTTGAGGTCATTGTCTGCGCCGTGATTTGGCCCGGCGTGCGCAGAATCGCAAAACCCCCAGCACCGGGGACCGACTGGTTGGTGCGAATAGCTGTCTGCGCCGAACTATTCGCCGTCTCGACGTCGATAGTTCCCTGTGGAGTGACCGAATTGTCAAATATTGCTTGAATCTGGTTCGAGGTGCGAACACTCTCCGCGACCACTTGGTCGAGGCGGGAGCTAAACAAGCTGGATTGGATGGTGAGGGACATGTACCCGCCGATGACGGTGACAGCCACTCCGGAGAGAAGCGCCGTGATGGTCACCGTTCGGGTGAGCAGGGATGCTCGCCAGAATCGGACGGGTCCGGCGAGGATGTCTTTGACTTCCCGCCACCAGCGCCACATCATTCGCTTGGCGTCGCCTCCGGCGGGGTCACAGCCTTACCGGAGCGATACCCCACCCCGCGGATGGTCTCAACAATGACCGGATTATCGGGATCGAGCTCAATCTTCGAGCGCAACCGCTGCACGTGAACATTGACGAGCCGGGTGTCGGCCTTGTACTGATACCCCCACACCTGCTCTAAGAGCACCTCACGCGTAAACACCTGCTGGGGTTTGAGTGCCAGCGTCAACAACAACTGGAATTCGAGCGGGGTGAGGTTGATTCGGGTTCCACCGCGACGGATCTCATGACCGGGTACGTCGATTTCCACGTCGGCAATCTGAATTAACGTCACCTGGGGTTCGTTCGTCTCGGGCGACGGACGCAAGCGCGCGCGAATGCGAGCGACCAGTTCTTTGGGGTTAAACGGCTTCACCACATAGTCGTCAGCACCGTTTTCCAAACCTTGGACGACATCGGCCGAGTCTGACTTCGCCGTCAGCATGATGATCGGCACACCACTGGTCTCGCGGATTTTCGCGCAGACGTCCATGCCGTCCATACCGGGCAACATCACATCGAGCAACACCACATCAGGATTGACTTCTTCGAGTTGTTCGAGCGCAACGGGGCCATCTTCAGCGTGGTGGGTGTCAAAACCCTCCCCCCGGAGCATGATTGTGATCATCTCCGCCAAAGCTTGGTCGTCGTCGACGACCAGAATTGTTGGGGTCACCCCTCACCTCCACGCACGCGGACCGACGGCTGAGCGCTAAGCCTACACCGACGCCCCGCGCCCATACCGAGGCCTAGTAGCGGTAGTGCTCGACCTTGTAGGGGCCTGCCTTGGGCACGCCGATGTACTCTGCCTGCTCGTCGGTGAGTTCGGTGAGCTCAACACCCAGCGAGCGCAGGTGCAGGCGTGCCACCTTTTCATCGAGGTGCTTGGGCAGCATGTGAACACCGAGCGGGTAGGCCTCCAGGTTCGTGAAGACCTCGATTTGGGCGAGAACCTGGTTAGCGAACGAGGTGCTCATCACAAAGCTGGGGTGCCCCGTGGCATTACCGAGGTTCATCAGGCGGCCTTCGGAGAGCATCAAGATGCTGCGTCCGTTGGGCATGTGCCATTCGTGCACCTGCGGCTTGATTTCAACGCTCGTCGCACCGGGGAGAGCTTCCAAACCGGCCATGTCGATTTCGTTGTCGAAGTGACCGACATTCGCGACAATCGCCTGGTGCTTGAGCTGAAGAAGGTGGTCAACCGTGACCACGACCTTGTTTCCGGTTGAGGTGACCAAAATGTCGACCTGGTCAATCACACTCTCGAGCTTGGCGACCTGGTAGCCATCCATCGCTGCCTGGAGCGCGTTGATTGGGTCAATCTCGGAAATAATCACCCGAGCACCCTGGCCGCGCAGACACTCTGCCGAACCCTTTCCCACGTCGCCGTAGCCGGCGACAAAGGCGACCTTGCCGCCAATGAGGGTGTCGGTGGCGCGGTTCAGGCCATCGACTAAGGAGTGGCGGATGCCGTATTTGTTGTCAAACTTCGACTTCGTCACCGAGTCGTTCACGTTGATCGCGGGGAAGAGGAGCTTTCCCTCTTTGAAGAACTCATAAAGGCGGTGCACACCCGTAGTCGTTTCTTCAGTCACACCCTTGATGTCTTTGGCAATAGCGGTGTACTTACCGGGAGCTTCTTCCAAGGACTTACGCAGAAGCCCCAGAACAACGCGCCATTCTGCGGGGTCCTCTGAGGAGGGCTCGGGCACCGACCCGGCTGCTTCAAACTCGACACCCTTGTGCACGAGAAGCGTGGCGTCACCACCATCGTCCAAAATCATGTTGGGGCCCTGGTGACCGGACGCCGACCAGTCAAAAATCTGCTCGGTGCACCACCAATACTCCTCCAATGTCTCGCCCTTCCAGGCAAACACGGGGGTTCCCTGCGGGTTCTCCGGGGTTCCCAATCCCACGACGAGGGCAGCGGCCGCTTCGTCTTGGGTGGAAAAGATGTTGCAGCTCGCCCAGCGCACCTGCGCACCGAGTGCGACGAGGGTTTCGATGAGCACCGCGGTCTGCACGGTCATGTGCAAAGAGCCGGCGATACGCGCGCCTTTGAGCGGCTGGTGGGGTCCGAACTCTTCACGGAGGGCCATGAGCCCGGGCATCTCGTGTTCGGCGAGACGAATCTGGTGGCGGCCGGCCTCGGCGAGGGTCAAATCGGCAACGCGGTACTGAATGGGGGTAGCTGTCAACATGGGCTCTAGTCTCTCACGACAAAGCCTGTGAAGCTCGTCTGAGCGGGGTGTACTTAGCCCGCAGAAATAATCGCGATTACTTCGCTCGTAATGTCCTCAAGAAGTGATTTATTTGCCGCTTCAACATTCAGTCGAAGCAGGGGTTCCGTGTTTGACGCGCGAACGTTGAACCACCACATTCCCTCGCCTGATGTGGGTCCCACCACGCTCAACCCATCGAGGCGATCTACCTCGCCCCGGCCTACGAAGGCTTCAGCAACCCGGGCAACCGTGGCGTCAGTGTCAGCTACCCGGGTGTTGATTTCACCGGATTGGACATAGGGGCTGTAGTCCGCGGCAATCAAACTCAATGGCTTGTCACCGTGACCTAGTTCAGCGAGCACGTGGAGGGCGGCGAGCATGCCCGAATCGGCGCCATAAAAGTCACGGAAGTAGTAGTGGGCCGAGTGTTCCGCACCAAACACGGCATTCGTGCGGGCCATCTCGTCTTTGATCAGCGAATGCCCCACCGAAGTGCGCACAGCAACAGCCCCCTGGGCTTCGATGGTTTCTTTCACCACCATCGAACAAATAAGGTTGTGTAGCACCGTGGGCGAGCCCTCTCCCAGCTGCTCGCGAACGCGGGTAATCTCGCGTTTCGCCACGAGCGACCCAATCACACTGGGGCTTACGGGATTCCCGTGTTCGTCCACCACGAAGCAGCGATCGGCGTCGCCATCGAAGGCGATTCCAATGTCCGCATCGCGTTCGACTACTGCCTTCTGCAAGTCAACGAGGTTCTTTGGCTCAAGCGGGTTGGCTTCGTGATTGGGGAACGTGCCATCGAGTTCGAAATACATCTCGACTATCTCGAGTGGCAGTGGAGCAAAGCCCGCACCCTCACCCAACACGGCGGGAACCGTGAAGCCCCCCATGCCGTTTGCCGCATCGACCACCACTGTGAGGGGCCGGATTTTTTCTAAATCAACGAGCTGTCGTAAATACGACACGTAGTCACCCAACACATCGGTCTCCCCTGCCCCCTCAACGGGAATTTCGGGGTTCGGGGTGTGTTCCAAAAACGCGATTGCCCGGTCGCGGATCCCAGCGAGGCCCGTGTTCAGACTGACACCTTTGGCGCCTGCTTTTGAAAACTTGATGCCGTTGTATTCAGCGGGGTTGTGGCTCGCGGTAATCATCGCGGCGGCCGCATCAAAGTGGCCGGACGCGAAATAGGCCATATCGGTCGAACACAGTCCAATCGGCATCACCGTGGCACCGGCAGCGTGTGCTCCGGCTTCCATGGCGCGGGCAAGCTCGGGTGACGAGGGGCGCATGTCGTGACCGATGACGAAGGGCTTACCTTCGAGACCCAACTCCCCCACTGCCGCCACACCGAGCGCATAGGCCACCTGAGGCGTGAGCTGAGTGGCGACCAGGCCACGGACGTCGTAGGCCTTGACGATGTCGTTGAGCGGGTGAGTCACCGTCTCAGACTACTCAGAAGGGGTCAGGCTCTGGGCGGTAGCGCACCACCCGCCACCCCTGTGGCACTGTCAACCGGGTCGCGTGCTGGGGACACAGGTCGTAGGAGTGGGGCTCAGGGTGTAGCGCCAGGGGCCCGACCACCGCTTCAGAGTCGGAGTAGACGTAGGTGAGGGTGGCTTCTGCGCTGTCGTGACAGCCGACCTTGCTGCAGGTCCGAATTGGCCGTCGTCGCTCCCGCATGATGGGCAGTGTAGTGTTCCCCACTCGACTAGCGTGGGAGGGTGAGCGTGTTGCACGGAAGGTCGCGTCGGCCCTCCCGTTCGCTCACGACAGGCCCTATCGTCTCGGCGAAAAGACGGCGATCACACGGCTTTTCCGATGTCGTCGAGGCCATGGTCGACT
>Ga0255756_1005984_pt1 | contig 11068 bp, 9 predicted proteins | sample 011ome_20_FD_179956 | JGI IMG/M metagenome (GOLD analysis project Ga0255756, IMG submission 179956) | Coastal salt marsh microbial communities from the Groves Creek Marsh, Skidaway Island, Georgia - 011509CT metaG (version 2) | ecosystem: Environmental > Aquatic > Marine > Intertidal zone > Salt...
CATCGGGATCATCATCTATATGATGTAAGGAACCTCTCCACAAATTTTCAGGTCGATCGGAGCAGTTTTGAGGCGGTGGTGGTCGCGTCAATCGAGCATGGTGCATGTCACTGAAAAAAAAACGGGGATTCGTGGGGAAGGGAGCCCACAACGATGGCGTCCGCGTCGCCGGCGTCGTCCGCGGCGACGACGGTCCGCGCGACGGCGCGATGGCGACCGACGAGACGCTCACTTTCTCTGTCATCGACCCCTCGCGCGGCCCTCCGCGCGAGAGGTCGCGGTCGACGCGGCGGCGGCATCGACGACGACCCCGCGATTCGCCATCGTCATCGAGGGAAAAAAGGGGTGGGCGCCGCGACGGAAAACGGAGGAGAGCACGCCGGCGGCGCGAACGACGACGACGACGCGTCGCCGCTCCCGCCGCCCAACAACCTCATCCTCATCGGCGGCCGGGGCTGCGGCAAGAGCGCGCTGTGCCGCCGCCTCGTCGCGCTCGAGCCGCGCTTCGAGCTCTTCGTCCTGGACGACATCGTCGTCGAGGACGCGGGGAAGTCGATACCGAAGATCGTCGAGGAGGACGGATGGCGCGCGTTTCGAGACCTCGAGTTCGACGCGTGTCGAAAGACCGCGATCGCGGCGGGGCGCGGGTGGTGCCTCATCGACGCCGGCGGCGGCGTCGTCGTGGACTTGGACGAGCACGGGAACGAGGTGTACAGCGAGCGGAAGGTGCGCCGAGACGCCGTTCGATCGATCGGTATCGTTCGATAAAAAAACTAACATCCGTCGTCGCCCCCCGCCGCCCGCCGCCCGTCTGTCGTCTGTCATCAGGTCGACGCGCTGAAACGTAACGGTCAAGGAAAGGTCGTTTACCTCAAGCGCGCGGTGTCGTACCTCACGCGCCGCATCACCGGGGACAAGAACCGCCCGAGCCTGTCCGAGAAGTGGACCTTCGGCGAGATCATGAGACGCCGAGCCCCGATGTACGAGAGAGCCGCGGACTACGTATGCGACGGGAGCGGCGGCGCGCTGGAGAAGGACGTCAAAACGAAGAACGAGATTAAACGGGAGGTGATCGAGTGGTTCTACGACGTCAGCGGGAGTGGGGTCTTAAGAGCAGAGGGCGAGAGCGGCGGGGAGGAGTTATTCGGAGGGGGGTGAAACCCATCCACCTTCGCGCTGGCGTCTACAGACGGTTTGTAAGAAGAGTCCTACCTAGTCTACCCTAGCTAAAGAAGACGAAGAAGGAGGTCACAACCTCGCGCGCGGCGGCAACACCTTGTACGGGTTCAAAATCCCTTTCGGATCGAACACGTCCTTGATGGCTCGCATCAGCTCGATCGCCGCCGCCGGTTTCGAGCGCGACACCTCGTTCGGTTTCATCGCGCCGACGCCGTGCTCCGCGCTGACGCTCCCGTCGACGCTCGCCGTCCACTCGTACACGTGCGGCTCGATGATTCGCTCGAGGCGCGCGTCGTACCCGTCCGGAGAGCTTATGTTCAGGTGTAAGTTCCCGTCGCCGAGGTGGCCGTACCCGAGCACGGAGACGCGCGAGAAGTCGAACGCGCCGGCGGCGCCCGCCGCCGCCGCCGCCGCCGCGCTCGCGACGCGCTCGCGCACGACCTCGACGAGCTCGTACATCCGCGCCGTCGGGAGGCTCAGGTCGTACTTGTACACCGCGCCCGCGTGCTTCAGCGCGAGGGATATCCGCTCGCGGAGGTTCCACAGCGCCGCCGCGTGCTTCGCGTCCGCGCCGACGACGCCGTCGACGACGCGCCCCCGCGTCTTCGCGTCGGCTAAAAACCGGTCCAACCGCGCTCGCTCCTCCGCCGCGCGCTCCACGCTCCCGCTCGTCTCCATGACGACGTAGAACGGCGCCTCGCTCCCCGGCAGCGGGTCCCTCGCGCCTTTCATCAGCGCGCACACGAGCTCGAGACTCGCGCGGTCCAGAAATTCGAACGCCTGAAGCGACTCCGAGAGCTCCGTCTTGGCGGCGACGAGCGTCTCCACCGCGGCTTGATGAGGGTGATTGCCCATACGACGCGACGTCGGGGTGGAGTTGAAAGGCGCGTCAGATGGAGTTGTTGTGAGGCGTCGAGGTGTGCCGGGATTGAAAGCGAGGGGTGATGGGCGGAGAGATGCGCCGGGAGAGAAAGTCCTTAAGGATCGGCGTTCACCACGCGAACGGGGTCGTATGGGGACCGGTGTACTACGATGGACGACAAACAAAACGCACCCGAGAACGACGGCGCCGCCGCGAACGTCACGTCCACCCTCCTCGGCTTCCTCGGCGCCAACAGCGCGACTTTCGTGACCACCCCCAACGTCCCCTCCGCGCCGATGAACAGCTGCTTCAGGTCGTACCCGGTGTTATCCTTCCGCAGCGTCTTGAGAAGGTTCAAGACTTCGCCGCTCGCGAGCACGACCTCGACGCCCAAAACGCTCCCGTGCAGCGATCCGTGACGCAACAGCCTGAGTCCGCCCGCGTTCGTGGAGACGTTCCCGCCGATCTGGCACTTCCCCTTCGCGCCCAGGTCCAGCGGGACGGTCATCCCCTCGCGGTTCAGCGCGGTCTCGAGGTCGTCGAGGACGACGCCCGCCTCGGCGACGACGACGCCCGCGGATGGATCGATCGACACGACCGACCGCATGCGCTTCATGCCGAGCACGACCTCGTCGTGGACAGGCACGCCGCCGCCGACGAGGCCGGTGTTCCCGCCCTGCGGCACGACCGCGAGGTTCCGGTCGTTGCAGTGGCGCACGATCGCGGCGACCTGCGAAGTCGTCCGCGGCAGAAGCAGCACGCGCGAGCGACCTCTGTACGCGCGCGTCCAGTCCTCGTTGGCGTCCGCGAGGGACTTTTCGTCCGTGAGCACCGCGCGCGCGACGTCGCCGGGCGTCGACTCGAGGATGGATCGGAAGCGCGCGACGTCCGCGTCGGTGAGCGTCGCGAAGCTCCCGCGCGGGGGGAGGTCGCCGCCCATCGCGGAGGGGGGGGGGGGGGGAGGGCGCGGCCGAGATCTGAGACGTTAACGCGTCGGAGTAGGAACTGTGACGCTGAACGCGAACGAGCAGTGACGAGGCCGTCAAACTTTAGGGATCGGCGCGGCGACGGGCATTCGCGCGGGCGCCATGAAGACGCGCAGGCAAGGTCCGGTGACGCCGCCGTCGTCCGCGAAAGCGGGGACGACCCCGGGGCGTAAGATCGCCGCGAGAGCGTTCGGCGGCGAAGGCGGCGAAGGCGGCGAAGGCGGCGGAGGCGCCGCGAAGGAAAAGGGCGAGAGAGAAGAAAAAGCGACGGCGCCCCCGGACGCCGCCGCCGCCGCGGACGGCGTCGAATCCGAGGACGACGCGTCGTCCTCGGACTCGTCCGACTCCGAGGCATCCTCGGACTCGGACGCGTCCACGACGGACTCGGACTCGGACGCGTCGACGTCGGACTCGGACTCGGATTCGGACGACGACGACGACGACGGGACGAAGAAGAAGACGAGCGACGGATGGAACGCGCTCGATGACGCGACCGCGGCGTACGTCGCCAAATCCGTCGAGACGCACATGCTCTTGAAAGACATCGAAGCCGCGGAGAAGGCCGGGACGCTCTTCGCGTCCGAGGAGGAGGAGAAGGCGTTCAAGAAGCGCGCGGTCAAGGCGCTGTTCCGCCAGGCTGCCATCGACGCGGCGGTGGAGAACGGCCAGTCCGTCCGCCAGGCGTTCATGAACGGCGTGCACTCCTCCACGTCCAAGTACGCCAACGAGATGAACTCGCTGTTCGGCGGGCACCTCCGCGGGTGCGACGACCTCACGGAGAAGCTCCCGGAGATGGCCGCGGACAGGCTCGCGACGGTCGACGCGCTGCCGACCGCCAACGCGCATCGCAAGCGCACCGCGGCGGGACGAAAGGCGCACGCGAAGAATGGCGGCGGCGGCGGGGGGAAGAGCGCCGCGTCCCTCCTCGGCGCGAGCGATCCGTCCGCGCAGGGCGGCGTCCTGAGCGCGCGCGAGCTCGCGGATAAGGGCGCGGGCATCCTCCTCGCGCCGCTCGACAAGACGAAGCTGCGGCGAGAGGCGAAGAAGCTCGGGCGGGGCGACGCCGGGCGAGGGTGGTTCAACATGCCCGCCGTGGAGTACACGCCGGAGCTGCGGAGGGATCTGAGGCTGCTGAAACTGCGCGGCGCGTACGACCCGAAGCGGTTCTACAAGACCGAGGACACGACGAAGCTGCCGAAGCACTTCCAGGTCGGGACCGTGATCGAGGGCGCGCAGGATTTCTACTCCGCCAGGTTGACGAAGAGAGCGCGGAAGAACACGCTGACGGAGGAGATCGCCGCGGACGCGGAGATAAAAACGGTGCGGAAGAAGCGGTTCGCGAAGATACAGGACGCGCACGCGGGGACGATGGGGCGGAAGCACAAGCGGAAGCTGGGGGGACGGGCGAGGGGGGGCGGGGGGGTGAACCACGGCGTGAAGAGCACGAAGCGGACGAAGCACTAGCGAGCGAGCGTTTGTACGAAGAACGAGTGTAAAGTTGATGAAAAAATTTGAACGAGAAAAAGCGCCGGTGAAGTTTCTCGGGGCGACCGAAGACCTCCCCGCGCCACAACCACCCGCGCAGCCGCACGCTCGCAGTCTCGCACCGCTCCAGAACGCGATGAACGACGGATCTAAGCATCCTCGGGTCGATCCTTCCGCGCCCGATCTCGGCGACGACAGCGCCCGGGGCGCCGCAGCGCGCGACGCAGAAGCTGCGGCAGCCGAGCTGAAAGCTACGAGGTCGGAGAACAAGCGACTAAAGGAGAAGCTCGCCGCCGCGGAAGCGAAGAACGCGAAGTACGCGGAGATGTATCCGACGCTCGACGCGAACGAACAGCTCGCGAGCGTGGTTTTCTCGCACGTTACGGACGTCCGAACGCGCGTCGCTCTCGCGCAGGTGAACACCGTGTGGCGAAACGCTTCGAAACACGCGTCTTCGCTGCCGCCCTCGCTCGACTTCACGGGCTGCCCGGAGGTGGATATGACTGAGGGCATGTATAGATATTGGAACACGAAGTGCGCCTACGTCTTTGGGATCGAAGGCGTGCTCGATCTGCCGGAGTCGCACTTTCACGGCCTTCTCGAACAGGCGGGGGCTGACTTGACACCCGACGCGACCAAAGTACTCGCATTATCCTACGAGATGGGCGTCGGCGTGGAGGTAAATGAAGCGAGGGCGGTCGAACTGTACGTCAAGGCGGCGGAGCTGGGTCAAAAAGAGGCCGCAACGGAACTCGGGAACAAGTACAGGTACGGCACGTGCGGCGTGGCGGTGGACAAAAAGGAGGCGCTGAAGTGGTACCGCCTCGCGGTGGAGCTCGGCGACACCAGCATCGACGCAGAAGAGAGGGTGTATAATGTCGAGGAAGAGATCCGGACGGGAGTGTCCGTCGCCGACTTCGACGAGGATGGGTATGATACATCGTGAGCTTCTGACGACGATCCCCGGAACTGGCCCGAGTCACGGCTGCGCCGCGCGGACGCGCTCTTCTTTCCCCCGGGATGAGCCGCCGCGCGTCGACGCCGCCGCGACGCGCCGCCCTCGCGCGCGAACGCACGAACGCACGAACGCACGCACGCACGCACGAACGAATGAACGAGTGAACGAGTGAACGAGTGATGAGAAGTTGTGACGTACGAGCACGCGTGACGACGATCGATCGAAGAATAATCCGCCCGCTCCAACCTCTACTTTGGATTCGTCAGCCCGCCGAGCCCGCTCCACGACCCCGACAGCGCCGCCGCCGCTTCCTGCCTCGCGACCGCCTCCACCGCCGCGATCGCCTCGTCGTCTGCGCGCGCCTCCTGCGCGCTCCGCGCGTACCCGCCCGTCATCCCGTACGACAACCGATACAACAGCGACCTCGGCGGCGCGCCCGCGTCGACGATGACGTCGCGCTCCGACACCCCGCCGCGGTTCACCGCCCCCGGGCCCGACCCGGCGACGCGCTCCGGGTGCGTGTCGATGTCCACGCCCGAGTTGGACGCGTCCGAGGAGGCGAGGTCGGTACTCACCGCGGCGGCGGCGGCGCTCGTCGTCGAGGCGTGGTGGCTCGCGTCGTGATGATGCCGCGGCGTGAACACGGCGCTCTGGACGTAGGCGAGCGCGGCGGCGGCGGAGCCGCCGCCGCCCGCCGCCGCGGAGATGCCGAGCAGCGCGCCGCTGATGCCTAACCCTCTCGAGGTGGTAGACTTCGCGGTCGCGGTCGCGGTCGGGGTCGCGTCGACCGCGTTCGAACCGCCGCCGCCGCCGCCGGTCTTCTCCGGCGCCGCGCCCGTCGCCGGGTTCAACTCCGGGGGCCCCCCGACGCGATTCTTCGCCTCGAGATTCGCCTTGCTACCCGGGATGTTCACGTCCGCGTGACGCGCGTACGGCCTCCCCGGTCGGCACCTGTCGTACGACCGCCGCAAGCTCGCGAACGTGCGCTTCCACGTCAGACCCGTCGTGCTCTCTCTCGCCGCCGCCGCCATCTTCGCTCGACGGTCGGGGTCTCGCAGCAGACCCGCGATTGTCTCGACGTAGGACGTCACGTCCGCGGGGAGCGGCGCGGTGTCCTTGACGAGGACGCCGGTGACGCCGTCGCGGACGATGGCGCGGTTGACGCCGACGTCGTCTGTCACCACCGCGAGGCCGCTCGCCATGGCTTCGATGAGGTTGTTCGGGATCACCTCGGTTCGCGACGGGAAATAGAAGATGTCGCCGCTCGCGTAGATCCGCGAGAGCCGGCCGCCGCCGGCGTGGCCTAAGATTTTGACCTCCGGGAAACCCTCCAGCTGCTTCCGCGTCCACGGCAGGTCCGGGCCGTCGCCCGCGATGACGACGCGAAACGGCGGCAAACCCTCGATGATCCCCTTGTTCTTCCCCTGAAGCAAAGCCGCGATCGTCCGCACGAACGTCCCCAACCCTTTCTCGCGCACGATCCGCGCGACCCACAGGATGACGACCTCGCCGTCCTCCGTCCTCGCGAGCTCCTTCAGCCCGCGCTGTTGTCGTCGACTCCCTCCCCCTCCTCCTCCTCCTCCTCCTCTCCCGCCGCGTCGACCGCCGACGCCCATGACCTCCTTCCTAAACGTCAGCGACCGCTGCCCGGGCGAAAACTCCGTGGTGTTGATCCCGCGCGGGAAGAACCCCATCCGCTCGCGCGGGACGCCCATCTCCGCGAGGTGCTCCGCCGCGGCGTACGACGGCGTCGCGACGACGTCGCACGACGAGTAAAACCCGCTCAGCATCTGCCGCAGCGGCGCCGCGAGCATCCCTACTCTGTAATACTGCAAATACGTGTCGTACGCGGTGTGATACGAACACACGGAGCACACGCCAAAGTCCGCGGCCCATCGAACCGCTGAGGGCCATTCCATACGTGCGAATGTCGGGGTGGAGTTCAAAGGCGTCAGGTGGAGTTGAAAGGCGTCGAGGTCGGGGATTGAAACCGAGGGGTGGGCGCAGAGATGCGCCGGCAAAAGTCCTTAAGGATCGGCGTTCACCACGCCGACGCGGTCGTATGGGAACCAGTGTATAGAACGCACCTGAGTGCCCGAGCATGTCGGGCGCCGCCACGTGGACGACGTGCGGCGCGTACGTCTCGAGCGCGGCGCGTTGCCGCGCTTGAAGCGGCGCCGCCATCTTGTACTCGGGGCGTCCGGGGACGGGGATCGCGGGGACCTCGCTGACGTGGAACCGGTGCGAGTTGGACGCCTCCGCGAAGTCGCTCTCGGTGAGATCCGGGGACATCACGAAGACGGACGAGTCCGCGCGATTCTTGAGGTGCGACGCGAGTCGTTTCATCGTCCGCGAGACGCCGTCGACGTGGTTCCACACGGTGCTGAAGATGACGACGCGGCGTTCCGGGCCGTACCCTTTCAGGGCGTTGCCATTCCCGACGCCGTCGCCGTACAGCGTCGGGATGTGGTTCTTCTTCTGCTGTACGGCGGAGGAGGCGGAGTTGGCGCCCGGGGCTGACGGCGGCGGCGTCTTTTCCGCCGCGGGCTCCGCCCCGGCGCGGTAGCACGAAATCTCCGGGCACACCTTGTCGCTCATCACCTCCGAGTTGGCGTAAATCCGCGCCAACAGCCGCGTCGTCTCGCGCTCTTGCTCGAGCAAGTTACACGCGGCGTACTCCCGCGCTCGCCTGGTGAGCTGCGTCGTCGTCCGCTCGTGCCACTGGTAGTGATTCACTTTCATCGGAATCGGATACGCGTTGACGTGATCGCGCGTCAGGCGACTCGCGGTCACGACGTCGTCGAGCCCAAAGTCCTGTAACGTCCTAACGTCCAGGATGGGATGCAACGCCTTGTGCGCGTACACGCGCTGACCGCCGCCGACGACCCCGGCGAGGGTGCTGTAGTGCCTCAACCCGTTCAGCGAGGACTCGCCGACGCCGCCGCCGCCGCCGCCGTTCGGCCCGGGGCCCTTGACGTTATCGTAATCCCCGGCCGACTCCCCGGTCATTTTGCCCTTGACGTCGCACGCGTTGATCGTGCACTGCAACGGGAACGCGTCCGACATCGGCGACGACGAACCGGAGGGGTTCGTCTCCGGCGGCGGCCACGACGGCTCCGCGCGCGGCGGCGCGATCAGCGCGCCCCCGTCGCTCACCCTGTCGATCCAATCCCCGTGCACCAACGAGTACCCCAACGCGTCCACCTTCCCCAAGAACTGCGGCAAGTTCATCCCCTCGTTCGTTACCTGCGCGTGCTCGTCCAGATCCGCGAGGACGACCCAGTCGTTGTCGTCCGCGACGTTCGCGAGGTGGTGCTCCCAGTGATGCGCCACCGCGGAGAAGAGCAACGCCTCGCCTTCCCACACCTCGAAGAAGACCCCCGCGGCTTCGCACAGCGCGACGAGCTCGCGCGTCGCCGCCGCGTCGTCGCCGCGCTCGCCGCCCCTGGTGTGGATCACGACGAGGACGTGCGATGCGGGGACGCCGCCGCGCGCGACGTAGTGCGCGAGGAAGTGCGAGAGGAGATCCGCGGTGCCGGGCGTGGACGCGGAGGCGCCGGTGAGGAGGAAGACGCGCGCGGCGGGATGCGCGCCGCCGCCGTCCTGCCCGGGCGCGACGCGCGTCGGCCCGGGCGCGAAGACTTTCTGCTGGCCCAAGAACGACCCGCGCTTGATCGGCGTTATCGTCTGCGTCGTCGTCGTCGTCGTCGTCGTCGGAGCCTCCGACGCCGCGATCCGCGCGCCTCCAGATTCGCCCCCCGCGCCCTCGTCGTCCTCGCGCAGCGGCGCCGCGCTGCACAACAGCCTGCGCGCGCTCGCCATCTCGATCTCGCCCTCGCGCAACACCGCGGGCAGCTCCGGCGCGGTGTGATGCCGCGGTCGGACGCGATACTTCCCGAAGTACACGCACAGACCGACGACGTAGACGAGAACGATGGAGAGCAGAACGCGCGGCAGCACGCGCTGCGCCTTTTTGTACCGCCGGCCGACGCGTATCTTCTGCGGCGTGCTCATCGTCGCCATCGCGGCGATGTACGGGCGGCGCTTGTACTCCAGCGAGCTCCGGTGGTTCATGAGCGGCGGCGCCATGGTCGCCGGGCTGGGGCCGCCCGCGCGCCGCGCGCGGAAGACTGGCGCGACGACGACGACGCCTCTCTTCGATTCGAACGAGAAGAACGCGTGGTCTTGTGTGGTCCAGCTGCAAGCTGTCTCGCGCGAGCTGGCGAGAGATTCAGGAGCGGTCTCAACGAAAGTGGTTCACCCATCCCTCGGTTTCAACATTTGATCGCTTCCCCTTTCAACTTCCGATGAACTTACTTTTTTCCTCGCGTGGCATCGCCGGAATCCACCGACCCTCGATATTTCCGGAGCGATGCGAGGGCGCGTCGTCAGACGGCGCCGCGCCGGGCGAGGGGAAGGATGGGCCTGCTGTGGGGCGTGCGGCGCGCCCTGCGCGCGCTGCGAGCGCCGCTGCGAAGGCCGCTGGAGCCGCTGCTGTGGGTCGCGGCGTCCATGTCCGCCAAGGACGTCTGGGTGCGTCCTCCCCCGTGCAATCCATTCCTCCCATTCCTCGGTCGCGACACCTTACCACGAATTCCCCGCCCGCCCTCCCTCCCTCCTCTCTCGCTCGCCGCTCACCTCGCCGTCCTCCCCCGCGCTCCGCCGATCCGTCCGTCCGTCGCAGTGCCTGCCGTCGACGGCGTCGGACGCGCTCGCGCTCGCGGCCGCGCCCGCGGAGGACGCCTCCGACGCGCCCCCGATCGTGACGTTCGTCCTCAGGTGCGTTCTATACACTGGTTCCCATACGACCGCGTCGGCGTGGTGAACGCCGATCCTTAAGGACTTTGCCCGGCGCATCTCTCCGCCCACCCCTCGCTTTCATTCCCCGCCCTCGACGCCTTTCAACTCCACCTGACGCCTTTCAACTCCACCCCGCCATTCGCTTGTATAGAACGGCCCTCAGCCTCCTCCGTCGAATCCCAATCGTGGGCGCGACCGTGCCGAGATGGCCGCGCTGGCTCGGCGGAGGCGGCGCGCCGTCCGCGTCGTCGCGCGCGTCGCCTCTCCGTCCGCGCCCGCGGCACCCCCTCGGCCGCAGAGGCGGCGCGCCGCTGCTCATCGTCGTCATGCAAGCGCGCCTCGACGGCGCGCGATGGCAGGTGGTCCCCGCCTACCTCGGCGCGCTCTCGTGCACGGCGGTGTCGTTCGCGGGGCGGCACCTGCGCGTGTCGATCCACCCGCTGCTCGCGAGGCTGACGGCGTGCGTCGGCGCGGCGGGCGCGGCGTCGAGCGCGGCCGCGGGGCTCTTCGCGCCGGTGTTCACGATGCCGAAGCCCACGGGGCCGTACCGCGTGGGGAAGACGACGCGGCTGTGGATCGACCGGAGCCGCCGGTCGTGGCTGCTGAAGAATAAGGCGCGTTCTATCTCACACTGGTCCCCATACGACCGCGTCGGCGTGGTGAACGCCGATCCTTAAGGACTTTCTCTCCCGGCGCATCTCTCCGCCCAGGGTCCCTCGCTTTCAATCCCCGCCCTCGGCGCCTTTGAACTCCATCTGACGCCTTTCAACTCCACCCCGACGTTCGCTCGTATGGACA
>Ga0255756_1005988_pt1 | contig 11065 bp, 10 predicted proteins | sample 011ome_20_FD_179956 | JGI IMG/M metagenome (GOLD analysis project Ga0255756, IMG submission 179956) | Coastal salt marsh microbial communities from the Groves Creek Marsh, Skidaway Island, Georgia - 011509CT metaG (version 2) | ecosystem: Environmental > Aquatic > Marine > Intertidal zone > Salt...
GACACCCAGTAGCTGCAGTAGTATGTACCCAAGAAGTGGCTCAGAAATTTGCGAATGGAATGGAATTCTTTAACACTTTTGGAGGAAATCCGGTTTCATGCGCGATTGCTTCTGAAACCTTAAGCGTCATAAAAGAAGAAAAACTTCAAGAAAATGCAAAGCAGGTGGGGCGTTATTTGATTCAAGCACTTAAAGCGCTTCAAAAAGACTTTCCTATCATTAAAGATGTCAGGGGCCACGGACTATTTGTGGGTATAGAACTTCTCTCCGACCAACAAACCCCTTTAGCAAAAGAGGCAGAATACTTAGCCAACCGAATGAAAGATTTAGGCATATTAATGAGTACAGATGGTCCCGATCATAATGTACTAAAAATAAAACCTCCTATGGTATTTTCATTTGAACAAGCAAATAGATTGTTGCAGAGCCTTAGAAAAATATTGAAAGAAGATTTTTTGAGCGTACCTAAAACACTTTAATTAGTGCTTAAAAAAAGTAGGATCAATGGTGTATAAAGTCACCTATGATCATTTTTGCCTTTTACTTATTTAATAAATGATTAAAAAAACAGCCTTTATTTTTAATCCCTCTAATTTTTAATCTTTTCTCTGTACCCAAATTTCGTGTATGGGGTCCCCTTTAGAACTTTTTCCCTTATGGTGCCATGCCCCATTAATGAGCTCATATTCAAAAGGCAATACAGCCCCCACTCGGGAGTTATCTCTCGAGAAAAACTCAATATACTCTTTGTATACGCCATTCTCTGCAGAATAGCTACCACCTCCGGTACCCATAAAAGCAAAGGTCTCGGTATGAAAAGCAATCCACTGAAAACGTCCGTTATACAATACCTTTAGTGTTTTTCTAGGACCTGAGGTATCGCGATTTGTCATAACATCATTTCGCATTCTCCCACCCATTAACCAAAGGCCATCTAATGGCTGTGGTTGTAAATCCACTTTCTCAAAGGTATTTAAATCAGCTAGAGTAATGATTTTAAGGGAGTCTTGCTCAAACAAACTATTGTATTCTAAGTGCACAACTGGGTTTACGTCGTTAGAGATAAAACCTCCTTTAGTACTGATAAATTTTGGTGGACTTTCCTGATACACCGCTTCGGTGTAGTATTTGCCTATGAGTTGAACTATAGTGGTCACATTACCTTCTTTACGCAAATACTGTTGTGCAAACAAAGAAGAAGTGGTTAACCATAAAAATAAAGTAGCACTGAATTTCAAAAAAGGGCTCATGATTTTTTTAATAAACTTACAAAAATATAAGCCTATTTGTATCTTGCACCAAATACCGTTTACAAATGAAATATTTTTATTTATGTCTTATTAGCGCCTTTTTAATAGGTTGCTCTAAAAAAGATGATTCTTCCAATAGTCTGTATGCCTCAAACGACGCAGAAATAATAGCGTATTTAGAAGCAAATAGTATTGCCGCTACTAAAACAGGCTCTGGTTTGTATTATTTTATATCAAAACAAGGTACAGGAGCCAGCCCAGTAGCTAGCAGTGCAGTAAGAGTAGCTTACAAAGGGTACTTTACCAGTGGCAGGGTATTTGACCAAAGTAATAGCACTGGTATTTCATTCTCCTTAAATCAGGTCATTCCTGGTTGGACAGAAGGCCTCACTTATTTTAAAGAAGGTGGAGAGGGTAAACTATTCATACCTTCAAATTTAGGCTATGGAGATTTGGGCTATGGCAGTATTCCTGGAGGGTCTGTTTTAATTTTTGATATTACATTATTAGAAGTTAAAGACTAGTTATGGGTTATTATATCTTATTTTATAAAACATCTGAAACCTATATAAAAGATCGAGAACCTCACAGGGCGTTGCATCTTAAGCATGCAAAAAAAGCACAAGAAACTGGTAATTTACTCTTAGCAGGTGCCCTTGAAGAACCTGCGGACCAGGCCATGCTCATCTTTAAAACAGATCAAAGAGCCCAAGTAGAAGACTTTGCGAAAAACGATCCGTATGTACTTCACGGAGTCGTAAAACACTGGGCCATAAGCCCATGGAAGGTGGTGATGGGTAAATTGATTTAAGTATTAAAGCCTTTCGTATAACATTAACGAGCGTTCGTCTAAATTAAGGGTTTTCTTATATTTTTATTTATAAATTGTCTAAACATCACAATATTTAGGCATATGAAACACCTATATTTTCCTCTTTTTTTCACAGTACTTTTTTTTATTTCTTGTAACAACAAAACAAATATTGAAGCTGTTTTCAATGAAGAAGCGCTATTCACAAATGGTATTGGAGGTTATGCATGTTATAGAATACCTGCTATTGTAAGTAATAAAAATGGTGTTCTATTTGCTTTTGCAGAGGGAAGGGTAAATGATTGTGGAGACTACGGAAATGTAGATATACTGTTGAGAATTTCAACAGATCATGGGAGTCATTGGAGTCCAGCACAAAAAGTCATTGACAAGGACCAGTATCAAGCAGGAAATCCTGCACCTGTATTTGATTTTACAGATCCTAGATATCCAGAAGGAAGGCTATTCCTTTTCTTTAATACTGGTAATGCCAATGAATACGATATAAGAAGTGGTTTAGGAGAAAGAAAAGTTTGGTTTACAACCTCTACTAATATGGGTATAGATTGGAATACACCTGTTGAAATTTCTTCTCAAGTACACTTTAGTAAACAAAATCCCATCCTAAACAAAGATTGGAGGGCACATGCTAATACACCTGGCCATGGTATTCAATTAACGAAAGGAAAATATAAAGGTCGCCTTTATATTGCAGCCAATCATTCTACCGGTGACTTTAAAAGTGATGCCTCAGATTATCAAACTTATGGATATTATTCAGACGACCACGGAGAAACATGGAAGGTAAGTCCAGACATTAATTGGCCTTCTTCCAATGAAGCCATAGCCACTGAATTACCAAACGGGAATCTAATGCTCAACATTAGAGAACAAAACGGCCAATCAAGAAGAAGAATAGTGGCCTTAAGTGACCAAGGAGGTGAAGTTTGGAATAAAGTATACATAGACAATGCTTTAGTAAGTCCTGTATGCCAGTCAAGTATGATTAGCTACAGTAATAACAAAAAAACAGCATTGCTTTTTTCTGGTCCAAACAGCCCTGAAAAAAGACAGAAAATGAGTGTTTTTTTGTCTAGAGACAATGGAAAGACTTGGCCAGTGGTAAAAGAAGTCTATTCAGGAACATCTGCATATTCAGACTTAACCATTTTAGATAATAATCAAATTGGATTATTATATGAAAGAGATCAAAATGGTATTTATTTTGCTCGTTTTAATGAAGCATGGCTTTTAAAAAAAGACTTAGTAAAAACACCTCCTCTTCCTTCAAAAAGACAAATGGAATGGCAACAATTGGAATTCTATGCGTTTATCCATTTTAATATGAACACCTTTACAAACCAAGAGTGGGGCTATGGGGACACACCTGCTTCAGTATTCAACCCTAACAATTTAGACACAGACCAATGGGTGAAAACCATTAAATCTGCTGGAATGAAAGGAGTGATAATTACTGCCAAACACCATGATGGGTTTTGTTTGTGGCCAAGTAAATACACTGAGTACTCTGTAAAAAATAGCCCTTGGAAAAATGGCAAAGGAGACCTTATTAAAGATTTAGCAGTCTCCTGTGATAAATACGGCTTAAAACTCGGTGTATATCTTTCTCCTTGGGACAGGAACCATCCAAATTACGGTCAGCAGGAATATATAGAGTATTTTAGAAATCAGCTTGGTGAATTATTGACTAATTATGGTCCTATTTTCGAAGTTTGGTTTGACGGAGCTAACGGTGGAGACGGATATTATGGCGGTGCAAGAGACATTAGAAAAGTAGATAAAAAAACATATTACCAATGGAATGAAACCATTTCAATTGTAAGAAAACTACAACCTGATGCAGTTATTTTTTCAGATGCGGGACCAGATATTAGATGGGTTGGAAATGAAACAGGACAAGCAAAATTAACTTCATGGGCTCCCATATTTAAGGATAGCTTATACCCTGGAATGGCAGATTTTAATAAATTTTCTACAGGCCAAGAAAATGGTACCCATTGGATTCCAACAGAAACAGATGTATCTATAAGACCAGGATGGTACTATCATGAAGACCAAGATAGCTTGGTGAAATCTCCAATGAAACTAAGGGAAATTTATTTTGAATCAATTGGAAGAAATTCTTCTTTACTACTTAATATTCCAGTAGACAGAAGAGGCAAAATTCACCAAAACGATTCTTTAGCACTTGTCGGACTTTCTAACCTCATTAAAACAGATTTTAAAGAAAATATAGCAGTCAATGCAACCTTTATAAACCAAGACCCATACACACAAGAAATTTTATTACCAACACCAAAATACTTTAATATTATTTCGCTTCAAGAAGACATTAGCTTAGGACAAAAAGTAAGCTCTTTTGAAATAATGATAAATACGGCTCAGGGATGGAGGATTATTTCTAAGGGAACCACTATAGGAAACAAACGCCTTTTGAGATTTAAAAGTGTGAAAAGCGCCCACATTAAAGTAAGAATTTTAAATGCAAAAAATAATCCTTCACTTCTAAAGACAAAACTCTTTTACAGTGAAAACGAAGTACAGTCTAATAGTTATTAATGGTCTGATCCATCCACTGAAGCCTATTTTTTAAATAGTTTTTTAAAATGGAAACCTCCCCATCATAATCTACAGCAATCCCAGTCCATTTGTTATAATTGCGATCTACCGCACCGTTATCCTTCAGGTAAGTAGCAGTTTGTTCTACCCTACCCAACACCGAGGCGTCGCTAAAAGTACTGGCCCTTAGAGTGGTCCATCGGCTTTTTAAAGCCTGTTTAAAAATAGGATCCTCCAAAAGTCTAGGCCACCAAAATGGGACCATCCAAGCGTCTTGTGATACATGAACATTGTAATTGGCAATCCAATCCGTTACCGGCACCCTGCCCTGTTTAGCATAGCCAATATTGAGATCCCAAATAGGTCCCATCTTGAGTTTTTCGCCCCTTTGTTTGTGCATATAGGTACTGAGTCTGTAGCCGTCTACATTACCCGTAATTTCATTGATAATAAAAAAATCTACAAAACTATCTAAATCAATATAGTCTGTATAGGTACGCGTATCTGTGGTAAAATCATCATTAATGAGTGCCGTTTCAAAGTCGTTAATATAGCCTTGTATATACTCTTTTTGAGCATTGGTAATCTCGTTTGCCTTGGGATACTCGTACAAGAAATAAGTCTCTAAATATTGATCTGGATGGTAAGGAGCCCTATATGGACTAAAATTAATGGGCTGTTTAAAAATATCATATTGGGAACGCCATGAGTTTGCAGCAGTATAGAGGGCGTCGTCTCCCCAATTGTTGTCAAAATACTCTAAAGGTTGTCCTATCCCATTTTCACCCCCTGCTGTTTTATCTATTTTAATAATATACCCACCTGTAATAGCTGACGCGTCGGTGTCTAAAGGCGTTAATTTCTCAATATCTATTCTATTTTTATCCCTTTTAAGCTTTTCCATGAACTGATATACTCCCATATACACCCCGTTAATCTCCAAGTCTATCCACTGGGTCCTACTGGCGTAACGGCCCATAGAACGATACATTTCATGTCCTATATAATGGTGCATGAGAGAGGGATCGAAAATGGTGTTTTGAGACGCTCTAAAGACATGTCCCATGAAAATATAATCTTCTTCTTCTGGGTAATTTAAAAAAGCATAAGGAGCATCTAAACCACCGGCATCCCAAGTTTCTATCCCATAAGATTTTTTGTCAGACATTCTATACGAGGTAGAGCCTCTGTACTCAATTCCTATGGGTGTTTCATGCGCTAATGACTTATTCAAAAACACCCTTAAATTTGCAGCAACCTTAGGCTCATTTATGATAGTTTTGGAGGTTTCTACCATCATATAAGGCAACTGACTACCATTGGTCTCAACGGCAAACACCACTGGTTTTTCAGATTCAGGACTATCCCCATTGTCTTTAGCACAGTGAATAAATAGTAGAAAGGCAATAAAAAAAAGGCGATTCAAAACGCGCATAAATTTGGTATTTATTGATAAGTAGCGCTACATTTAATAGCCCCTTTGGAAAGGTTTTCCGTTTCTAAATATAGTTCAAAGCCTGCAATAGCAAAAAAGTAATTTGCCAAATATATTCGGTTTATAAGGCTCAATACTTTTCATACCAATCAAATCTCTTGTTAGTAATCAGGTCTTTGGTTCTCTTTAAATGATCTAAAAAAGCCAATGATACTGGAGAATGTTTTTTCCCTTTTAACCAGATAAGACTCCAGTTTGTGGTAATAGGTAAACCTTTCATGGGTATGATTTGAAGCTCTTTATTAGACAATTCATTTTTAAGGCCAATAAGGGGCATAATGGAATAGCCCAGCCCGGCAAGAACAGCTTGCTTAACCGCTTCATTAGAGGTAAGTTCCATTTTTTTATGTACGGTCACAGTATTACTCTTCAAAAATCCTTCCATGGTTTGTCTGGTTCCTGAACCTTTCTCCCTAAATATCAGTGGAAGATCCTGGAAGGCGTCATTACTTTTTACTCCAGAGGTAATATTGGCCTTTGAATTACCCACTAAAAAAAGCTTGTTTTGAAGTAGGTCTAATTTATCAATATTCATTTGACTCGGAAGTACAGAGACCAAAGCAAAGTCAATTTCATTTTTCTCCAAGCTTTCAATCACTTTTTTCTTATTAGTCACATCTATGGATAGTTCTACTCCTGCGTGATCTTTCATGAAATCAGTGAGAAAATATGGGATAACATATTTACCCGTAGATACTGAAGAAATTTTAAGCCTGCCGGTGAGGCGTCCTTTATATTCAAGAGTCATATAATTTATGGCCTGTACCTCTTCAATGATTTTTTCTGCTGCAGCAGCTATTTCTCTTCCAAAAGCAGTGATGTAGATTCTTCTCCCTATGACCTCTGTCAAGGCAATGTCAAATTGATCCTGAAAATTCTTGAGCTGAATAGAAACTGCTGGTTGGGTGAGATGCAACTCTTCTGCAGCCTTAGTGACACTTTCATATTGAACCACTTTTAAAAAAACCTGCAATTGATTCAGTGTGTAATTCATAAGATCTAATTATGATTTATATTTAAAACATAAATATAAATTAATGGTTTAAAAATACCAAATTTGCCCTGTAAAAAATTGACATGGAACAGATTAAAATTATAAACTTTCTATCCATTAGTATCTGTAGCATTCTAATTGCTTTTAAAAGCACAGACATTATCCATCAAAAATTATTCTCTTGTGAAGTTATTGCCTTTAGCATTCTAGCTATCCATAAAATAAACGCTATTGACAACAAAAAAATTAAGCCATGAAAGATTATAAATTAATTGAAGGAACTTTTTCTGATCAGGAGGCCAAAGACATTTTAAAAAATTTCTTTGAGTCTAAAATTCACTTCTATGAAATGAGTAAACCAATCTGAAACGCAGGATTAGCTTCGCTGATCCTTTTGCGTTCCATCTTAAAAATAAAAACCCCGCCTTTGAAATTTCAAGTAAACTTGAATTTCACAACGGGGTTTTTACTTATCTGTGACCGCGAAGGGATTCGAACCCCCAACCCTCAGAGCCGAAATCTGATATTCTATCCAGTTGAACTACGCAGCCAGGTATTGATTTCATTGGAAAAAGCAACAATTAATAAAATTAAAATTATTAATGATTGCCAATTTCGTTGCCAAATGATCACACAAAGTTACCCGAAAGTTAAGTTTACAAAAGAAAAAAAGGTATTTATTTCATTCTATTCAATGGGAAGGAGATATAGGATATTTAATGGACAATTATTCAATATCAATATTTATCCCAACGACTTCCCAATTCATATAAGAGAGGCTAAAGCACAACTTTTAGCATTAAAGATATTTGAGATAATAAGTAATGAAAATATTAGTGAGAACAAAACTCCCTCTGATATTGAATACCTTAAAGCCGCTTTAGAAACTAAACTGAAATCTTCTCTCTCAAGCCAATACAAGAAAAACTTAGCATTCGTGTTTAATTTAATCTCAAAAAAATGTAAAAATGAAATTTCAAAGGAAGATATAAAGAGTATTATTTTGAGTTTCGATAAAGGTACTACTCAAAAAATGGTAAAAAACCATATCTCTGCTTTAATAGGAGCAGCCATCGAATCTGGAATGAAAATTAACCCGGTTAAAAATATTAATACAAATAGACAAAAAGCTAAAATTCATAAGCCAATTAAAAACATTAACGCTTTATTAGAAGAGATAAAAAAATTTAATTCAAATCTTTATTTGTGCTGTTTGCTTACATACACTTGCTTACTAAGGCCGCATAGGGAAGTAAGGGAATTAAGATGGTCTGATTTTACTGATGATTTATCACACATAACACTGTCAGGCTCAAGAAACAAATCAGGAAAAAACAGAATAGTGCCTGTACAAAAATATGTAAGAGATATTTTAGAAAAAGGAGCGCCTAGCCATAACATTTTTACTGGAAAGTCACACTCACTAAATGAGAGCTATTTTAAGACTATTTGGGGGCGTTTTAAGAAAGTTTCTAAACTTCTTGAGCATGATCAAACACTTTATAGCTTCAGGCATTCAGGAGCCATTGAGATATATAAAAGAACAGGATCTCTAATTAAGCTCCAAAGAGCAATGGGCCATTCTTCATTGGCGGTTAGCTTAACCTACCTTAGAGGCTTAGAAGTGTGTGATTTAGATGGTGAAGACATGCCGCAACTAAATCTATAACAATTCAAAATTAATTAATGCTAAATGTAATACATGAAAAACTAATCAAGGGTACTTAAGAAACTAATCACGCCGTCAAAGTAAGTTTTCTGGTCATCATACATAGCCATATGGCTACCCTCAGAACAATACAAATATTTACCATTCTGCACTAGTGTGCTCATTTTTTCCATTGCCTTTGGATCCATTGTGTCATATTTTGCTCCTATGGTTAATGTAGGTATTGAAATAGACGAAAGGTCATTTGTTCTATCCCAATCTTTTAAGATTGCATCACCAACAACACCAAATTCACTTGGGCCTTGCATTTTCAAATAAAGGGGATAGTTAAGATTAGCGAATGCACGAATTACGGGATTAGGCCAATCCGAAGGGTCCATTCTCAAAACGTGTTTAGGATAATAGTATTCCTCAATTAAACCTAAATACTCTGTATTTGTATAATCTTCGTTTTGCTCGTAGGTTTTAATCTTCATTAACACCTCATCAGGTAGTTGTGGCCCTAAAATCTCATTTGCATAATCAATGTAGTCTGGTATAGAGCTTACCATATTAGAAATTATTAGACCTTTTAGATTTTCTTGATACTTAAGAGCGTACTCTATTCCTAATATCCCTCCCCATGAATGTCCAAGTAAAATAAAATTAGAAGAGTCCAATCCAAGAGCTATCCGTACTTGTTCAACCTCCTCAACAAACCTATCTACTTGCCATAATCGTTCATCATTTGGATTATCACTCTTACCAGATCCCAACTGGTCATAATAGAAATATTGAACACCAGCATTTGGAAAATAAGAGTCTGCAGCTTCCCAATATTCACTAGTTGCTCCTGGACCACCATGAAGCAATAATACTTTAAGTTCAGGATTATTACCTACTTGTTTTGTCCAGACATTAAATGTTCCTAATTCTGTTTGAATTGGAATTATTTTTGTTCCACCAGAAAGTTGAGAGTCAGAGTTGGAATAATCCAAGAAAGTAGAATTTTGTTTACAGGAAGTAAGACTAATAATCATAGTCATTATAATAAGTGATCGCATATAGTTAATTATTAGATTATTAAATTTAAAAAAAACCTCCACACTATAACAGTATAAAGGTTTTATTTTTAAATGATGCTCCCCCTATTGCCCAAAGTTGCAGCACAAAAAAGTCTTTTAAGGAATTTAGTTCTTAGGTTTGAGCAATTCACGTGCCATTAGTTGTGAAATCAAAAAGTCGGCATAATTTTGAAAACCTAAATCTGTAAAATGGATTGCATCTACAGTTCCTTCATGATCAATATGATCTAGTTTAGGTGTTTCAATTAAGTAAATATTATTATATCCATTCTTAATCATTTTTTCAAATTCTACTTTTAAGGCATCGTCCAGCGCGTTGTTTTCACTTCTTGTTTTTTCATTTAAAATGGTAATGGGGGATTTAAATAAATCAATAAAAACGATTGGAGTTTCTGGATTTTGTTTTCTTATTGTATTGACCAGGGGTATTGTTCTTTCAGTAATAAATTCGGGTTTAATCATATTAGGCATACATTCGATAATATAGAGAGAGGGTTCCACAGAGGAAATTATATCAGCGATAGGCTGCTCCATGCGTCCATTACCGCTAAATCCAAAATTAACAACATCAACATCTAATTGTCGTGACATAATATTAGTATGAACCATACCTGGTCTAGAGGCGCATCCACCTTGAGTAATACTCGTGCCATAAAATATGATGGGCTTTCTCGGATTTTTTTTTGGCTTGATAATAATGCTCGTCGGATCTATACCAATTTCAATATTCTTTACACCATCATATAGAGGGAGAAAAATTCTAAACTCTTTCATTTCTTCGCTCATATTTTCGATAAGTTTATACTCATTTTTAAAGCCCTGAGGACGACCAGTATTAATATATTGCCACTCTTGACCATTTTTGAAATATAAATCCACTCCTTTAATCCCAGTATCAGGCATATGATCCATAGAAAGATTATTTAAGACTTCCCATTTAACTTTCAGATTAGTAGAATTAGTTGAAAATCGAATAGATATTCCAGCAGAAGATTTTGATAGCTCCCATACAGGGGTCCGCACAAGCGCCTTGTAAGAAAATGGAAGCCTATCATAGGGGCTTTCTTTTAGATGCTCAGGAATAATTGTTCCTTCGATTAAAAAGTGTTCTTTTCCGTAGTATTTAGTTTGATCAGCTTTTTGAGAATTAATCGAGTAAAAAACTAATAATAATAGGTAAAAAAGATAATTCATTTTATTTT
>Ga0255756_1005995_pt1 | contig 11061 bp, 10 predicted proteins | sample 011ome_20_FD_179956 | JGI IMG/M metagenome (GOLD analysis project Ga0255756, IMG submission 179956) | Coastal salt marsh microbial communities from the Groves Creek Marsh, Skidaway Island, Georgia - 011509CT metaG (version 2) | ecosystem: Environmental > Aquatic > Marine > Intertidal zone > Salt...
GGGCTCTCGGCGATGACGTTGGCCGTCTTGCCGAGTTTGAGTCTGGCGCATCTGGCGTTGACACATTCCGAGCTTTAAGCATGGACGGCACCCCCGCGATAAGCATCGACAGGGATGGGGCATCGACAGGCATCATAAAGGATCGCCCAGCTACCTCCGTGGAGAAAGAGCAGGCTAGGAGTGCCGGAAAGAGGGCACCAAGCAGGGTTAAATTCCAGAGCGTTAGGGATGCCCAGCAGTACGCGGCAAGCCTAAACGCTCGCAAAGGGGGCGCCTTCCTGCCCAGTTCGGAGCTATTTGGCGACCCAGATCTCAGTCAGGAAGAGTTTGACCAGCTTCTTTCGGCCAAGAATATCGACATGGACTACCGCTCCCCCGAGATGCGGAAGATTGCAGAGCGGTTTACTGGACGCAAATTGCGCCGAGACCAGTCCATCAACGACCTCACCAAGCAAGAGCGACAGCTTCTCTACTACAAGATGCGTCAGCTCCCCCGCTTCAACAAACCCACGCAAGTTCCCGTTTTTGAGCTAAAGCCATACTCCCCAGCACAGCTACAGCTAGCGGTTGAGTATCTCAACGAGCAGGGCGCTGATATTCCTCAGGCTGGCCTTGAGTTTCGCGGCGTCCCGATCAAAGAGGCGGCCTATAACAAACTTGTTGCAAGAGCCAGAGAGATTGGAAACCCGCCCCCGCCGGTTGAGGTTGAGGAGTCTCAGATTCTTGCGTTGCCAGCGCCAGATCAGCGCCGTCAGGCAATGGCGAAGGCTATGCAGGAGCGGCTTGCCAAGCTAAATCTGGGCGACAGTGTTATTGCCAAGCTGGTGGACAGGGTCAGAAGTGTTCAAGTTGACGCAGACGGAAACCTTGACTTTGACACAGAGAAAGAAAGTCGGGGGATGTACTCCCCGCCAGCTCAAGTCCTGCAAGTTAGCTTCGACACGATCCTCGAGGAAGTTGGCCCTGACGCCACCGATGCAGAGCTAGAGAGAGCAATCCTTGGGACGTTCAACCACGAGGTTGTTCATGCACTTCGGGCGCTAGACCTGATAACTCAGGAGGAGCTAGAGCTTCTTGAGCGGGCATCCAGACGATACTCACCGTCAGGCGCCCCCGGATATGAGCCGGGAGAGTCTTTTACCCAGTATGCGGCTAGGATGTATTACGAGCAAAGTCCCGTTATTCAGGCCGAAGAGGCCGTTGCCGAGCTTATTAAGTATGGCTTTCAAAACAGGCTGATTGATGATCGAGGCAACGCCGTCAAGATTGGCGGTAGGCCAAGAACAATCATGCGCCGGATCATGGATTTCTTTAAGGGCATGATTGGCTTTACTCGTGGCACCGAAGCCGCCAACTTCAGCGACTTCCTGCGCCGCCTTGAGACTGGGGAAATTGGGGCCAGAGAGCGAGGAGAGGTCCGCACCCTGTACAGGACAGAGCGCCTTGCTGGGCAAGTCCCTGAGAGGGGGATTGTTGCCGGTGCGTATGTGGGAGAAGAGGGAGAGAAAAGAGAGCAGAAATTCTCTGATCAACCCGTTGTTGTTGAAGAGGGCGAGCTGGAGGACCGCATCCCAGCCGATGTCACTCAGCGCATACCGGAGATGACGGAGGCGGCTCAAAGGCTTCAAGCTGGAGAGATCACAAAACAAGAATACTTCGAGCTTGTAGAAAGACTAAAGCCGGTTACGCCATATGAATCCGTGCCAGACCCAGCGTCCCCTTCAGACGCCAAGGCGGCCCTTTCAACTGGTCGAGGGCAGTCACCGGAGAAGGCGGCGAAATACGGGGTGCCTTCTCAGGAAATGAAGCGGGGCGAGGAAGCCCAGTTAAGGCTGGACATCCCCTCCTATACAAATCACGGAACATGGGTTGTCTCCGTTCACCGTCCGAAGGGAGCGAGCTTTCAGGCTGGCCCCGTTGTCGGATATGAGTCCGTTGGCGCGGTAACAGATGCCACATTCGGAGTTGTCGAAAAGGCCGCCCTAAGCATGGCGGCTGGCAAGCCAAAGGGGACTATAGCCACGGTAAGAGGGAAGTGGTCCCCCATGTCTAGGCAGGCCGCAAAGAAGGCGGCGGATGAAGCGCTTTCAGATCCGGCTTGGACGCAGGTCGGCATGGACCCATTCCGGCACAGCTATTTTTACGACCGAAATGACATATCTAAACGGGTAGCTTCCGCAGACGAGGTAATACAGATTGGCCCCCTAGTCTTGGCAAAGAACGCAAATACTGTGGACGCGCTGGAAGATGAGGAGGTACTTTTTGATCGCTCTCCCGCCGCCGCACCCGTTGATATCATTGATGTTGTGTCTGGCGTAGAGCAACCCCCAAAGCTAAAGGGGAAAAAGGCTGTCGCAGGATATTTACAGCGAAGAACGCTGGAGCGCCTCGGGGGCACCTCGCGCAATATCGCCAGAGAGGAAGACCGAGAAGCCATTGCAGATGACCTTGCTCGTGAGGCTATCTTTGAGTACGAAAACCAAGAGAGCGCCGTAGAGTGGTACAACGAAACCATCGAAAAGACTATCGAAATGCTTGCTATCAAGCACCCAGAGATCAAAAAAGATGCAGGTTCTCGCGCCGCATTCTTGATGTCTTTGGCTATAACATCTCAGAACTTAGCAGTTCCAGACAATCTTGCTTTGGCCGAGCAGTCGTATAATTACTACAAGAAAAATGGCAAGTTCAAAGTCGAGGGCAAGGGCGACAAAAAGAAGTCGATGGAAGCCAACTTCGTCAAGGCCAACAAGTTGCTTGAGCGGATGTCTCCCGTAGAAATTGAGGAGTTTTTGCGTACAGAGTTTCTCGTTAAAGACTTGAATGCGATCACGCCAAAACTACTGGGAAAGAAAGCGAACACTGGTGAGCTTGCAGAAAATACAGTCTATGGTTCAGCGATATTCGGGCCCAAGATCGGAAACGGATTTTACACCAACCTGAGAGGCGATTTTAGCCCCGTAACGATGGACATGTGGTTCATGCGTACAATGGGGCGTTTAGCAGGAACGCTGACCGGCACATCAAAGACCAAGCTGGATGACGCCTACAAGCGGCTTGCAACCGCCGTCGGGAGGAAGCGAGTGCTCAAGGACGCCATCGAGCGTCAAGCTAGAGAGATCAAGCGACAGCATGAAAGCGACTACAGCAAGTATAAGGATGAATACAAGTCAGGAAAGCGAGAAAAGAGCGAGAAGACGCTTGCGGCTGAAAACCTGATCAAACTCTTGGATGGGACAAATGATGCCCCAATGAGCGGCACACATAGGAATCAGCTTAGAGACATCACATACAGAGCGATAGAGAAGTTTGAAAAAGCCACCGGCGTATCCATTGAACCTGCGGCATTCCAAGCGCTGATATGGTATCCTGAGCAAGATCTATACAAATCACTTGGTGTAAATCTACGACACGTTAGGCAAGACTATGCGACCTCAACAGAGAAATACCTTACAAAACTCGGAATCAATCCAAGAGACATCAAGCGAGCCAAGGATCGGGTTCGGAGCCGCGCAGAGCGAAGAGCAGGACGAGTTCGATCAGGCACAGATGTCGGACAAGGAGTTGAACAGCGCGATGGACAGCTTGGTGGCGCTATTCAGGAAGCAGAAGAACTCCAAGACAGGGCTTTAAGAAGCCCAGCCGATAGCGCGGCTATACAAAATGTTGTCCGAGAGAACCTAGAGTCAATTAACAAGACTCAAGGGCCACCCCGATTCAGCGTCAAGGCCTCTCCAGAGGCTCAATACATTGGGCAAAATCCAGAGGCCGCACTAACTCCAGACGAAGAACTGTACGATGCCCCACCAGAAAGCCCTGCTGTTAAAAAGTTAACAACAGGACCAGACCGGGAACAGGCGAACGGTAAAGTCTTTATGGAGGCCACCAACACCGGCCCAATCGGAGAGATGCTGACTCGCTTCAAGCAGTTCGCCCTCAACCGATACGCTGGCCTTGAGAAGTATTACCAGAAGAATCCGATGCTTCGTGAGCTTGAGGCAGACTCTAGCGCCATTGCCGCCGCCTTGTTTGCTGACCGATCAAGGGGAATCCTAGCTTCTGCGATAAAGTACGGCGTTCCTGCGTATCAAAACGGCCTCACCAAGGTGGTTGATTTTGTCCACAACGGCAAGAAGTATGGCGGCCTGATCGAGGTCATGTCTCTTATTTACAACAAAAAAGATGGAGACCTCAGGAAGATTGCTCAAGCATATGCCATGGTTCAGCGCGGACAGTATCTTGACTCGCAAGGAAAAGTGAACCCAGTTGACGCCCAGACAAGAGCCGAGATATTGCAGGAGGTTGACGCCCTCACAGATGCTAACGGCTACAACCCAGTCAAGGAGTGGCATGACGTTTGGATGGCCTACAACAATAAGACCATTGACTTCCTCAAGGCCACCGGAATACTTAATGACGAGACTGCCGAGCAGTGGAAGGCATCTTCCTACATCCCATTCTACCGACAGGCTCAGGGCGACAAGAATTTACCCAATGTCGCTCAGGGTGTCTTCGGTGACCTGACCCAGCTTTCTAGCTTTAAGCAGTACAAGGGAAGCGAGAGGGCTGTCGATGTCGGCTTGATCGAGTCTGTTTCACTTAACCTCAGCGCGGCCATCGAGATGGGCATGCGGAACGTGGCGCAACAAAGAATTGCCCGCGACATGCAGTCTCTAGGTCTGGCGCGTCAGGTAGCCACAAGCCCAAAGCTAGCCGATGGCATAAAGTTTAAGGTTAACGGACGGCCTGTTCAGTTTCAGATTGATGACAACCTGATTTACAGCTCTATGGAGACTCTTGGTGGGGGCGCCGTCACTGACATCCTTACCAAGACGCTGGGCTTCCCCAGCATGGTCTTGCGAGAAACGATCACCCGAGACCCCGGCTTCATGGTCGCCAACTTGTTGCGCGATACGCTATCAACCTTCACCACGTCTGGCGCAAACTTCGTGCCAGTTCTCGACAGCCTCAAGGGGCTTGGGGATGGCATGGAGCGCCTCGAGAGGGTCGGTGTTGTTGGCGGGTACGACTATTCAAGAGATCCGGACAATGTGGTCAAGTTCTTCGCTGACGAGTCAAGCAGAAGGGGCATCGGGCCTGACGGAAAGCGAGGCGGTCCGCTTGGCATGTTCACCAGCCTCTGGAGAGCGCTTGGCGATGCTACGACAGCATCAGACGCGGCCACAAGAAATGCTGTGTACAACGATGTTCTGGCAAGAACAGGCAACGAGGCCGAGGCCGCATTCCAAGCCATGGAGATTATCAACTTCTCCAGAAGGGGTGCTCACCCGCTAGCCAGAGTTATCACGGCGGCCATTCCATTCCTCAACGCAAGATTCCAAGGTCTGGATGTCTTTGTTCGCGCCGCTGGCGGTAACTACTCAGCAGTAAAAGACCCACAGGGGACTGCTGTGCTTAAGTTCGCCACCAGAGGACTATTACTTGCTGGAATCACCGGCCTGTACTACATGCTGGTTAGCGATGATGATCAGTACAAGGAGCAGAGCGAAGAGGTCAGGGACAATAACTGGCTAATACCAACATCGGCTGGCGTTCCCGTGAGGATACCGATTCCGTTCGAGGTTGGCCTACTCTTCAAGACCATCCCAGAAACCATTCTTGCCGCCACCATAGGCGACAAGACTGCGCCCGAGGTCAGGGACACGATCACCCGAGGCATTGTTTCTACACTGGAAATCAATCCGCTCGGAGCGCAAGCTGTAGCGCCGATTGTCGAGGCAAGCCTTAATCACAACTTCTTTACAGGAAGAGAAATTGTCCCGTACTACATCGATCAGAAGATCGAGGGCGGCCTTCGGAGGGATGCCGGAACAACCGAGATTGGCAAGTTTGTCGGCGAGAGCCTTAATGTAAGCCCAATGAAAGTTGATCACATCATGTTTGGTTACACGGGCACTATAGGCGCATACATCTTAAACCTCGTGGACAGAGGGATGAAGTCGGAGGCTGTGCAGGGAGAGGACGCCGCGCTTCCCCCGTCAAAGAGCGTGTTTGAGTTTCCATTATGGAGAAGGTTCTTCGGCCAGAAAGAAGGCTCCGGTCTGCGTGAAGACGCTTATGAGTTGTACAACGAAATATCAACGGTCGTTAACACGGTAAGCAGGCTCAAGAAGGAAGGCAATGTAGACGATCTAAACGCATATATAGCGTCACGCCGTCATTTGCTCAACCTAAAAGATCCGGTATATGCTGTCAAGCGAAAGCTAGATTTGGCTAGAGATCAAAAGCGTAAGGTCATGAATTCAAAGCTAGATCCTGACGTGAAGCGCGATATGATTGACGACATAAACGCCCAGATCAACGAGTACCTAAAGGTTGTCAGCAGGCTTAGGGAAGAGGCGGATTTGCCGTTTTTCCAAACAACCTTCTAAGGTAAATCATCAGCATGGGGGGCTGATTATGGAGCATCCGCTTTTTCAATTTTGCTCAACAGAAAGGCAAAGAGACGCTGTCAGGCTTATCGTCATAGAGGGCATGTCTCAAAGAAAAGCCTCAAAGGAGGGTGGGTACAATACCTACAGCCTAAAGAATGCCCTGCAAGAGGTCAAAGAAAAGGCAGAAAGACGCGGCTATAGCCCAAAACATGACTGGAATCACCCGGTTCCTGACGGCCACAAGATAAAGGGCGTCTCTACTTTTTATGACGACATGGGTAATCCAGTCCGTCAATGGGTCAAGTCTCAGACCGATGAACAGCGCCAGTTTGAAATACTTTGCGAGCGTCTCGACAAGGCTTTAGAGGGAATCAAGTCCTTTAAGCCCACCAAGCCCCCGAAAGAGGCAGACGAAAACCTTCTTTCACTTCTAACGATCACGGATTTTCACCTTGGGATGTATGCGTGGCAGGCCGAGACCGGCGAAGACTGGAGTGTTGAAATCGCCCGAGATGTTTTTCTCAATTCTATTCATGACATGATACAAGCAAGCCCCAAGTCCGGCACCGGCCTGCTTTGTCAGCTCGGCGATTTTTTGCATTGGGACGGAATTTTGTCGGCCAGTACGCCAATTTCCGCGCATCCGCTTGATGCGGACTCAAGATACGGCAAGCTAGTTGAGTTGGCCATGTCGGTTATGGCTGAAGCCGTGAGGATGATGCTGAAGAAATTTAACAGGGTAGTGGTCGTCTCCGCTGAGGGCAACCATGACATTAGCGGGAGCATTTGGCTACGGAAGTACATCAAGCATCTTTTTGCTGATGAGCCGCGACTAGAGGTTATCGATAACGAGTTTCCGTATTACGCCTACCTGCATGGCGAGACCATGCTTGCCTTCCATCATGGTCACAAGGTAAAGTTGGAGCAACTACACAAGCTGTTTTGCAGTGAGCCAAGATTTCGAGAAATGTGGGGCAAATCCACTTATACATACATGCACTCAGGGCACTTGCATAGTGAGAAAGTAGTAGAAGATTCTGGATATATCTCGGAGCGCCATCCAACCCTCAGTTCGCGGGACGCATACGCGACTCGTGGGGGGTGGGTATCAAGGCGGGGGGCGAAAGTCATTACATATGACAAGTTAGATGGTGAGATAGCCCGTGTAACTGTGAGGCCAAGAACGTGACAAAAGTTGTTACCATGAAGAAGAAGCCCACAGCATGGCAAGAGATCGCCATTATGCTAGAGGCGTTTATAACTAACTTGATCTCAGAAGACTCCGATCTTTCGGAGCATATAGACGACGCGGTTCTGATCTACAAGCTCAAGAACGGCGCGGTCGTGTTTGAGAGCATTGGCTCAACCGATGTAAACAAAATCGGAATGATGTGCTCCGCCGTTCATATTGCCTGTGTCTATGAGGGGTCTGGGGAGCCTATTCACTGATACCTAGTAACCATCATCTTCCTCCACAGGGTTTCTACGGGGCGAAGATTTTTACTGTCAACAACAAGCCTCTCGCCATATCCGAAGTCGTGCTTACGGGCAGTTTCTGAGAACTCTTTTCTAGACATCCAGCCGCCGATATGCATGACGTTTTCGTCATCCGTCTTGTAGACAAGAACCGCGCACTGGGCCTTAAATTTGTCGATGTTGTCAAATATCAATGGGCCTCCACTTCTGTTGGTAAACTTAACATCGATGGACACCTCATCGAACCACAGGTCTGCACCGCCATCTGTTAACACGTTAACCGTAGGAGGATCTAGGTCGAACAGCCTTGCAACCGCAAACTCTGCCTTGAAGCCGTAGATGTTGGCCTCAACTCTGGACTGCTTGTCGTTCTCTAGTCTCGGCTCAAACCCCTGCATCTCGCAAAGTTTTACGGTGTCGGCCCCCATCAGTCTGGAGGCATGGGCGTCCCGCTTACTCAGCCTCACCAACACGCTCTTCCCCCAACATCTCTGATATTTCCAACAGATGTCTCTCGATCCGCTTAATGCTCACGCCGAGATCTTCCATCACCTCAACCATGCTTTCGATAGATCTGACCAAGATATCGGCGCTGTCTGAATCTAGCTCAATATTAACGCTGACCCTTCTCATGCAACTTCGCCATGAGCTGGGGGTATGTAGTAGCCCATCTCTGCCGCCACCCGACACAACGTCTCAACAAGTTCAGAGTAGTCGATTCGCCCGGCGTCACCACTTCTCTTGGATGGCCTTCTTTTAATACCAAACTTAGTGGCGTGTTCGGTTGACCCAAAGGTCTCGCACAGCATCTCTTCGTGCATCTCATCAGGGGTCATGCCGCAAAACCTCGCAAACTCGGCGCAGTATTTGCGGTAATAGTTTTCCTGCGGCCTTGTGCGCTTGAGCTTCATCGGCGTTATCTCGATGGATATCCCTTCTGCCGCCCTCTTGTTTGTCTCAATAAGGTCTGCCATAGCTTCAGGAAAAACGCCAGAAAGTAACTGGAACAGATTGATTATTTTCTGGGACTTCTCACGCGGTATGTGCACTAGCATTCTCTTCATCTCCGTTTAAGGTGTTAAGAGCCCTCGCTTGAAAGGGCCGGTAACGGTAAAGCGGACAGCCGGTTGAGGTGCAGTCCCTGATGCTCTGACGGAATCCAACCTCCACGTAATCTCGGGTACACCCCATGCAGTGTGAGCACATCGCCTTGATTGCCTTCCCCCTAGTAGGGGCTCTTTCGTAGGCGAGTATTGGGTTCATTTCTGCCGGCTTATTCATTCCCTCATTCCTTTTATGTGGATGACTCCTTGGTCAACCCTTCTCAGTAATGTCTTACACACAAGAAACAAAAACTGTTCGCTTAAATCGATTTTTTTTTGGAACTCGGTTGCGCTGTCAGTTCTTGCCGATTGCTTGTATTGGTCAAAGGCGCTATGGCATCGATGGCACAGGTCTGCGACAAAGAAATCATGCCCCTTTATCGCTTTCCCCTTGCCAAACCACGGCGCCCTCATCCCTGTGTAGTGGGCGGCAACAACGGTGCCGTCAGCCTGACCACAGTTGACACAGGCTTGATCCCTCGCGGAATCAAGCATTGGCTTGCTCCTAATCGTCATCAGAACGGGATGTCGTCATCACGAAGATCCTCGTCACGGATGACGTAATCTTCAAAGCTTGGCGCCTTATCCTCCTTCATGTACGCCTCGGCACTGATGTACAAATAGGTCTGTCCGGCCTTAGACTTTCTATTCCATGCCGCCAACTGAAGGACTACATCATGTCCGGCCTTGCCCATCTCGATCAGCATCTTTATCTGATCCTTGGTAATTCCAACCTTGCCACGAAAGTCTGGTTGCTTTTCGTTGCTTTTCTTGTTGGCGAACATAGCCCCTTCGGACTTAGGGTACTTACTCATGCGGCATCTCCTTCGAGAAGTTGTTGCTTAGTGTGGGTAAAATGCGCTTTTAGGCGCTCGTATTGCTCTGGAAATCCAGCATCCAACAAGTCAATCAGTTGCTTGTTTTCTTTCCAAAAACCTGCGAGAGACTCCATTGAATCAGCATGGAACTGATCAACGGTGTCGCACATAAAGTTAACCGTGTTCGCGGCAGACTCCGCGTCAGGAATGCTATGCTCAGAAGTCTGTATCGGCTTCTCTTTCTTTGTCGTGGCCTTCTTGGTCGCAGGCTTTTCAGCGGCCTTTGGCGGTGCCTGCTCTACCGGCTCCTCGGATTTTGACGGAATGTCCTCGCCAGCGTAGATGTAGTGCCCCAGCCCATACATTGCAAGGCACTTCGTCAGGCAACGCATTCGGGTGTCACTAATCTTGCGATAGTCGGGGCTCTTTATGGCGTTGTTCTTGTAGTCCATAACTGGCAACCACATACGCCGCTCAAGAGGGCCGATCTTAACCGTACACCAAACCTCAACGGTTCCCATCTCGTCTCGCACGGGCGAAGAAAACGAGTAGGACGCCTCTGGATAGTGCTCCATCATGATGCCCCACGCCCAAGCCCAAGACAGGAATGAAAGTCCGTTCTTGCTCTGAACGTGTTCGGAACAATCAACGATTGATAGCGTGTCCCAAACCGACTTGTAGGTCGGTTCAGATTTCGAGGTATTTTTGGTGCTCATGGTTTACTCCTAAGTGTGACCATATTTCTTTTACAGACATGCGGTAAAACTCCGCAGTCCCCATCTCCCCTATCCGCTTGCCACCGAGGGTGAATATCAGCTCATTGCCAACAACCTCGATTTTTAGCGGGTTGCGGGATGACTGCATCATCCCTACTACCTTCCTATAAAAGTCAGGATCTTTCTCAAGCATCACCTCCTCCGTACTGATCGCAGAACTCCGCAACTTTGCAGTAATTGTCCTCGCACCTGACGCACTTGCCCTTGCGAACCTCGATCTCCATGCCGTCCTTCATGTACTCTTCGGCCTGCTCCATGCTGTCAAACACGCGAAGCGCCCTCTTGTTTCCTGACTTCTTTACAGCAAAGGAGTCCTCTCTTTTCCACCGCTCCTCGCTAGAACAGGGTGGGAGGTCTTCGCCCGTGAGCCTCTGGAACTCAGCATCTTGATGGATCTTGACGCGCCCACGGACATAAGCGTCTCGCTCCTCAAAAGACCACAAGGGGATATCAACCATGACGATTGGCGCTTGAGGATATTGGCTGTCAACCTCGG
>Ga0255756_1006004_pt1 | contig 11050 bp, 8 predicted proteins | sample 011ome_20_FD_179956 | JGI IMG/M metagenome (GOLD analysis project Ga0255756, IMG submission 179956) | Coastal salt marsh microbial communities from the Groves Creek Marsh, Skidaway Island, Georgia - 011509CT metaG (version 2) | ecosystem: Environmental > Aquatic > Marine > Intertidal zone > Salt...
GCATCCATCTCGCCCAAACCCTTGTAGCGCTGGATGGGCTCTTGATAGGTCTTCCCTTGTTTGTGCAGAGCGTCTAAGAGACTCCGCAACTCGTCTTCCGAGTAGGTATAGATGATTTCTTTCGGGGCTTTCCCCCGGCCATTCACGACGACGCGATGAAGAGGCGGTACAGCCGCATACACTCGGCCCTCCTCCACGAGGGGCCGCATGTAACGGAAGAAGAGCGTCAGCAGGAGCGTACGGATATGAGCGCCATCGACATCAGCGTCCGACATGATGATGATTTTTCCGTAGCGAGCCTGGGTCACGTCAAACGTCCGACCCGAACCCGCCCCGACCACCTGAATAATCGCCGCACACTCCTGGTTATCGAGCATGTCCTGAACAGAGGCTTTCTGGGTGTTCAAGATTTTCCCGCGAATCGGCAGAAGTGCCTGATGCTCTGAATCACGGGCCAGTTTCGCAGTTCCCAGAGCAGAGTCTCCCTCCACAATGAAGAGCTCACTCCCCTCGGTCTCCTTGCTCCGACAGTCCACCAGCTTGGTCGGCAAGGTCGATGACTCCAGAGCATTTTTACGCCGCTGGGTTTCTTTGAGCGCGCGCGCCGAGACACGGGTCTTCATCTCGGCGACAATCTTTTCTTGCAAGAGCGCAGCGAATGCTTTGTCTTCACGCTTGCTCGAGGTCAGTTTCTGGCCCAATCCCTCCGAAACAACCTGGGACACTATGGCCTTGATTCCCGGCGTGCCGAGCACCTCTTTGGTCTGACCCTCAAACTGGGGCTCGGGAACTCGAACAGCAATAATTGCGGTGAGGCCGGCCAAAATGTCGTCCTTTTCGACCTTGTCCTTTCCGACCTTGAGCTTTCGGGCATTCTTCTCGATCTCTGCACGCAAGGTCTTCACCAGCGCAAGGTCAAATCCTTGCTGATGAGTTCCTCCCTTGGGGGTCTGGATGATATTCACGAAACTTTTTTGGACCGTGTCATAACCCGTCCCCCACTGCACGACAACGTCGACCGCGGCAGTCCGCACAACATCACGTGACTCGAGCTTTCCGGTGTCATCCAAGACCGGCACGGTCTCTTCGAACTGGCCTTCGCCATGAAAATGCCACGGACCCACCACTGGTTGATCAGGAGCGAGGAACTCCATAAAGTCCGCCAAGCCTCCAGCCGCCGAGAACGTTGTGCGAACGTTCTTGCCAGAAGTGTGGTCATCAACATGGATAGACAAGCCCGGCACCAAGAAGGCTGTTTGGCGGGCTCGCTCGGTCAGCTCAGAAGGTGTAAATGCTGCGCCCTTGCCAAAAATTTGAGGGTCCGGCCAGAATCGCACGCGGGTCCCCGTGACGCCCTTTTTTACAGAACCAAGGACAGTGAGTTCGCTGCCGTCAACGAAAGGTTCAAAGGGAGAGCTCGGTGAGGGACCCTCTGGTGTGTCATGGAAAACTCCAGGCTCACCGCGGTGGAACGACATACCCCAGGTTTTTCCGTCCCGATCGACTTCAACATCAAGCCGTTCTGCGAGCGCGTTGACCACTGAAGCTCCAACACCGTGGAGTCCTCCGGACGCGGCGTATGATCCTGCGCCGAACTTTCCTCCCGCGTGGAGCTTGGTGAACACAAGTTCCAGACCAGTAAGTCCGGTGCGGGGCTCGATATCAACCGGCACCCCGCGGCCGTGGTCGCCCACCTGCACGCTGCCATCGGCATGGATTTGGACGGTAATGTCCGACCCGTGTCCACCCACAGACTCATCGACTGAGTTATCAATGAGTTCCCACAGACAATGCATCAGACCCCGGGAATCGGTCGACCCGACGTACATACCCGGGCGCTTACGAACCGCTTCGAGACCCTCCAGTACGGTCAAATGCCTGGCGGAATAATCCTGTGAAGCCACGGTCTCTCTTTCCTTGCGAACTAACGTCCTGAGCTTATTGCTCACCACCCCGGCGCACCCCGAGCACCGCCGAGAAGGGGCAATACGCGGTCGGCGAAACTGGGAGAGTCTGGCAGGTGAATGACAAGAAGGCGTGGTGGAATAGTTCGACAGCCCACACGAGCTCGAGGAGAAGAAATGTCGTACGCAGCACCTGAGACAACAGAAGCGCCCCTCGAGACCCCTGCAGCCTTGGGAGCAATGGACCTCTGCGATAGCTGCGGTGCGCAGGCTTATGTGCGCGTCACACTCGCCAGCGGTGAACTTTTGTTCTGCGGTCACCACGCTGCCAAGTACCGCGAGTCGCTTGGCGACAAGGTGGTCGGGTGGCACGACGAGACAGACCGCCTACGGAATGACCGCGCCAGCTAGTCTGAGCGCCCCACTGCGACGAGCACAGCTCTCCCAGGAGGCACTCGTTGAAGCGTTTGCCAGCCTGGCCTCGCGCGGAGTCATCCCCGACTTGCGCTGCAACGCATACGGCCTGGGCATTGAGCGCGTGAGCGCACTGGCTCGCGATGCCGGTGTGGCGCAGGCGCTGCACTCACCCGCAGACAGAGAAGCTTCGGTTCTGAGCTTCACCTCCCAGGAAGCCCCTAGTTCCACGAGCTGGCTGGAAGGGCCCCGCCCCGTCGTGACTCTGGAAGGCGATGTCGTATCCCTGAAGCGTGTGCCCGCGGGAACCCCTGTGTCCTATGGCTACCAGTACCGAACAGCGTCTGAAACGACCCTGGCATTGGTGAGCGCGGGATTCGCCGACGGAGTGCCAAGGAGTGCGTCCATGAAAGGTGAAGTGTCTCTCGGCGGCATCCGCCACAGGGTTGCCGGTCGGATTGCCATGGACCAGATGGTCCTCGATATCGGAGATGCATCGGCCAATCTTGGTGACGTGGTGACCATTTGGGGAACTGATCCCAGCGTGACCGAATGGTCACAGTGGTCCTCTCGTCCGGTGCCCCTCCTCATCGCCCAGCTAGCGCCCCGGGTGGTCAAAATATGGAACTAGCAGCGCACTGCTACGCGGAAATTTCGCTCCCGGCATTTCGGGCCAACGTTTCTCACGCAAAGGACACGCTGGCCGGTGATGCCCAGCTCATGATCGCGGTCAAGTCCGAGGCGTATGGCCATGGTGCTGAGGCTCTTGCCCGCGCCGCCCGTGAAGCGGGCGCTGATGCTCTCGCCGTCCTAGACATCGCCCAAGGGATAGCCCTGCGGGAAACCGAGCCAAACTTGCCCCTGCTGTGCTGGCTTCACTCCCCCACGAGTGACTTCGGTGCCGCAGCGCGGGCACAGCTGGACCTCGGAATTTCTGGAAGCTGGCAACTTGATCTTCTGGTGGAGCAGGCGCCAGCGATGAACACCCGCGTTCACCTCAAAATCGACACTGGTCTCCACCGAAACGGAGCCTTAGCAGAGCACTGGCCAGACCTCGTGCGTCACGCGGCTGCGCTGGAGGCCGCGGGTCACATCACTGTCATCGGAATCTGGTCCCACCTCGCGGACACCTCACTGGAGGAGGACAGGTCCTCCCTGCAGCGATTCCAGGACGCTGTCGCCATCGCTCGGGATGCGGGATTGGCTCCGTCGATTCTTCACATTGCCGCGTCCGCTGCTGCAGCAGACTTACCTGAAACACGCCTCGACATGGTTCGTATTGGCATCATCGTGTACGGGGTGTCACCCTTCGATGACCGCACAGCCCAGGACATGGGCTTCAACCCCGTGATGTCCGTTCACGCTCAGGTGCTCTCCCACAGCCCACAAGGCGACACGGCGACGCTCGGAATGGGATTTGGCGACGGGCTCTTGCCTCCTCAGGATGGTCGCGGCTGGGTTAGCCACAACGGAGTTCGATACCCCATAGAGACGGTGGACGCCGATCACCTCATCATTCACTCCGAGGGCGATTTAGCTCTCCCACCGGTGGGTGAGTGGATCACGCTCTGGGGTGACCCACAGGGTGCGTCACCTCGTGCCGAGGACTGGGCCTCGTGGGCCGACACCATTGGCGATGAGGTGGTGGCCTCGCTTGCTCCACATGTGCCGCGAAAATTTATCGACGAGAACTAAGCCGTCCCACAATCAACGCTCGAGCGCGAGCCGCCGCAGACTCGACGCGGGTGTGAAAATCGTTGAGTTGTGGCTGCAGACCGCGTGACGCCAGCACATCGGTCACAATATCGAGCGCCCAGTGCGGATTGAGGGCGAGGGCTGGTCCACCAAGCCTGGTGGCGAACAGCTGTGGCGCACGAAGCCCCTCCTGTTCAGGCCATCCCTCGGGCGCGCCCTCCAGCGTCATGAGCGGCCCTACATCCTCCTTCAGCTCAGTCGTGCCAACCTGATTGATATAGCCGGCGCTCTCGCGACCTTTGAAGTCAGAGCCTCGCACCTCGCCCGAAAACCTCCCGGCGCGGTAGTCGGCACGAGAAGGAAAAATCCCTGCTCCAGGGACTGTGTCGCCCTCCGCTGTCATCAAGGACTCCCCCAGGAGATCCCAGCCCATTCCGATGGCAACCCAGTGCGCCCCAGAGTTCTTCCAATGCTGAAAAGTTCGCACGAGAGCGATCAAATCTGTCGCCGCGGGGGCAAGTTGTGAGGTGGAGCCGCTCCCGATGGTCACAATGTCAGCGGTGCTGGGTGCGTCAGCCGGACCATGAATATCAACAATGGACGCCTCATGGCCCATCTGGCGCAATGTCATGGCGAGAATCTCTGCAGATGCCGAGCTTCCATTCAGCCCGAGGCGCTCGGGAAGAACCCTCGCAATGGTGAACCACTGCGTCATCGCGCGCCCTCAAGTTCTTTATACCCGGCAAGCCGCCGAATGAGCATCATCTGCTCGTAATTGACGATGGCCGATACTGTTACGCCTCGCTCCAGAGCCATCGATCCCACGGCGGCGAGGGCCTCAGCGGAGTCTTCAATAACCTGGCCATAAGGAATCCCTCGGTATTCGAGGAAAACAGCCCATTGCCACGCTTTGGTCCCTGTGAGGACATCCACATGATCAATCGGGCCTAGATCGACGTCGTAGAGCCAGGAGGGATCCGGTGTCCCCTCGTCTACCGCGACCCAGACAAGCTCCGGCGAGTGGCTCATCGCATCGATGTTCACCTGCAAACTGGGGAGATTTTTCATCATCGTGAGCGCTATTTGCGCGCCCTTGTGGGTAATGACCTCCCCACGCCCATAGACCGGCGCACCAGAGCTCATCGCAGTGCGAACAGCGTCGAGGTCGACCGGCTTCCCGAGAACAACCGCCACGCATCCGAGCGCAAGAGCAGCATCCACGGCGTAATGCAAACCAGGAGCGGGGAGCTCGAGCTCGAGAGTGCTACCACCGACCCCCACCGTTGCCCGCTGGCCTTCGCTCGAGACCAAGGTCACGAGGGAATCACCAGGGAGTCTCTCCGGCGCCTCAGCAAACAGTGGTGCCGCCACGACACCGTGAGCGGCACTGGCGAGAGCGTCTGAGGACAGGTCGATGAACTCGACCCTTGAGCCTTGGGCAGCCACCTCAGCTCCCAAGGCAACAAGGTTGGCATCCGCGGCATTGACGATCACACCTACTCGAGCACGAGCAGCAAGATCACGCAGCATTCGATAGACGTTCTCTGGTTCACCAAATCGATTGAGCTGATCGACTTGGAGATTAGTCAGCACCACCCAGTCCGGAGCGAGGGCATCGGCAATCATGCCCGCGTAAGCTTCGTCAACCTCGAGGACAGCAATATCTGCAGAAACACGACCTGTGAGGCTGGCCGCTCCCACCACCGCGGACGCCAAGCCCTGTGGCAGGTTTCCGCCGGCGGGATTAGTGAATACGGAGACACCATGAGCGCGCATCAGGGACGCCATCATGGTGGTCGTTGTCGACTTTCCATTCGACCCTGAGACAAAGACAGTGCCGCGTGGCAGCGCTCCGAGAGTCTCCGAGAGAACATCGGGACGCATTCTCAGGAGTGCGAGACCGGGGAACGCCGAACCCCCTCCACGCAATCGCGTAAGAAACCGCAAGAGTTTCGCGATAACGAACGAGGGAAACTTACCCACAAGTCCTACTCGAGGTAGTCGCGAAGAGCCTGCGAGCGGGACGGGTGACGCAATTTCGCCATCGTCTTGGACTCTATTTGACGGATGCGCTCACGGGTAACACCGAAGGTGTCTCCTATTTGATCCAAGGTCTTGGGCATACCATCGCCGAGACCAAAACGCATGCGAATCACGCCTGCTTCGCGCTCTGAAAGCGAATCGAGCAACATTTCCAACTGGCGTTGCAGCATGGTGAATCCCACTGCATCCGCAGGGACCACTGCTTCGGTGTCCTCAATGAGATCACCAAATTCGCTGTCCCCGTCCTCGCCCAAAGGGGTATGCAGGGAGATGGGCTCGCGACCATATTTCTGAACCTCGACGACCTTTTCGGGCGTCATGTCCAGTTCGCGAGCCAACTCTTCGGGAGTGGGCTCGCGACCGAGGTCTTGCAACATTTGGCGCTGCACACGAGCGAGCTTGTTGATGACTTCGACCATGTGCACGGGGATACGAATCGTGCGAGCTTGGTCTGCCATAGCGCGCGTGATCGCCTGCCGGATCCACCAGGTGGCGTAGGTCGAGAACTTGAAGCCCTTGGTGTAGTCGAACTTCTCGACAGCACGAATCAAACCAAGGTTTCCCTCTTGAATGAGGTCCAAAAACTGCATTCCTCGGCCGGTGTAGCGCTTTGCCAGCGACACCACAAGGCGCAGGTTAGCTCCCAGAAGGTGGTTCTTAGCCCGCTGACCATCCTTCGCAATCTCGTGCAGTTCACGCGCAAGCTTCGTCGTGCGCTGTGACGCGGTGAGCGAGGAGAGCTTCTCTTCCGCAAACAGTCCGGCTTCAATGCGCAACGCGAGCTCCACTTCTTGCTCAGCATTGAGGAGTGCGACTTTACCGATTTGCTTCAGGTAGTCCTTGACAGGATCCGCGGTGGCGCCGGTAATTGTCGTGGAAATGATGGGTGCATCATCGTCATCTGTGCTTGAGAGCACGAGGGCGCCCTGCGGCAGCACAGCTTTTTCGACCTCGTCCTCGTCATCCAGTGCCGCTTCCGCGAGCCCGGCAATGATCTCAGCGCCTAGTTTCTCTGCAACCGCGTCAGGAACTACATCGGTCTCAGTGTCACCGGACTTAACCTCGACCTCGATGACGTCAGGCTCATCGTCCCCATCACCCCCGAGAACATCAGCCGCAGACGAAGCTTTTTTGCCCCGTGTAGCACCGCTTGACTTGGGAGCGGCAGATGCGGCTTTCTTGACGGGTGTGGCCTTTGCCGGAGCCTTTGCGGTGGCCGGTTTTGCGGGAGCTTTCTTTGCAGGAGCTTTGGAAGCGGCAGCTTTCGCGGTCGACGCCTTGGCTGGTGCAGGTTTCTTCGCGGGAGCCTTGGTCGCCGGCTTAGCGGCTGCAGTCTTGGGAGCAGCAGACCTTGCCACAGCAGTCTTCTGTGCTGCAGGCTTCTTCGCTGCCGGTTTCTGGGCAACGGGCTTCTTGGCAACCGGCTTTTTCGCTGCCGGTTTCTGGGCAACGGGCTTTTTCGCTGCAGGCTTCTTCGCCGCAGGAGCTGGGGCAGCGGATTTCGCAGGTGCAGGCTTCTTGGCAGGTGCCTTTTTCGCTGGCGCTTTGGTCGCGGGAGCCTTCTTCGCCGCAGTTTTCTTCGCTCCTGGGGTGGAAGCAGGCTTCGAAGGTGCGGACTTTGGGGCGGGCTTTTTCGCTGCTGGGGTCACAGGTGTTGGTGCTGCTTTCTTGTCAGTTTGTGAAGAACCACGCCCAAAACCGAGGACACGATCCAGAAGACTCTGTTTCTGTGGCTTTTTTCCCGCACGTGATTCGGACGGTGTGCGTTGAGCCATAAGCCACCTGCTCCACTGTGTGACGGGCAGTAAGAAAACCCTTGTCAAGTTTCACGGATGTGAACTCGCAGGGCCTTCCCCCACATTATGTCACGAATCGACCTCGACGCCGGACACCCCGGCCCCGCGAGCCCTACGTTTCGTCGAGGACTTCGCCCGGGGCTTCTTGGTCGCCGCGCTTGGCCAGAAAGTTCTGCAACTCCTGGGCAATGTCATCCGCATTCGGGATCTCCCCGTCAGCACCCATCAGAGGTGAAGGCACCGGGTTGTCCTGCATGTAGGAGTCGTGGCGATTCTCGAGAGTATCGACCAGCTTCCGCAACTCATGGTTGTCCTCCACCTGCTCGGCAATTCCCTGAAGGAACAACCGACCGGATTCACGCAACGCATCGGTGGGAAAAATCAGGCCGGTGGCTTGACTCACGCTCTGAAGAGCTGCAATCGCGGCGTCGGGAAACTCCGTGTCGGCAAGATAGTGGGGAACCAACACCACAAAACCTGCAGTGGGGTGCCCGGCCTCTTGGAGGCGGTATTCGATCAAATGCATCAGAGTTCCCGGAACACTCGTGGTGGGTCGCCACACCGAAAGAGCATCCGTAATGTCCTCGCGGTTTCCACTGACGGTCACACCCAGGCTCCGTGTGTGCGGGACGGGCATGGGAATGGCGTGAACCCAGGAGCTGCTCTCCACCGCAAGGTCGTCAATAAGGTCGAGGACGGTGTCGCTCACCTGCTCCCAACGGAAATCAGGTTCATAGCCAGAGAGAAAGAGGAACTGGGACCCCAACTCGTCTTTGACGAGGTCGAGAGAGAGCCGTGGAGGCTCGTACGAGGTCAGAGACGTTTCCTCGAAGTGAAAGAGAGGGCGACGAGCTCGGTAGTCAACCAGCAGGTCGTTGACGAAAGCCCCCACACGCTGAGTCTCCAGGGTTTCAAACACGTACTTATTGACCTGGCTGACAGCTCCACCTGCATCGGCAAAGCCGGTGAGTCCCGCGACAAGGGGAAGCCCGCGAGGAACGTCAGAGAGTTCCATCGCCTCACGAAAAATTTCATCTCGGAACATACGCCCATGCTAGCGAGCGCAATGTGAGGAAATGGGAAGCTTCGCCCAGGGCGATAACCAATCGCTCGATACGATGAGGTCATGACTCTGCCCACTATTTCCTTCCTTGACTCCCCTCACGCTTTGGACACCGGCGACATTCTCGTCGTGGGACTCCAGAAGACCGACCAAGGTGCCGTGGTCCATGCACCAGGCCTGGACGACGACACGCGAGAAGCGCTTACCTCGCTCGCCACCGCGATCGACGCGGATGGCTCTCTCGATAGCGCGTGGCGCCAAGGGCCACCCGCGACCCTTCGTGTCCGCAGCGTCGTGTTCACCGGCTTGGGAGACGAAGAGATGACTGCGGACCGGCTTCGCGAATCTGCGGGCTACGCGGCTCTCCAGGTTTCGAAGGGTGAGCGCGTGGTGTTTGCACTGGCCGAGTCAGGTGACGAGTTGGCAGCTGTCGTCGAGGGTGCGCTGCTGGGGTCTCACCGCGTGCAGAAGCCCGGTAAATCGGCCAACGAAGCTCGGCCAACCCTGGCGTTCCTAGGATCCCTTGACGATGCCGCGCTCTCGCGAGCGATGGTCTCCACCGAGGCTGTCTGGCGGGTTCGAGACCTGGTCACGATGCCTCCCAATCTGTTGAATCCCGTCAGCTTTGTCGACCACATCACGTCTCTAGCCGGTGGCACTGGTCTCGAAATCGAGGTTCTCGACGAGACGAAGCTCCTCGCCGAAGGAATGGGGGGCATCAGTGCCGTCGGAAAGGGATCGCAGAATCCTCCTCGTCTGATGGTCCTCCGCTACCGCCCTGCGTCCCCAACCCGCCATGTCGCGCTGGTGGGTAAAGGAATCACCTTTGACTCCGGTGGTCTTTCTCTGAAAGCCCCGAACGCCATGGTCGGCATGAAATACGACATGACTGGTGCAGCGGTCATGGCAGCCGTCACCTTGGCGGCAAGCGCCCTGTCTTCCAGCACCAGTATCACCGCCTATCTGTGCCTTGCGGAGAATATGCCGAGTGGCAGCGCATCCAGGCCCAATGACGTCATCACCATCAAGGGTGGAAAGACTGTCGAGATCCTCAACACGGACGCTGAGGGTCGTTTGGTGATGGCGGATGGCCTCGCGCTCGCCTCTGAGCTGAGCCCGGACCTCATTATTGACATCGCGACTCTCACGGGTGCTGCGCGGATTGCGCTTGGTGAGCGCTACGCCGGGCTTATGGGCACCCCCGAGGGTGTTGCTGAGGTGGAGGCGTCAGCGGCTCGCGTCGGCGAGCGCGTCTGGGGTATGCCACTGCCCCACGAGCTTCGCTCCTTGCTCTCTTCGGATGTTGCCGATATTGCGAATGCGAAACCGGGTGAGGTGCTCGGGGGAATGCTGCTGGCGGGCGTGTTCTTGAAGGAGTTTGTGGGAGAGGGAATCCCGTGGGCCCACCTGGATATCGCGGGCCCAGCCCACAACTCCTCAGGAGCTTTTGGGTACACCCCCAAGGGAGCATCCGGTGCTCTCACTCGAACAGTTCTGGATGTGGTGCTCTCCTAGGAGCGCACCTGTTAGGTCATAGTCATGAGGTAGTAGGCTGGTGGGCGATTGTCGTCCGGCTCTGTACGAATGTCGTGACGGATTATTGTCGAAAATCGTTGATTAGGGAGTCCCTCACACGTGGCTGAGCACACTTTTGACCTTGTCGTTCTCGGAGCAGGATCGGGAGGTTACGCCGCCGCGTTGCGCGCTAGCCAGCTGGGTATGTCCGTGGGTCTCATCGAGAAAGACAAGGTCGGTGGCACTTGCCTTCACGTGGGCTGTATCCCCACCAAAGCGCTTCTTCATGCCGCGGAGGTGGCAGATTCTGCTCGACACTCGGACATGTTTGGCGTTCGCGCCACTTTGGAGGGCGTCGACCTTCCTGCCGTCAACACTTATCGCGATGGCATTGTGGCCTCCAAGCACAAAGGACTCCAGGGCCTCATCAAGGCTCGAGGCATTACCACCATCGAGGGAACGGGTCGGCTGGTATCCCCCACGACTGTTGCTGTTGGTGAGGACACCGTGGTCGGTAAGAATGTGATTCTCGCCACAGGCTCCTACCCGAAGTCTTTGCCTGGTCTCGATATCGGTGGTCGCATCATCACCTCTGAGCAGGCATTGCAATTGGACTGGAT
>Ga0255756_1006017_pt1 | contig 11039 bp, 9 predicted proteins | sample 011ome_20_FD_179956 | JGI IMG/M metagenome (GOLD analysis project Ga0255756, IMG submission 179956) | Coastal salt marsh microbial communities from the Groves Creek Marsh, Skidaway Island, Georgia - 011509CT metaG (version 2) | ecosystem: Environmental > Aquatic > Marine > Intertidal zone > Salt...
GACTTGCACCGAGAAGGCTGCCATCACCCCCGACAACGATCGCCAAATCAACTTTCTGTCCGATATGCTCGAGAGCACAATGTGGTAAACCAGACAACGCGCCGACGTCTGCGATCTCATCCTCGATCCAAACTTCTAACCCTTGATCTCTCAGATAATCGACCAATCGTGATATGGTTTCGACGGCTTGTCGGTGAGCTGACCGACCGATCAGAGCCACTCGTTTAAATTTGTTCACCACTTGTCCTTGGAAGCTCAATGGCCACTTCTCATTCTGTGTTATCGGAATCTAATCACCCGGATGCGATTGAGCGAGAACTTAGTTGGTTGCTCAAGGCGGATCCACTCTGGCGTTCCGACACCAGCGTTGATTGTGTGCCACTGAAGAAAATTTGCAACGGCTCAATCACAGAAATCGCCAACAATCTGTCTAATGAGTGGGCGTGGCACGGTGCACCGAAACGGCTCGGCCGCCGATTTGAAAGTCTCTTGACAGCGCTATTTGAACATACGGAGCAATGCAAACTCCTGAAGCATGGACTGGTTGTTCGCGATCAGAAACAAACGCTCGGTGAACTCGACTACTTGATTCAACTGGACTCGCAAGTCTTGCACCTGGAGGTCGCCATTAAGTTCTATGCTGGGATTGGCAGCTCATCGGATCGATCGAGGCAACAGGCATGGATTGGGCCGAGCTGCCAGGATCGCTTGGACATCAAAATCAATCATCTGTTGGATCATCAACTGCAATTGAGCCAAACCGAACACGGACAACAGGCGCTCCATCAACACGATTTACCAACACCGGATCAAACGCTCGGGCTCATCTATGGATACCTGATTCAGCCATGGAATGCCGTTGACCAACGACCAGAGCATACACACGACAGTCACCCTGCATTTTGGGCGCCCCACCAGAGAGCACTCAACGCCATGCGGCACTTGAGCCGCCCATATTCGACTGATTACGGGTGGACTCGATTGGAACGTGACCAGTGGATCGCACCCTATGCTGGGCAGGCCACACTTCCCCAAGTCATCCGTTCGCTTGAATTACCCACGCAAGCTGATTGCTATGCGCTCAATCATAAGCAACACACCGATGTTGAGAAGTTGCGACTATTCGTGATGCGTAATGAGTTCGAACAAGAGGCTCATCACATGCTCGATCGCGCCCATATTATCTAGCAAAGCACTCATTGCTTGGGATGAATTTCCATACAGTATCGGACTTCACGAAAAGCCTTGTCTTCATGCTCTTTGGTGATCCGGTAGTTACCCCACTGATTCTTCGTGAACGATAACCGCGACTCACCGTCCCCATCGAAGGTTTGAAAGTAAGCCATTAAATCGGATTCACAGGCATCGCGTGTTTCGAAGACTCCAGCACCGAGATGATCAGATAGCGGTGAAGCTGTTCCTTGGAACACAGGGTCTAGACCCAAAACCACGATAATTGTCATCCACATTTGGCCATCTCCCATCAATGATCCATAGTGTGAATAGACCATAAAGAGAACCAACAAAAAAGGCCAATCCTTGTGAGATCAGCCTTTTCGCAAGTCGTCGAATCCGTTGTGGATGATTCGGCGTTAGTTCCTATCAAAGAACCAAATGGCGGAGCGGACGGGACTCGAACCCGCGACCCCCGGCGTGACAGGCCGGTATTCTAACCAACTGAACTACCGCTCCAGCGGGTCGTTGCCAAAAATTTTGGTGGGTGGAGAGGGGCTCGAACCCCCGACCCTCGCCTTGTAAGGGCGATGCTCTTCCAACTGAGCTATCCACCCGAGAGCAACGATGGGGGCGGATAATACTGCTTGTGAAATTTGTGTCAACAGATTTTCTTGCTTCTCCACTGATCGCCCCTACAATAACTAGCCCAATCCATTACCAATGATGACAAATTACTATGCGCTTATCAGATCTCAATATCGATGACTATCAGGTCGTAGTTACACCAAAGGAGTTAAAAAAGGAGTTACCACTTCCCGAGTCAGTGCGTGAGTTGGTTACGAATTCGCGCCAGACTGTCAAAGATATTTTAGATGGAAAAGATGATCGTTTGTTTGCAGTCGTTGGTCCTTGCTCCATCCATGATACAGAGCTAGCCCTAGAATATGGCAAACGCTTAAAGGCACTCGCCGATGAAGTCAGCGAGCAGATTTTTATTATCATGCGCGTGTACTTTGAGAAGCCAAGAACAACCGTAGGATGGAAAGGGCTAATCAACGACCCGCACTTGAACGGCAGCTTTGAAATTGAAGACGGTTTAAGGAAAGCACGTAAGCTATTAATTGATTTGTCAGAAATCGGGCTTCCTCTCGCCACGGAGGCCTTAGACCCAATCTCTCCTCAGTACCTCCAGGATACTATTACTTGGACTGCCATTGGCGCGCGAACTACAGAGTCCCAGACGCACCGTGAAATGAGCTCAGGACTATCATCACCCGTTGGATTCAAAAATGGCACCGACGGGTCACTTGATGTCGCCGTCAATGCCATGAAGTCGGTAGTCAGTGGGCATGCGTTCCTTGGCATTAACCCTCAGGGGCAAGTGGCTATTACGAAAACCAAGGGTAACCAGTACGGCCACGTGGTCCTTCGCGGCGGTGGCGGTAAGCCCAATTATGATTCGGTCAGTATTGCGCTCTGTGAGCAAGCACTAGATAAGGCAAAGTTACCAACGAACATCGTGGTTGATTGCTCTCATGCCAATTCCAACAAAGACCATAATGTGCAGCCCTTGGTGCTGGATGACATCGCACATCAGATTAAAGATGGAAACCGATCAATTTGCGGTGTCATGATTGAGTCCAACATTAATGAAGGAAACCAAAGCATTCCGGATGATCTATCACAACTCAAATACGGCGTGTCTGTCACCGATGCTTGTATCAGTTGGGAATCGACTGTGAAGTCACTGAACAAGATGGCCTCTACTCTTACTGGACACCTCACAGGGCGGAGGGGTTAGTTCAAAGCGCAGGGTTCGCCCCTGGCATCATGAACTCCACATCCGAGGTATGTGCCGCTTGCATCATTTGCAACGCGGTCTGCCTAACCGGCTTACCGCCAAAGATAACTTCGTAAAGGGCTGTCAGAATCGGCATTGCAATGTCGTCCCGTTGGCACTGCTCATAGACCACCCGCAACGTATTCACACCTTCTGCCACTTGTCCTAAATTCGATTCGGCAGACTCGAGGGAATGCCCGTGCGCAAGTGCCTGACCGATCCGAAAATTCCGTGATAACGGTGAGACACTCGTGACGTAAAGATCCCCTACTCCGGCCAAACCCAAAAAACTCAGAGGGTTGCCCCCCATATGAGCCGACAACCGCGACATTTCTGCGAGCGCTCGGGTAATCAACAATGCTTTGGTGTTTTGTCCCACTCCCAAGCCATCGGCAAGGCCTGCGGCAATCGCGTAAATATTCTTCAATGCACCACCAAGCTCAACGCTGATCAAATCTTCTGAGCTATAGAGTCTAAAATATTTCGTCGCGAAGGCATCGCGGGCGAGTTGACGCACCTGCGGTGACTGACTCGCAACCACAGAGGCCGTTAAATGACGCGTTGCAATTTCATGCGCCAAGTTCGGCCCAGACAATACCCCAACAGGATGCGATGGTAATCGCTGACCAATGATCTGACTCATCAACTGAAAACCTACAGACTGAATCCCCTTCGTGGTCGAAAGCAGTGCCACATCGGGCGCAAGAACTTTCGCTAATGCCTGACAGATTGCATCCATTGCCCGTGACGGGACAGAAAGGAGCACCAAATCTGCACCTCTAACAACCTCAGCAAGATCGCTTGCGGCCGTAACCGATACATGTAACTGGAGATCTGGGTGATATTGTGGATTGCGATGAAAGGCATTGATGGCATGAACCATTTCTGGACGACGGGCATACATCATAACCTGACATTGGTTATGAGCCGCAATATCGGCGAGAACGGTACCAAAACTTCCGGCACCGATAATGGCTACTTGCATATTAAATCCTTACGAACTGCAACTGAGATGATACGTGGAATTCGCGTCTGGAGGCGAGCCACCAAGCGCGGAGGCCATCTCACTTGGATTCATGAGACCATCGCTCATTGACTGGCGGAGTGATCGAATCGGTTCATAATCGCCTCGCTCGGCATGTTGAATCACACGATCCAATAACCAGTGGCTCAACATCCAACTGGGCGACTGGCTCTGCGCAAGATTCAGCAGACTAGGGCTTGTTTCTCTGCTCCACAGACGACGTAGCTCATCCAACGACTGATCGACTCCTGAGGTCTCTGACAGACCAACAAAACTGTCATCCAATAGATGCACAAACACCTCTGGATAATGCATTTCAGCATTCCCCCACAACCTCTGAATCGCCTCAATCAGGCTGGGTAACTGTTCATTTTCTGGTTCGATCGCTAATCGCCTGCCCATTTCAGATCGAAATGCTTGATGATACTGTGCTGGGAAATCATCCAGAATCTGACCGAGCGTCTCCACGCCCACAAAGGGAGTCAAGGTTTCAGCCAGACAGGCCAGGTTCCAATGCATCACTCTTGGCTGCTGCCCAAACGCATATCGACCAGTCTGATCGGTGTGATTGATCACATAATCCTGACGATAGGCCATGACAAATCCGTAAGGACCGTAGTCGAGAGTTTCGCCGGACAAAGCGGTGTTGTCCGTATTCATCACGCCATGGACAAAGCCAACCGCCATCCAGCCCGCGACAAGCTTTGCTGCACGCTCAACGTAGCGTGAAAAAGCTACCTCCATCCGATCGGGAGCGCCTGAAAGATCAGGGTCTAATTGCTCGATGGCAAACTCAGCGATCTCTCGCAGATGTTGATGCGAATGACGGTGATAAAAATGTTCAAAATGTCCGATGCGCAGATGACTCTTGGCTAATCGCATCAGAGTTGCACCCGTCTCGGTTATCTCCCTTTGAACAGGGGTATCAGATGCGACAACGGCAAGTGCTCGCGTTGTTGGAATACCAAGGGCATGTAGGTACTCAGAACCGAGATACTCGCGGATCGCACTACGCAACACCGACCGCCCGTCTCCAAATCGCGAGTAAGGCGTGTGACCAGCCCCTTTTAAGTGCCACTCATAACCACCAGAAACACCTAAGTAGAGGCCGCGGCCATCACCTAACTGCCCTGCCCATTGCCCAAATTGATGGCCGCTATACACCTGTGCCAATGGCTGCCAATCATGGAGGGGATGCCCGCCAGAGAACGCTCTTAAGGTGTCTTGCTGATCGAAGTCAATCAGGCAGTCGAGTTCGGAAACCAGCGCTTGGTTGACATCAACCCAGCGCGGATTGAGCAACGGTTGAGGAGACACCCTCGCATAAAAGATGTCTTCACTCAGTGATGTGTATGGAGTTCGCCATTCAGGCGACGGATTCGCCATGAGAACCCTCTAATAGCGACTCAGGTGCTTGCTCACAGGGTAATTTTCGTCCGATGAATTCTTCGATTTCTGGCAATAGGAATGAATCATCTTCACAGGCAAAACTAATCGATGTTCCTTCGGCACCTGCACGCCCAGTGCGGCCGATACGGTGCACATAATCCTCTGCATCTTCTGGAAGCGTGTAATTGATGACATGACCGACACCGTCAATGTGAATTCCACGACCGGCTACATCCGTCGCCACCAAAATTCGCGTCTTCCCTTCTTTAAAGCGATCTAATGTCTGAATCCGCTTACGTTGAGGAACCTCACCACTCAACAGCGCCGCATCAATGCCATCCTTAGTCAATCGATCAACGAGATCGCGACACAGATCACGTCGATTCGCAAACACCATTACCTTATGCAAATCACGCGTATGGATCACATTTTTCAGGAGCTGATACTTGGTATCTGCGGTTGTAATGTAGACGATTTGCTCGACGGTCTCGGTGGTTACATGCTCAGGTTCAATTTCGATACGAACTGGCTCGAATGTCCAGCGGTCCGATAACTCAACAATCTGCGGTGTAAAGGTTGCTGAAAATAGCAATGTCTGCCTCAATTCCCTTCGTGGACAAGCCCGAACAATCCGACGCACATCAGGCATAAAGCCCATGTCCAGCATGCGGTCTGCCTCATCAAGAACCAGCACCTCAATTTTTCGTAGATTGATTTCATTTTGGCCCAAGAAATCGATCAATCGCCCAGGTGTTGCCACCATGATGTCGGACGGCGACTGTCGTAAATCATCTCGCTGTTTTTGATAGTCCATCCCGCCAACAATGGAAACAACCGACAACCGCGTATATTTGCAGAGATCCTCTGCATCTTTGGCGATTTGCACGACGAGTTCGCGGGTGGGAGCAAGGATCAACGCTCGAGGCGTGCCGGTGCGTCGTTTACCGTCTATCGGTTCACGCAAAAAGGTATCGATCATCGAAATCAGGAACGCAGCTGTTTTGCCAGTACCTGTCTGCGCTTTAGCAACAATATCATCCCCGTCGAGGACCACAGGCAATGACTCGCTTTGGATCGGACTTGCATAACGGAAACCCAAATCCGCAATCGCATGCATCAGCGCTTTCGGCAGCTCTAGGTCGTGAAATCGTGTTTTGCCATCTTCTGGCGCAACAACAAACTCATTCACATCCCAGGCGGTATTCGTATCAGTCATGATCCCTCGCAACTTGTTGTCTAAACGCCAAGTTTACACGAGGGATTCAAACCAGTGTGAATTAACGTTCGATCGCAAGCGCAACACCCTGACCGCCACCAATACACAAGGTGGCCAATCCTTTGTGTGCGTCGCGTTTGATCATTTCGTGAATCAGACTCACGAATACACGACATCCAGAAGCGCCAATTGGGTGACCAATCGCGATTGCTCCACCATTCACATTCACCTTTGAGGTATCCCAACCAAGGCCCTTATTGACACCAATGGCCTGAGCTGCAAACGCCTCATTGGCTTCTACGAGGTCCAGATCTTCGTGGGTCCAGCCCGCTTTTTTCAAGCAATGCTGTGTTGCTGGGATCGGGCCTGTTCCCATAATTTCGGGATCGACACCTGCCGATGCATAGGCTTTCACTTTCGCTAAAATCGGTAAACCCAGAGCCTTAGCCCGATCAACTGACATCATCATCACGGCAGCTGCCCCATCGTTGATTCCTGACGCATTTCCCGCTGTCACGGTGCCTTCTTTGTCAAATGCTGGACGAAGTTTCCCCAATGCCTCTGCAGTCACACCGTCACGAATAAACTCATCCACCTTAAATTCAATGGGATCTTTCTTTCGTTGTGGAACCATTACCGGAACGATCTCGTCTTCAAACCGCCCTTCGGCACGTGCTTTGGACGCTTTTTGTTGCGATTCAGCGGCAAACGCATCTTGCTCCTCACGAGTAATCGCGTACTTTTTCGCCACATTCTCAGCAGTCGTTCCCATGTGATAGCCACCAAAGGTGTCAGTTAATCCATCCTTCAACATGGTGTCGATCAACGATGCGTTGCCCATGCGGACTCCATCTCGGGAACCCAGCAGGACGTGACCTGACTGACTCATATTTTCTTGTCCGCCGGCAATCACAATCTCTGCATCACCCAACAAAATCGCCTGCACACCCAAACTGACCGCTTTGAGCCCTGACCCACATACTTTGTTGATCGTCATTGCGGGGCAAGTCTCGGGAAGACCTGCGTTGATCGTGGCTTTACGGGCGGGGTTTTGACCTTGCCCTGCGGTCAATACCTGACCCAAAATCACTTCAGAGACCTGATCCGCAGCGACTCCTGTGTCAGCCAGCAATTGACGAATGACTGTCGCCCCTAATTCATCCGCAGACACGGACGCCAGCGCACCGGCGAAACTTCCAACAGCTGTCCGCTTGGCAGCGACAATAGCAACTTGTGACATAAACCTTATTCCTCAACAAATTCAAAAGCAGGCAATTCTTTTAACAGGATTTGACCCCAACGGGTATTCACCAAACGGCGGTCCAACATTGTAACTTGACCTGTGTCTGATTCCGAGCGGATCAATCGGCCCATCGCCTGACGCAATCTGATGGTGGCTGCAGGCAGCGATAATTCGCGAAATGGATCGCGACCTTGATTCTTCAAATATTCAGCAAGTGTTGCCTCTCTCGGATCGTCGGGCGGCTGAAATGGGAGACGAGTAATGACCACTTCATTCGCTAAATCTCCAGGTAAATCCAGTCCCTCAGCCATACTCTGAAGTCCAAAAATAATCGACATCTGGCCTTGTTTCCGTCGCAACTCATGATCATTTAATAGCACCGCCAGTGGCTTTTGACCTTGAACCAAGGTCACCTCACGGACAGCTGCATCGATTAATTCCTCAACCTGAAAACACAAGCGCCAACTGGTAAATAACACCAACATGCCGATGTTCTGATCGGTACGTGTCGCTAAATAATCGGCAATCCGCTGGGCATGTGCGCGGTCATCCCGAGGATCACCTGCAAATCGCGAAATCACTAATCGCCCTTGAGACTGATAATGAAACGCTCCTGCAACAACAAGGCCAGAATTCACTGGTAATCCCAGCGTTCCAGCTGGAATCAAAAATTCACCATCATGCGCAAGTGTCGCTGACGTTAAAATACAAGCCCCGATGCGACCCCAAAGTGCATCAGATAGCGTGTCTGCTGGCTCCATGGGACTGACCCAAAATTCCAGATCTGTCGGGTCATCTGGTGTCGCATATCGAACGTCCTGCCCAATTCTCAGCCAGCGCGCATCACCGCTTTCCATTGCATCGTTGGAAAATGCCGCCATCAATTCGGGAATTGACTCCAATCGCCCAAGAGCCATTGAAATTTGTTCAGAGAGTAACTCGGCATCTGTTTCAGACATTAATTCCTGATCGCCCTGTGAGACCAACGACTTCAACCAATCACGAACTTTTTGGATGCGTCCTAGGGTGGTTGCCATGGGTTCAAACCCATCAGTCTCTACACAAAAGCATTCAGCGAGTGTCAGCCGATACCTTGACCCACCGTTTTGAAACACGTAGGCGGTATCTGGATACTCCTTTAACCGTTCCAAGCTCGCCTTGCCCCAATTCGCAAGAAGATGACCGAATCCCTCCAAAGGTTGATTCAGACGCTCGAGATCATTTGACAGACGATGCTCAGTCGGCAATAGCCCCTTCAATGTGTTGATCACCCGATCAATGGTTTTAATGGCGCCCAAGCTTTGAGCAATCCGACAATGAGCGGTAAATTGATCCGATGCCACTCGCGCGAGCTGATGCGCCTCATCGATGATTAAAATCATTCGCTCAAGTGGTGGAAGAATGACGCCGCCACCAAGTTTTAAGTCGGACATCAATAAATCATGATTGATCACCAAAAGGTCCGCGTCCAACCAAGTTTCCCGTTCATTGAAATAAGGACACACGTGAAAATGGCGGCAAGACCTTCCCTGACAACGCCGGTGATCTGTGGTGATGGCTATTTTGACAGACTCCGGGATCACTTGTGGAATTTGGTCCATATCACCAGCCCACTTTCCCTGGGCCCAGGCATTGGCTAAGTCAGACACCACTTCTCGATCATCTGAATCGAGAACCAAGGTCAGTTCATCAGGATAGATCGCCTGACCATCAGTCAGGGTCTCAAGTGCGGCCTCAAGCCGAATGGGGCACAAATATCGCCGCCGACCTTTCGCCAGGGCCACGGTTAACATGAGATCTGTCGCTTCAATGAGGTCGGGAATATCTTTTTCGATTAATTGCGTTTGCAATGACACGGTTGCCGTGGAGATGACCAACGGCATTTCGCGAGCCATGGCATGAGGCAATGCTCCCACCAGATAAGCAAGCGTTTTCCCAGTTCCTGTTCCTGCTTCAACAAAGCCAATCGGAGCGGACTCAGTATCGCCGATTCTTGTTAGAATACGAGCGACTTCGGCAATCATCTGCTTCTGACCTAGCCGCGGCTTTAGACCTTTGGCCTTTAAAAAGTCAGTGTAGAGCGCTTGAATACTTTGTTTGCTGTTATCTGAGATTGCTGTCACGAAAATTCTTTGTTGTGTGAAAAGCCGAGTGTAGGGGATTTTAATGAATACGTCTGATATCGCGAGAGACGCATGCCGTATTGGAGGCCTGAAAGCGCTCGAGTTTTTTCATCAGAGAGATCAGTTAACAATTGATCTTAAAGGCCCGCAGGATTACGTGAGCGAAGCCGACCGAACCGTCGAAACCTTGATGATTGACTATCTCAAGCGATATTTTCCGAACGATGGCTTTTTAGGAGAAGAATCCGTCGAGGTCAAAAATAAGCGCCAATGGGTCATTGATCCGATCGATGGCACCACCAATTTTATCCGTGGTCTTCCGTATTTTTGTACGACCTTAGCCTTAGTCGAACAGGAAACTGTGGCGGGAGGCTGGATTTATGACCCAACACGCGATGAGTTATACGAGGCTAGCCAAGGCAAAGGCGCGTTTTGCAATGGGGAAAAACTCAATCCGTCTTGGCGTGAGAGCTTTGCGACGGGTCTCGTGGGCATTTGCCATAGTTCCAAACTGACGGCTGACGAACTCGCTGGGCGAATCACCGGTGCACTGAAACGAGGCGCCATTCTGAGGCAACCAGGCGCTGCGGCATTGATGCTTTGTGACTTGGCCTGCGGTCGTCTTGATGTCCTATTTGATCAACATCTGAAGCCTTGGGATTCGATTGCTGGGCTTTTGATCGCACATGAGGCGGGAGCGGTCGCCAGTGACTACCTTGCCAGTCCGCAATGGCGGCAGACACCTCAAATCACCTTTGCATCAGGTCCCGAGATTTTTCAAGAAGTGCTTGAGCTTTGGCCAGAAGCTCGGGAGATGGTGATGCTCTCTTAGGTGATTGCCATCAAAACCCAACAGGTAGAAAGACGAAGGAGGCGGCTCCTCGTGCCACTGCATTGAGGGTTCTTTGATCTTTCTTGGCAAGCGCCGTCGCCAATGCATCCTGAAGACCGATCATTTCACCCATGAGCTGTGAGTAAGACGCGTTAAGAATCTCATCTTGGATGCCGTCGGCGTACAAATAGGGTTG
>Ga0255756_1006031_pt1 | contig 11030 bp, 7 predicted proteins | sample 011ome_20_FD_179956 | JGI IMG/M metagenome (GOLD analysis project Ga0255756, IMG submission 179956) | Coastal salt marsh microbial communities from the Groves Creek Marsh, Skidaway Island, Georgia - 011509CT metaG (version 2) | ecosystem: Environmental > Aquatic > Marine > Intertidal zone > Salt...
GGGTTGCGGCCGGACGAGGGGTTGTCGCGGGATCGCATGGTCGCGGGGAGCGAGGCGGGCGGGGACTCGGACGACGACGACGACGACGGCGCGTTTAGGTGAGCCAGGAGAGAGAAAGTCAACACACACGCGTAAACTCTCAATCACACTCGACCGCGACGGAAAAAATCCACCGATGACTTTTGACCGGTCGTTGATCGGAATCGCTCGCCTCCACGCGGCCATTTTCAAAGGCAAACTCGTCCAGCTCGTCAACCGAGACAGGATTTCAGCCATGGATCCAGCCAATCATCGCCGAGGATTCCGTCTCTCGCACCCTCCCATCCCACCGCCGAGAGCCCACCCCGCTCTCCTCCGCGGGGCATTATCGCACTCGCAACTCATCCGTCGTCAGGTACGCACGCAGTACGCGCGCGCGACTCGCCCTGATCGCGCGGCGTCGCCGTCGTCGCGCCCGCGCGCTCTCGAACCCCGCGCGCGCTCGCGCGTCGGAGCTGCCAGACCCGGAGAAATAAAATGAATGCCACGATCGATCGGTCGATCGAACGAACGAACGACCGTCGCGCTGACGCCGATCCCTCTCTCCCGTCGTCTCCTCCGCAGACAAAACCTCCCACGCAAAAATGTTCGCCCTCACCCAGTCCGCCGCCGTCGCCCCCGCGCGCGTCCAGGTGCGCCTCCGCCCCCTCCGGAACCCGCACGCGAGCGCGAACTCGCGAGACGCCGCGCCTCTCGATCCGATCGATCGCGAAAAAATAAAACCGCGTCGAGACTGACGAAACGAAATCGCTCGCTCACCGTTAAACCGTCCGTCCATCAGGTCAAGACCGCGACGAAGAAGGCCAACAAGTCCGTCGTCGTCTGCCGCGCGTCCGCCTCCGAGGAGTCCTCCCGCCGCGCCGCGCTCGTGACGTTCACCGCCGCCGCCGCCGCGACTTTCGCCAAGGCGGCGTCGGCCATCTCCATCCCGTCGCAGGCGTCCAGCGGCGGCCTCGGACGCGAGTACGGCAACGGCCAGCTGTCGTCGAACACGACGATGTCCGGGTACACCATGGAAGGGACCGCGAAGGGCGGCCACTCCCCGAAGGTGAAGTTCGGCACGCTCGCGGCTGCGCGCGCGGAAGCGGAGGCGATCGCCGCCTCCGCGCCGGCGCCGAAGAAGTGAGTTGATCGATCGAAGGGTTGGTCGGTCGACCGCTCGTCGACGCGAGCGAGCGAACGATGATGACTTTCTCGATAGCGGTAGGGTGAGATGAGCGACGAGGAGGACGCGGCGCGACGCTCGCGGTGGGATAGGATGCGCTTTTATAATCGAAAGAAGAGAGGCGAGCGTCGCGTTTGCTATAATAAATATGTTCTACGTGACCCGCGCCGCCGCTCACGTCTCTCGCTTCACCCGCTTCCGACGGTCGTCGTCGTCGTCCTTCTTATCGAGGATGTTCTTCACTATGACGCCGTCCTTGACGACGAGCTTTATGTTGTTCTCGTCCATCAGCACCGTCGGGTCGTTCGCGACGTCGCCGTCGACCAAGATGACATCCGCTTTGAACCCAGGAGATAACCGACCGATCCTCAGCTGCTGCAGATGCGACTTCTCTTTACTCACGTGCGGTTTAGCATTTATATTTTTCATCGCGCGCATCCACGACCACGGCTTGCCCAGCAATCTGCCGGGAGTCCCCGTCAGCGAATTCAACACGCGCGCGGCGCTCACGCCCGCGTCCAAGTGCAACTTGATCGAGTGCGCCTGATACTTGTGCATGTCGCCGAGCAAATCGCTTCCGTAGCACACCATCACGCCCTCCTCCGTCGCCGCCTTGAGCGTCTTCTGCCCAGCCTCGACGAGGTCCGCGACCTTGTCCACCATCGCTTGAGACATCCCGTTCGCGACGCCGTCGATCTTCAAGCGCTCGTACGTCACGAGCGTCGGGACTAAATAGGTCCCATTTGCCCGCATCTCCTTCAACGTGTTGCGGCTCGCGTAATTCCCGTGCTCGATGCACGCGACGCCGCAGCGAATCGCGCGCTCGATCGCCTCGTCCGTGTACGCGTGCGCGCACGCGTATATTCCCGCGTTCCTCGCCTCCTCGACGATGCATTTGAGCTCTTCCTCGGAGAATTGCAAATTCTCCAGTCGATCCGTCGGACTCGACACCCCGCCGCTGGCCATTATCTTAATGTGCTTCGCGCCCTTCCTCACCTCATCCCGCACCGCCGCGCGGCACGCGTCCGCGCCGTCGCAAACGCGCCCGATCGTGAAGTTGCAGCACGAGCACGCGCCGGACGCGAGCGCGACATCTCCGGCGCCGCGGAAGTCGCCGTGCCCGCCAGTCTGCGAGAGCGCTTTCCCGCAGTGAACGATCCGCGGACCTCGTATCGACCCCTCCTCGACCGCGGTCGCGAGGCCGTGGTCCGCGCCGCCGCAGTCCCTGACGGTCGTGAAGCCGCGGTCGAGCATGCCGGATAGGATCGGGACCGAGCGCGCGTACAGCAGCGACGGAGGCATCGTCGATGGCATCCTGAGGTTCGCGCTCGAGGCCGTGACGTGCACGTGCGAATCGATGAGCCCGGGCATGAGTGTCATCCCGCGGCAGTCGACGCGTTCGAACCCTGTGCATTCTGGTGGCACCTTCATCGCGTTCGATTGGATCTCTCTCTCTCTGTGGATCCCTTGGATCTCGTCCCCGAACGTGTACAGCGAGAGCCCGTTCGACAAGTATCCGGCTCTCGGGAAGCCGTCCTCGTCGTACTGGGCACGTGACCCAGGCAACCCGGCCTCCTTGAGAATCCGTGCGTTATCGAAGCAAATCCCCGCCACCATCCTTCCGGGAGATGGACTGGAAGCGTCGCGTCGCCCTCGACTCACTCCACGCGCGATGAATCTCGAGCGACGACCTACGCGTCCGCTCCCATCGCGCCGCGCCACGACGGAGTGAACGGACTCACTTCGTGCCGAGAATTAAATAAAACTCCTGCAAGTGCCCGATCAATTATCTCATCAGCATTGGTGCCATTGCCGACGGCGCGCCTCGCGGGCGCGGTCGATCGCTCGCGATGGACCTGACCGCGGCGTGCGCGCAGGTGGAGCAGGCCTCGCGAGGCCTCGCCCACCCGGAGCACAGAGCCGCCGCGGAGGCGACGCTCTTGGAGTTTCGACGCTCCCCGCACGCGCTCGCCGCGTGCCGCCACATCCTCGACACCTCCGCCGCGATCGAGGCGCAGTTCCAGGCGGCGGCGACGCTGCGCGACGCGGCGCTTCGAGATTGGAACGCGCTGCCGCCGACCGAGCGCGCGAACCTGCGGCAGCACTGCCTGCACCTGATCCTCCAGAAGCAGCCGCCGCCGCCGCCGGTCGTCGCGTCGCAGATCATCAGCACGCTCGCCGTCCTCCTCAAGCGCGCGTGGCTGGACGACGACGCGGACCGAGGCGCGATGCTCGCGGAGGCGGAGCACGCCGTGAGCGCGGCGTCCACGTCGTCGGCGCGACGCGTCGGGCTGCTTCTCTTTGCCGCCGTCGTCGCGGAGTTCTCGCCGTCGACGTCGTCCCCGATGCAGCTGCCGTGGGACTTCCACGAGCGATGCCGCGCGAACCTCGAGCGCGATTTCCTGAAGCACTTTTTCCTCCACGGCGCCGGCGTCGCGCGCGCCGCGTTCGAGAACGGCGCCGCGCTCAGCGGCGCCGACGACGGCGTCTGCGTCGGCGCTCTGCGCTTGATGTCCGCGGCGTTGGCGTGGGACTTCGCGCGCGGCGGCGGCGTCGGCGCCGCGGGAGGCTTCGGCTACGTTCCGCCGCCGTCCGACGGAGGCGGAAGCCGGACACTCGCGGAGACGTCCAACGCGGAGGGATCCGCGAAGGTGACCCCCGGCCCCGAGTGGCGCGACGCGCTCCTCGCCCCCGGGGCCGTGGACTGGGTCTTCGCGCTCCACGCCAGCGCGCACGCGCGAGTGTCAGCAGGCGGGGACCTCTCGAGCGCGGCGCTGAACCTCCGCGCGGCGGCCCGCGCCGTCGTCGCCGCGCTGTGCCAGCTGGCGGGCGATCTCTTTCCGAACCTCGCGGAGGATCCGGCCGGCGACGCGCGGCGCGCGCACTTCGCGCGGTGCGTCGCGTCGCTCAACGGGACGACGACGCCGGCGCAGACGACCGCGGCGAACGCGGCGCGAGGGTTGGGGGAGGACGTCCTCGTGGACGTCGCGGTGTCGCTGAGCGCGTTGGCGTCGAATCATCCGACGGCGTACTTTCTCGCGCCGACGCCGCCGCCGCCGGGTTTAGCGGGGGGCGGCGACGCGGGCGGCGGCGGCGGCGGCGGCGGCGAGGCGGCGGCGGCGGGCGGCGCAAGCGGCCTGAGCGTCCTCGGCGAGCTCACGCTCGCGGTGCTCCACGCCGGCGCGCTCACGTCCGACGCGGAGGGCACGGCGTCGGAGGACGCGTTGCGTCTGCTGATGGACGCGTGGGGCTCGCTCCTCAGCGGGCGGATGACGGACCCGCGGCTCGGAGGCGACCCGAACGCCGGGGTGCCCTCCGAGGTCATACAGGGCGCCGCGCAGGTGTTTCAGGCGTACGTCCAGGCCGGCCTCGCGGGCGCGGCGGCGGCGGCGTTCGAGGAGGACGACGGGCAGGAGGAGGAGGGCAAAGCGGGCGCGGCGGCTTTGGACGAGCGGCTGTCGCTGGCCGCCGTCGTCGGGTGCGTTCTATACACTGGTTCCCATACGACCGCGTTGGCGTGGTGAACGCCGATCCTTAAGGACTTTTCCCGGCGCGTCTCTCCGCCCACCCCTCGCGTTCAATCCCCGCCCTCGACGCCTTTCAACTCCAACTGACGCCTTTGAACTCCACCCCGACAATCGCTTGTATGGAACGACCCTCAGTCGCGCCGCGCCGGAGGCGTCGCTGCCGTTCCTCGCCGCAGCCGCGGACGCGAAGAAGACGGAGCTCTCGGACGCGATCGCGCGCGGGGCGGACCCGACGGTCGCGTCCGAGCAGCTGTGGTGGCTCGCGCGGTTGATCCCGCACGTGCTCGCGGATCCGTTTGACGGCGAGATTCCGCTGCCGCCCGACGCGCTCGCCGAGCGCTCGAGAACGGCGACGCTCGCCGGGCAGCCGTGCCCGGTCGACGCGCTCTCCACCGCGTACGTGAACCTCGCGTGCCTGTGCTTAGACGACACCGCGCGATCCGCGATATCCCCGCGGCTCATGGAGACGTTCCTGTGGGGCGCCGCGCGGTGGGCGGACACGTACCTGATGCCGGAGGACGTGGGCGGGTCGCTCCACGCGGCGGTGTTCGCCGGCGGCGGCGGCGGCGGCGGTCGCGTCCACGGCGGCGTCGGCGCCGGCGCCGGGCTCGGCGCGCACGTTACAAACCAACCTCCCGGCCCGTTCTCCGAGCACGGCGGCGGCGTGCAGGTCCTCGACGCGTTGCTCCGCGTCGCGCGCGTCGCGTTGACGGCGTGGCCGGGCGAGACGGGCGTGCAGGGCGTCGCCGCGCAAAAGTTGCTTCCCGCGTTGACGCGGCGTCGAGCGCTGTGCCGCGCGTGCGTCGCGTCCGCGTCGTGGGGCGCGATCGCGGACGCGGAGGCGATGGCGCTCGCGCAGGCGACGGACCCCGGCGGCGCGGCGGCGGCGGCGGCGGCGGCGGCGCGCGGGGGCGTCGCGGTCGCGGTCGCGAGCGGCGGCGTCGCGTTCCCTCCGGAGATTCACCGCGGCGTGATGGAGGCGTTGGGCCGCGCGGCGGAGGGGCTGAACGACGAGGGGCAGTGCCGCGAGTACATCGCGCGGGTGTTGACGCCGCTCGGGGGGGTGTTACACGCCGTCGCGAGCGACCCGGGCGCGATGACGCACCCCGGCGGGGAGAGCCGGGCGGTCGCGGCGTTGGAGGCGGCGAGGGGCGCGGCGCGGGCGACCGTCGCGCGGTCGCAGGCGCCCGTCTTTGCGTTTTTCGCGTCCAACTTTGACGTCCTGATCGCGACGCAGCGCGGCGGCGGCGGCAGCGCGCAGATCTCCAAGCTCGTGTTGCGGCTCACGGAGGAACTCGTCGCGAATCAAGCGTGTTTCTTGGGCCCGACGCACGCGACGGCGCTGTGCCGGCACGTCCTGCGCGTCGTCGAGACGTACGCCGGCGGCGGCCGCGGCCGCGTCGGCGCGGGCGAGGGCGGTCGCGCCGAGCGCGTCAAGGAGGCGTACAAGGAAGTCAAGGCGCTCTTGCGCATGCTCACGCACGTGGTGAACTCGGACAACGGGTTAGACCACGACGAGGTGGGGGAAGGGAGGGTCGCGAACGGGATGACGCCCGGCGGCGGCGACGCGCAAAAGGTGGACGTCGCGCAGGTTGTTTTTCTCGGGTTGAACGTCGTGATCCCTTTGATAACGGACGAGCTCCTGACGTTTCCGAAGCTGTGCCACCAGTACTTCAGTCTGCTCGCGCACATGCTCGAGGCGTACCCGGGGAAGGTCGCGGCGCTGCCGCCGGACCTGTTCAACACCCTGATGGGGACGCTGGACTTTGGGTTGAAGCACGCGGACGCGGAGACGTCGAGGGAATCGCTCTCCGCGCTCGCCGCGATGGCGTCGTTTCATCATTCCTCGACAATCGCCGGTCAGCCCGGCCTCGGCGCGCACAACGCGCCGACCCCGGAGCGCGGCAACGTCGGCGTCCTCGCGCACCTCATGCGCGTCGTCTTGAACCGGTTAATCTTCGAGGACGCGAGCATGGACCTCGCGGAGTCCGCCGCCGACGCGTTGTTGCCTCTGATGCACTGCGAGCGCGTCGCGTTCGAGGACGTCGCGAGGGAGCTGCTGGGGCGGTTGTCCGGGAACCAGGGCGCGATGGAGCACGTGTCGAGGGCGCTGACGGAGCTCACGACCGGCGGGGGGTTGACGGACAGAGTGGACAGGGCGAACAAGAGGCGGTTCCGCAGGAACGTCGCGAAGTTTCTCACGGAGACGCGCGGGTTCGTTCGACACAATTGAATGTATTGGCGGGACCCCGAGCGCGGCGCGTCGACCCGAGTGAGGGCGGCGGCGGAGAGGAACGCGCGCGTTCGCGAAGACGCAGTGCTCTCGCTTATTCTTTATTATCTAGCGGCGGGCGGCGAGGTCGGTTCGGTCGCGGCGGGAGAGCGACGAGACGAGACGTCGAAATGATCAACGAAAGTCGTTTACAAAAACCGTTGACGCCGGCCACTGCTAAGCGGCGGCTCCGCGCGTGCTTCGTCAAAGAATCGCTCTAATGGTGTCTCCGTTCACCCGCCCCCACCCTCATGCTAATGTACGCCCGCGCGAGACGCCGACGCGCGAAGCTTCCGCGGCGCGCGCGCGAACCCCCCGCCGGAACCCAGAAAACCTCCCGAGCGCACAGCTGTGCGGGAGGTTTTAGGGTTCCGGCGGAAAATCGCGTCGCCGCGTCCGGTCGCGTCGCCGGCGTCCGCGCGAACCCGCGCCGTGCATGCCAACACGGCGCCGCGCCGCGCGTCATCGCGCCTTAAATCACCCTCCCCTCAAGCACCGCGCTCCCCTCGCCCGAGGAAAACGCGGTCGCGTCCCCGGGAGCGCGCCTTACTCCGCGGCGCATCCCGCGTCGGAGCAGATTTTCTTCAGCGTGAACTTTTTGCTCTTGCTCATCGGCCGGCACGCCTCGATCTGAACGACCATCCCCACCTGACACGAGTTGTCCTCGTCGTGGAACGTGAATTTCTTCGTCTTGTTGATGAGCTTGAGGTACCTCGGGTGCGGAACCTTCCTCGCGACCTGCATCACCGCGCTCTTCTCCAAGCCGACGCTCACGACCTTGCCCTCGAGCGTCTGCTTCGCGGTGATTTGGACCGGCGCGGCGACGCGCGCGGGGGAGCGCGCGAGCGTCGTCTTCGGCGCGACGCGCGCGCCCGTGACCGCGCTGCTCGCGGAGAACGTGAGAGAAGCCATTCTCGTGTGAAGCGTGAGGCGGTGCGTGAGAGCCGCGCTCGCGTGTGTGTCGCGGGGCACACGGGAAATTGCGTTTGGATAAAGCGGGAGAGCGGCGATGGCGAGGGAGGCGACGACGCGCGACGTCAGCCCTTTCCGTGACCGGCGCGTTCATCGCTGGGGCGAATTTCGCCTTTGAATTGACCGCGCGTGCGATGAAAAATTTCCGAGCCTATTTTTTGGGCCCTCAGGAGGTGCGAAAAATCTCGCGGTGAGTAAAATAATAGCGAGCCTACGGCTGCGCGCGTTTCGCGCCGCGTGTACAACAACAGCGACGTCTTCGCGAAGAAGAAACAAAAGAGACCCGTCCGTTATCTTATCCGTCCGTCCTCGCCGGTCCGTCGTCACCGGTCCCGCCGGGCGAGTCCGAGCGCCAGCGCCGCGCCGCAGACCACCCCAGCGGCGAACACCCCGACGCTCCGCGCCCGTCCCTCCCCCAACCCGAGCACGACGCCGTCTAACCTCGCGCTCAGCGCGCTCTGCTCGCGCGCGAGCTCCGCGGCGTGCCTCAGCGCGGCGTCCGCTTTCGGCGAGTCCGCGCGACTCGCGCCGTGGAGGTCGTCCAACCGCTGCGCGATGAGGTTGAGGCGGCCCTCCAGCGCGGGGCTGACGAACTCGCCGCCGCCGCCGCCGCCGCCGCCGAACCCGTGCGCGAACGGCGACCCCGCGCGCGCGGGGGACGCGACGTAGTACCCCCCGCGCCCATCGATGAGGTTCTCCTCGCTCTCGCCGCTCTCGTTGAGGTGGGACCCGGACCCGCCGGCGTCGCCGTACTCCCCGTGCGAACCCAACCCCATCCCAAACCCCGCCAACCCCGCGCCGCCGACTCCCGCCCCCGGGGGCGTCGGCGGCGGCCGCGCGTTCCCGTTCCTGCTCTGCGGCCGCGACGGCGGCCGCGGCGACAGCGGATCGCCGTCCCCCCACTCGTTGAACTCCCTGCTTCCGCTCTGCGTCCGACGCTTCCGCACCGTGTCCTGCAGCCGCGTCAGGCTCTCGCTCCTCGCCGCGCGCGCGCCTCGCTCGTCCGCCCTGCCGGCTCGATAGGATCCGTTGGGATGGTGGTGCCCGTGCCCACCGGAGAGCGCGCCCCCGTGCCCGAGCGCGCCGCCGTGTCCTCCGTGTCCGTGTCCGAATCCGTTCTTGTTGAACGATTTGGACATCTCGTGCATCCCTCTGCGCGCGGCGGTGACGAACTTATCCTTCATCTCCGCCGTCATCTCCCTCAGCTCGTCCGTCATCCGCTCGAGCTGCACCTGCTCGATGAACGAGTGCGGGACGTACGTCCCGTCGAGCCCGAGCTTCGTGCCCGCCTCCTCGACCGCGGCGCGCACCTTCCCTTGAATCTGCGTGTACGACCGGTCGAGCCCCTCGATCCAGTCCACCTTGATCGTGAGCAGCTCGTCCGACCACGACTTGGACCGGCGCTTCATGATCGCGCCCACCTCGTACCCGAGCGCCATCAGACCGCCCAAGATGCGCACGCCCACCTCGAAGTTAATCCGCGGGGAGATCATCACGTCGCCGTCGCACACGGTCTCTTCAAACATCAGCGTGTAGTGCCCGTCGCGGTTGCGCATGCGCAGCCAGGAGGTGCACGTCTCCGGGTCGTCTCCGGGAGGGAGGAGGTAGATGTCCGTCACCTCCGTCTCCTCCTCGTGCTTGAACCCGTCCGACGAGAGCACCTCGCGCGCCATCGCCTCGTCCACGACCTCGTCCGACTTTAGGATGTACGTCGGGTCTTGGAACCCCGCGAACGGGTTGAAGCTGTTGTACACCTTCAGGTGCGCGCTGCGCAGATCGGGCTCTATGAACGCCTTGTACATCGGATACACCGTCTCGGAGATCTGATGGTCATTCCATACAAGCGATTGTCGGGGTGGAGTTGAAAGGCGTCAGTTGGAGTTGAAAGGCGCCGAGGGCGGGTATTGAAAGCGAGGCGTGGGCGGAGAGACACGCCGGGAAAAGTCCTTAAGGATCGGCGTTCACAACGCGGACGGGGTCGTATGGAAACCAGTGTATAGAACGCGCCTGATGGATGATGTCCTCGGGCTGCTGCCCGCTGCGATCGATGTCGCGCATGACGCGCTTCACGAGGTCGAAGTGCACGCCGCCGCTGATGGACACGCGCAGGTCCTGCAGGGGGCGCAGGCGGTCCGACAGCGCGTATATGCCCTCGACGATGATCACCTTGGACGCGGGGCACTCCACCGTTCGAGAGCCGACGCGCGTGGACGTCTTGAAGTCGTATATCGGCGCCTCGATCGTCTTCCCCGCTTTCAGGTCGCTCAGGTTCTTGTTCAGGAGGTCGTAATCCGTGAGCCTCGGGTCGTCGAAGTTGCCGTCGAGAAGCATCGACGCGTCGTTGTACATGTCCATGGATAGGACCGCGATGCCGGGCATGAAGTCTTGAATCTTTTGGCAAAACACCGTCTTCCCCGCGCCGCTCGGACCGGCGATCCCGACGAGTATGGGGCGGTCGTGCGCGTTCTGCTTCAAGAGCTGGATCGCGCGGATCGTCAGGAAGAAGCCCTTGTCGAAGGAGAGCTGCTCGTCGATGGACGTCATCTGAAGAGAGAGAGGGAGGGAGAGAGGGCGCGCGAGTCAGAGGAGGCGCGTTCGATTCGGTTCGACGCGACGCGATGTTCAGAGGAGGACGCGTCGCGTCGATCGATCGCGGTTCCGCGGGAGGAGGAGGAGGGAACTCGAGCGAACGACGTGATCATTCATCAGATCAGATCACATCAGATCGCGCACCTCGAGCTTGACCTCCCCGTCCGGCGCCCGCGTCTCGACGACGGAGAGCTGATCTTTGATGAGCCGCTTCCCTCCGCTGCCTTCGCCCGCGAGGTCGCTCCCGATCGAGAGCCGCCGGTCCGCCGGCGTCGACGCGAGCGGCGGCTTCCCGCTCGGGCTCGCCGTCGGGCTGATCCTTCCGTTCGCGTCCATGACTCGCGTTGGGGTGGGTGCGAATGCGCCGCGGCGCGCGGAGGAGGTCGACTCCCCGCGCTCGCGGAAGTGTCCCCGCCGGAGAGGGTTTGAACGCGGAACAAACAACTCTTCTGACAAGGTCCATTCC
>Ga0255756_1006059_pt1 | contig 10992 bp, 8 predicted proteins | sample 011ome_20_FD_179956 | JGI IMG/M metagenome (GOLD analysis project Ga0255756, IMG submission 179956) | Coastal salt marsh microbial communities from the Groves Creek Marsh, Skidaway Island, Georgia - 011509CT metaG (version 2) | ecosystem: Environmental > Aquatic > Marine > Intertidal zone > Salt...
GCTGTCGTCCCCGGACGTCGCGCGTCCGTACACCAGCGCTTTCTTCACGAACTTGGGGTCGGCGCTCCAATTCAGGTTGTCCGGGTGGCGTCCCGAGCGATGGAGCATGATGTCCAGCTGCGTTCGGTCGTGGAGCGAGAGGTAGCTCAAGAACGCCTCGACCGCGGGGACGACGGGCATCGCCTCGGTCATCTCCGCGACGTTGTCCGCCATGGTGGAAGGAGGGAAGGCGCGCGGGGCGTCCGAGCGGCGCGATCGGCGACGGACAGCTTAAGGATCGGCGTTCACCACGCGAACGCGGTCGTATGGGGACCAGTGTATAGCTTAGTCTATCGCGGCGATTCTCGATTTGGCAGGCGCTCGCTCCCCGATTCGTTCCTCCCTCCGTTCGTCGCGGCCGCGCGTCTCCTCGCGAGTGGGCGCGCCGTTCGACTCCACGCGCCGCGGGTCTCGCGCGCGCGATGAGATACTCCGGCGCGGTCGCGAGCGCGGCGACCGGATCACGCCGCCGCGCGCTGTCGTCGTGTGCGCCGGAAGCGATTAATCAATCTCTCGGAGAGGCCGATGACCTCGAAATGCGCGTCGGGGAAAAAAACATAACGCGCGAAGAACCACCGGAGGCGGTCAGCGCACGGCGCGCGGACTCGCCGCGGCCATGCCCCCGCGTCGCGGCGCGCTGACGCTGCTCCGCAGCGCCGCGCGCGCCGTCGTCGCGCCCCCGCGTCGTTTCCACCTCGCGTCGTCGTCGTCGTCGCTCGCCGCGGGACGAGCGGGAAACGACGTCGTCGCGAACGCGACGGCCGCGTCGCCGCCGCAGCCGACGCCGATGGACGACGTCCGCCGCGAGAAGCACGCGCGCGTGTCCATCCCGCGCGCGCTCCCGCCGCTCTCCGCGCGCCCGTTCGCGGAGACGATATCGCCGTGCGCCCCGGGCGACGCCGCCGCGGTGCTCAGGCAGTCGAAGAAGCGTCGAGGGTACCCGATCGCGTGCGCGGCGCGGTGCCGACACGGACGCTACCGCGCGTTCCTCCACGCCCCGATGCACGTCCCGGCGGCGACGGCGGACGGATCGATAGACGGCGTCGGCGTCGGCGGCGACGGCGACGGCGACGCCGCGGCGACCAAAGCGCCGTCGCGAGCGGAGCTGAGCAAGATGACGCGGCGGCAGCGCGCGCGCGCGTTGGCGGCGTCGCCGACGCGCGGCGCCGTCGCGGAACACGCGACGTCGTGGCTCTGTTGCCCTCTGCTCGCGATGCACGTCGACGCGCTGGAAGCGCGCGGCGGGATCGACGCGATGGCGAAGGTGGTCGCGAACGTCCCAGCGCTGTCGCGCGCGTTGGAATACGCGCACTCGGGCGCGGTAGCGACGCGGCGGTGGCTGCTGCCGCGCGCGTGGGAGAAGAGAATTAAAATGGAAAACCACGCGGGCGGCGCGTTCGAGCGTCACGCGCGCGTCTTGTTCGACACCGGCCTCGTCGGCGTGAGCGTGGACGCGGACCGCCGCGGATGGTCGGGGAACAGAGTGAAGTGCCTGCACGCGCACGTCGGCGACGCGCTCGTGCGCGGGGAGAGCGAGAACGTCGTCGGCGCGTTGACGTTGGCGCGGCTGCGAGAGTCGGGGGTGGACGTCGACGGCGACGACGCGTGCTTCGAGACGTGCGATCGCGGCGGCGAGCGGCGACCGCGCGGGCCCCTCCCCCGCGCGAAGACGACGACGACGACGGCGACGCGGGAGGCGGAGACGCGCGGCGACGGCCTCGTCGACGCGCGATAGAATATAACTTAGTCCCACTACTACGACGTAGACGCGCTCCGATCGATCGAACGCCGCCGCCGCCGCCGCCGCCGTCGGTCGGGTCGGTCCGGTCAGCGAAGGAACGGGTGCCCGAGCGCCTTCTTCACCGACGTCCGCCCTTTGCGCTGCGACAGCAACCCGACGACGAGGTCCCAACCTTTCCCTCCGTCCGCGTCTAATATCGCGAAATCCTCTTGCCGCTTCTCCGACAGCGTGTCCCTCCACCGCTCCGCGTCGTAGTTGTACACGTTCAGATCCCGCTTCACGCCGTTCATCGCCTTCCCTTTCCGCAGCGACGGACACGCGCACTGAAGGATGACCATCCCGCACGAGAACGCGTCGAACAGGTCCGGCTTCCCGGACGCCCACCCCGCTGCCGCGCCGAAGATGTTCCCCACGCCCTTCACGTCCAGATACTTCTCCGGCGGGCCGTACGTCGGATCGAACACGGTCTCGTCCTTGTCGTAATTCGTCCCCACGCGCAAATCCGCGGCGCCGCCGAGGTCGATGAGCTTGATCTTCCCGCCCCTCGCGAACAAGATGTTGTTCGGCTTGACGTCCCTGTGGATCACGCCCGCGCCGTGGACCGCGTCGACGGCTTGCAGCAGCTGCTTGGAGAACAGCTTGACAGCCTTGGTCTCGTCGCCGACGTTCATCGCGGCGGCGAGCCCGCCGCCGCCGCCGCCGCCGCCGCCGCCGCCGAAGAGCCCGCCGAACACGCCGCCGCCGCCGCCGCCGCCGTTGAGGACCGTCTCCAACGTGTCGCGGCCTTCGTCCTTCCACACCAAGAACGCGTTCGCGCCCGCGACGCCGACGAACGGCGCGACGCCCTTGCAGTTCTTGAGACGTCGGTTCAACGTCGCCTCGGTCTGGAAGAATCGCGAGCCGTCCGCGGTGAGCTTCCGCTCCTTCAAGACGACCGCCGTCCCCTTGTACGTCCCGTCGAAGACGTCCCCGAACGACCCCGTGCCGATCTTCTTCCCGCGAGAGATGTCCTTCAGCGGGATCTCCACCTTGATCGCGGGGCCGTCCGTGTCCGCTTGCTCGTAGTCGTCGCTCGCGAAGACGCGGCGTTCGCGGCGTCGGCACGCGACGCGAGCGGACGACGACGACGCGAAAGCGCGCGGGCGCGAGGGCGCGACGCGCGCGCCGTGCGCGCGGCGCGACGAGAGCGTCGCCGTCGCGGACGTCGTCGTCATCGTCGTCGTCGTCATCGCGGCGTGCATCGCCGCGGGGTTCCCTGACGCGCTGAAGACGTCGCGGCGTGCGTCGCGGAGTGATGACGCCGGCGATGAGAGCGCGTCTTCGGATAACGCGCGCGCTCCGAAACACCTGTCGTCGTCCCTGCCGCCGACCGGCGCGGCGGCGACCGCGACCGCGATGCGTCCTCCCCGCGCGCGCACTCTCACGCGCACGATGGCGTCCCTCACGATCGCGAGCATCCGCCCGGTGCGTCCCCGACCGCTCTCGCGCGCCGTCCCTCCCTCTCGCGCCTCGGCGCCTCGGTCGGGCGCGAGGGCGCGCGTCGTCGTCGACGTCGCGTCGATCGCTCACGCCGCGATCGTCCTCCTCGCTCGTCCTCCTCCGCCTCCGATCTTGCGATGTACACAGGCGGTCGTCGCGGCCGACGCGCTCGGGTCCAAGCCCCGCGCGGCGGCGGCGCGCGCCCTCCGCGCGCGATCCCCCACCGCGACGTGGTCGTCGTCGCGCCGCCGCCGCGCGATGAACACGACGACGCGCGCCGCGGTCGACGTGTCCGTCGCGTACGCGGTCGCGCAGCAGGACCTCTTCTTCGCCGCGTGCGTCGCGGGCGAGACGCTGTACCAGCAGGGCAACATGCCGAGCGACTTCAAGGGGCGGCCGACGTTCCAGTCGATCGCGCTGCCGTGCGGTCTGCTCGTCGGCGCGTTCCTCGCGATTCAGACGGACAACGCGGTGGTCTCGCCGGGGGGGTTAGTGCTCGGCGCGGGCGCGTGTTTGCTCGCGGGGAAAGGGTTCTTAGGCGCGTTCTATACACTGGTCCCCATGCGACCGCGTTCGCGTGGTGAACGCCGATCCTTAAGGACTTTTCCCGTCGTCTCTCCACGCCCAACCCTCGCTTTCAATCCCCGCCCTCGACGCCTTTCAACTCCAACTGACGCCTTTCAACTCCACCCCGACATTCGCTCGTATGGAACGACCCTCAGATCGCTTCGACGCGATGGAGGACGACGGGATGGACTGGCCGGGGCCGCGCGTGTACCCGGGGACGGGGATTCTGTTCGCGCTGTTCGCGCTGCTCGCGAACGTCGAGGCGCTGCCGCGGATCCTCAGCGGGTACTGAGCGGCGTGGATCGCGTGCGTGTACGCACGTGTAGAGAGAGAGCGGGTCGGCGTCGGCGCGACGGCGTGTCGTGACGAGACGTCGAAGAGGATTTTTTTTGGCGGGCGCCAAACGCCGCGAGACGTGTCATTGTCGTGAGGACGAGACGGCTTCTCTCTCGTACATTCGTCACATCGCTCGCTCGCCGCTTCCTTCCTTCCTTCCTTCCTTCCTTCACGCGACGTCACGTGACGCACACACATAAACGGTTACCACACGCCGCGCGCTCACTTCGACTTCTCCATCGCCGACATCGTCTTCTTCGTCCCTGCGAAGTCGATGTACTTCCCGTTGCAGTACGCGTCCGTGTTGTACCACTTGTGTCCAAACTTCGTCCCGTGCTCCATCGGCTCGCCGTTGTTCTTGAACTTCCGCAGGTTCGAGACCTCGCCCTCGACGACGCCGAGGTTGATCGCCATCTGGACCGGGTTCAGCGTGCCGCAGATGATCGGAAGAAGCAGCGCGGAGATGGCGCCGACGCCGAGGCCGATGCCGAGCGAGAACCCGCCGAGGAGGCCGGAGTACTCCGCGCTGAAGAGGTCGCCCGCGTGCGCGGGGGACGCGAGGGCGAGGGCGGATGCCGCGGAGAGCGCGGCGAGGTTGACCGCGCGGGACTCGGACGCGACGGCGACGGAGGAAGACTCCTGGAGAATGGAGAGAAGGGTTTAGGGAGAGGGAGGAGGGGCGACGGAGGATGATTGATGATGAGAATCGGAAGTCGCGCCGGAGGGTTTATCGTCTCCGAGACGACTGGACGGATTTTTTCTGTTCCCTCCTTCGCGAGAGACGCACGGCGACGACGCGACGATCGACGCCGCGTCTTCGGGGACGACTCGACGCGCACCTGCTTCTGCGCGGCGACCGCGATGGGGGCCTGCGAAGAGGAGAGAACGATGGGACGCGCGCGGTCAGCGACGGCGCGGCGGGGAGGGACCGCGTGGCGTCCGCGATCGACGGAGGCGTCGATCCTCTCTTATCGACGTCGCCTCTCGTCGTCGATCGCGGTCGCGGGAGAAAAACGGAGGACGCCCGCGGGCGGCGCGGCGGGACGCACCGCGCGGGCGGCGGGCTTCGCGACGGAGCCCTCGCGCGCGAGACGCGCGCGGGGGGCGACGGTGAGGGTCGGGAGGGCGACGATGGCGTTCATGGCGCGTCGAGGTGGCGCGGGGATCGATCCGATCAATGGCGCGCCGCGAGGACAGCGTGGACGGGATAGGGCGTCGAGAGATGGTACGGAATCGAGCGACGCACCGAGTCGTCGTGACTGAAATGCCCATACGATCGAGTACGACGATTTACGTACTACGCGGTCGGTCGAAATTTATATCGACGAAAAGGCCCGCCCGCCGCCGATGGACAGACGCGCCTACTACGCCGCAGCCGCCTCTTCCCTCTCCTTCGCGTCGTGCGCCACGAGCAACTCTATGAGCCGCGGGTACGAACCGACGCACCCTTTCAAAATCTCCACGGTCCTGCCCAGCGGCCCCACTCTCTCGCGCGCGCCGACCGCGCCGTCCGCGCCTTTGCCTCTCGAGAAGAAGGCGTCCGCCGCCGCCGCCGCCGGCGGCGACGCCGCCGACCCCGGCGACGACGACGCGGACCCCGGGTCCGCCATGGACACGTCCACGGACGACGCGCCGCCGTCACTCTCGTCGTCTCCTGAACGCTCAGCGGCGATGCGTTTCATGACGCGTTCCCGATGCGCGGGCGTCGCCGTCGTCGTCGTCGCGGCGGCCGTCTCCGCTCGCGTCGCCGCTTCCTCCGCCCTCGTCACCAACGCGGAGACGATGTGCTCGAGCGACGCCGCAGCCTTCGACAGCGTCTCCTCGTGCTTCGCGACGCCGGCGTCGAACGCGGCGGAGACGGTGTCCGCGGCCGCGGCCGCGGCGTCGGCGTCCACCACCGCGACCGCCGCCGACGTCGCCGCCGCCGCCGCCGCCGCGCGCGCGAGTTCCTCCTCGTGCCTCGCGCGCGCGGCGGCCAGCTCCTCCCTGAGCGCGTCGCACTCCGCCCTCAAACCGCCCTTCTCCTCCGCCGTCGGCGTCGTTCGCTCCGCGACCGCGGCCGCGAGCGACGCCGCCGCCGCCGCCGCCTCCAAACTCTTCTCCCTCTCCGCCTCGGCGTCGACGAGCCGCCTCCGCGCGTCGAGCAACTCAGCGTCCGCGCGCGCCTTCGCGTCCCGCAACGCCGCGACCGTCGCCTCCGCGGCGGCTCTCGCGTCCTTCTCGAGCCGCATCGCGCCCTCCGCCGCCTCCGCGGCGGCTCTCGCGGCGTCCACCTCGCGCCGCAGCGCCGCCGCCTCCCGCGCCGCCGCGTCCGCCGCGATCCGCGCAGCGTCCGCGTCAGCCGACGCCTTCGCGTCAGCGTCCGCCGACGCCTTCACGTCCGCGTCCGCCGACGCCTTCGCGTCCTCCACCTCCGCTTCGAGGTCTCTGAGCCGACCGACTTCGCTCTCGAGCGTCGACAGACGTCGCGCCATCGCCGCCGCCGCGCGCGCGTTGCGGCGCTGGCACGCGGTCGCGGTCGTGACGTCCGTCCGCGCCGCGAGGACGAGCCCTCGCCGCGCGTCGTCGGGGCGCTCGAGCGCCGGCGCCGGCGCCGTCGCGATCGCCGCGCGCGCGCCGCCGCCGGTCGCCTCCTCGAGCGCGGCGTAATCCGCGAACGCGCTGCGCGACACGACCTCCTCCTCCTCGTCCTTCACGTCCGACGCGTCGACGTCCGAGCGGTCGAACGAGGACGACGCGGAGCCGGAGCCGCCGTCCCCACGACTGAATCGCATCGCGTCTCCTAATAACCCGCGCCGCGCTCTTCTCGCGCCCGCGCTCTTCTCCTCGCTCGCGCTCCTCACGCTCAGCGCGCTCGTGTCCAAGAACACGCTCGCGTCCTCCGCAGCCTTCGTCGCCGCGGCGGCGATGTCGCGAGCTTTCGGCGACGACACCGCCGCCGCCGCCGCCGCCACGCCGATGTCGTTCGAGTCCCGCGGCGACGACGACGCGACGTCGTCGTCGTCCTCCTCCTCGAGCGTCTCCTCGATGGACGACAGCGATGAGTTCAACGCGCGCGGCGACCGCGACGGCGACCGCCCGCGCGACCGCCCGCGCGACGACTTCTTCGCCTTCGCGCCATTCAAGTTGAGAGGCGCGAGCTTCGCCGGACGCGTCGCCGCTGCGGCGTCGGCGACCGCGGCGTCGACGTCCGGTGACGGCGACGCCGACCGGCTCCGGCTCTTCGGGAGCATCCCGAGCCTCCCCCCGCGCTTCGCCGCGCCGACGTCGTCGCCCATCAGCGCGTTCGCGAGCGCGTTCGCGTCCACCGGTCCAAGCGGCTTCGGCTTTCGCTCTCGCGCGGCGGCGGCGGCGGCGTCCGCGCGCCGCGTCGCCGACTCCGCGACGACGCCGCCGACGCGCCGCGGCGACGGCGACGGCGACCGACCCCGCGACGGCGGCGCCGGCGACGCGCACTTCAGGCTCGTGACGCTGCTGCGCGCGCTGCAGGTGCCGGACCCGCCGGCGCTGCGGCGGCGAGCGGAGACGTCGACGTCCGCGCTCGTATCCGTAGACGTCGTGCACTCGCTCGCGTCCTTCCGCGTCGCCGTCGTCGCGCTCGCGCGCGCCTCCTCCACCTTGGCTCTGAACGCCTCGTCCATCGGGTGGTCCCACGAGCTCGCGCCGGTGTCGAAGTTGAAGTAATACACCTGCCCGTCCCCCGTGCGGCACGGCTTCCAGCCCTCCGGCAGCGGCGCCGCGAGGCCTTCGCGCGCGATCCAGAGCATCGTCGCGTCCTCCTTCGCGGCGATGCCGAGCCATCGCGCGTACTCGATGACCTCCTCTTCCGCGGGCTCGTAGTCCGATCCGGCTTCTTCTAAGATTTCCTGGTTATCCGACGCGTACGCGTCCGAGAGCCTCGACGTCTCCGCGGCGTCCTCCGACTGTTTTCGCATCCCGCCGCCGGGGACGGACGCCGCGTTCGCGCGCGCGGAGCTCTCCGCGTTCTCCTCGCCGTCCACGCTCCTCGCGACGCTCCGCGACCGATACGTCATGTCAGAAGTGTTCGTCGCGTCGGAGGTGTAGAACGAGCTGCTCTCCTCGGACGTCCCCGTCGTCGGCACGACGGACATCCTCCTCGCGTCCGCTCGTCGTCCGACGCGCGATGATGATGTTGCTTCCCGTCGTGGCTTTTTCCGATGAATACGACGCGTCGACGACGAGCGCGCGTCCTCCCGCTCGGGACGTCCTCTCGCCGCGCCGGCGTCGCCGCGCGCGTATCGCGCGTCCTATCCGACTCCGCGTGCGATGCGCCCGTCGCGTCGCCGCCGTCCGCGCGCGGAGAACAGTGCCCGCCGAAGGCGCGAGCTGTCGCGAGATTTCTCGAACTGTTCAACGGCTCGGAAATAGACAAGGTGCGCTCAGACTATCAGACTAAAAAACCATAGAGTACGAGTACGAAAATGTCGTATGGAATCTTAGTCTTCCAAGCTGCTCGCACCGCCCGCCGTCCCGAGCCGTCCGATGTCGACGACGGGGCGGAGACGCGAGCGCGCGGCGGCGGCGCGCGCATCGCACGCGCCTCGCGTCGCGCCGCGCGATGGAGTTCGTGGACGAGGGCATCCATCGGAACAACCCCGACGCGCTGCGCGCGGCGGCGCTCATCGCGAACGGCCTCGGCGCGCGCGCTCGATGGGTCTCGCATCAGGGCGTCGACTACGGCACGTTCCGACGCGCGATACTCCTCCGCGCGAAGGAGAAGGGCGCGACGACGACGGACGCGGCGGCGACGAGCGGCGAGGCGGCGAGCGGCCGCGCGGTCCCGGGGAGCCCGTCGCTGCCGACGTCGTCGCGCGCGTCGTCCGTGGACGGCGATTGGAACGACGACGGCGGCGGCGGCGGGGGCGACGAGGAGACGCGAGATAGGAAGCGCGCGGGCGCGCGAAGGACGACGACGACGACGTCGACGCGTCGCGCGTCCGCGCTGAGATCCGCGGGCCCGGTGAGGCACACGCACGCGTCCGGCGTATCACGCGTGCGATGGTCCAAGATGGGCCCGCGCTTCCTCGCGGTCGGGAGAGAGTGCGGCGTCGTCGAGCTCGTCGCGTTCGAGCGCGGGAGGGCGAATGCGAGCGCGCCGTCGTCGTCGTCGTCGTCGTCGTCGTCGTCCGCGTCGTTCGAACGCGTCGCGTCCCTCGACGGGCACACCGCCGCGGTCACGGACATCGACTGGACGCTCGACGGCGGCGCGCTCGCGACGTCCTCCCTGGACGGCGCCGTGCGCCTGTGGTCCAGACCGCGCCCGGGAGCCGCCGTCGCCGCCGACGCCGCCGCCGCCGACGACGACGACGCGTCCGGCGGCTGGCGGTGCGCGCGCGCGATACCGTGCGGCGCCGCCGTCCACGCCGTCCGGTTCCACCCGATCAACGCGAACCTCCTCGTCGTCGGGTTAGAGACCGCGGCGGTGTGGCTGTTGAACGCGAGCACGGGGCACAGGGCCGCGTGCGCGACGAGCCGCTCGTACATGCGCTCGCCGGTGGGGTGTCTGGCGTGGTGCGTCCCATACACTGGTCCCCATACGCCCGCGTTGGCGTGGTGAATGCCATTCCTTAAGGACTTTTCCCGGCGCATCTCTCCGCCCACCCCTCGCTTTCAATCCTCAACCGCGATGCCTTTCAACTTCGACTGATGCCTTTGAACTCCACCCCGACATCGCTTCATAGGAACGCGTCGGGGAGCGTCGTCTACGCCGGCGACGGCGACGGGAAGGTGCACGTCATCGCGTGCGCGCAGAGGAAGTCGAAGGGCCCAGGGACGGAGAAGACGCTGGAGGAGACGTCGACGACGGCGGCGGTGGCGGCGGCGCCGGGGACGTCCAAGCCGCCGCTGCCGTCGACGCCGAGACGAAGAGAGGGGGGCGCGCGGGTGATCCACCACCTCGCGCTCGTGCACCGCGCGAAACCCCCGGTAGCGGTGTCGTCGCTCTCCGGCGCGCGCGCGTCGAGAGCGCCGCCGCTGAAACTCCCCGGCGGCGGCGGCGTCATATCGTTGACGCATCTGCCGCACTGGACCGGCGTGTGCGGCGGCCCCGGTCTCGTCGCCGTGTTTAAATCCGGTCTCGTGCGCGTGTACGGAGCCCCGGCGACTATCTATACTAATAAATCGCCCGCGCTCACGCCGCTCGTGACGTCGCAGCTGCCGTTCTGGCCGGGGGTCTCCGGCGCCGCGGCGCTCGACGTGAGCGTGGACTTGGACTCGGAGGACTTCTTGACGTCGCCGCCGAGGGCGGTCGCGAGCGTCGGCGGCGGCGGCGGCGCCGCGACGTACGCGATGCCGTCGCGAGACGGCGCGCCGGCGATGGTTCGACAGGGTCTTGCCCCGCTCGCGCCGCGGGGGCACAAGGGCGCGTTCAACGCACACGCGGTCGCCGCGGACTGGTCGTCGGACGGCGCGGTGGTCGCGTTGGGGTACGGGGCCGTGGGCGAGGGCGGCGTCGCCGCGTGGTTTAAAGACGACGGCGGCGGCGGGGCGTGAGCGAAGACGCGACGTCGACGACATCCCATCCCTTCGTACGTAGCCGAGGGGAGGGCGTCGTTAGTTACTGTTAGTGACCGTACACGTACTGTAGTTGTTTGACGTACTCCGGTTCCAATAAATCCCCTCCTACCATCTCCTCCTATCGTGCCCTCGTTCCTACTTCCGAATCTCCTCCTTCCTATGCTTCCTACTTGGACCTCCTCTGCCTCTCCTCTCTTCCTCCTCCTTCCCGTCCGTCGGCGCCTCCTCCTCGAGACGCCCCCCCCCCCCCCCCTCCTCCCCCCCCCCCCCCTTCTCCCCCCTCCTCCCCCCTC
>Ga0255756_1006061_pt1 | contig 10991 bp, 24 predicted proteins | sample 011ome_20_FD_179956 | JGI IMG/M metagenome (GOLD analysis project Ga0255756, IMG submission 179956) | Coastal salt marsh microbial communities from the Groves Creek Marsh, Skidaway Island, Georgia - 011509CT metaG (version 2) | ecosystem: Environmental > Aquatic > Marine > Intertidal zone > Salt...
CGCTCCAGCCGAGCCCTCGAGATAGTCACGAACCCGACACCGGCCGGCCCAGCGAACGACCACCACTCAGCCCTCGTCAACAGAATCCCAGACTTGACCCATTCACCACCACGAGTCTCCTGGTGAGTCTCGACATACACGTTCCCCGTCTCCAGGACACGATGGTCAGTCTTCGTCTCAATGCGGCCACCCTCCAGAGCGACCAGGAACGAGTCCACCAGGTTCTCGCCCACCTTGCCACGAGCGAAGTCATGGTCCCAGTGCGGGGCGTACTCAGAAGAAGGAGAGCTCGTCACCATGCTTCGGAATCCAATCGACCAAGAAGTTGTCGTCGATGGTTCCCCACAAGTCCATCGTCTGATAGTAGACCGGCTCCTCGTGTGGCACCTGACCAGGCACCAGCTTCCAGCCGTTCGACCTCGCGATACGAGCGGCCTCCGGATTCGATTCCATCTCGTTGTTCAGCCACGAGCACACCACGATGATGTTCGACGGGACGTCACGAACCTTCGAGCCACCCATCCCACGATTGAGTCGATGGTGTGGGGCGACAGCCTCCAGCTCGCCACAGTGAACACAGCCTTCGTCACGGTCCAGGAACTTCCGGAATTGCTTCGCGTTCACTAGGCCAGGTTACAACCTCGACCAACCGGACCTCGGTACGGGCACGCTCCTTATCGGTGAAGAACTTCCGCAGATTCAACTCGACAACCTGGAAGTCGTCCACGAACGCGACACCGTTCAGAGCATCCATGACCAGCTTCGCCATGTTGTCCAAGTCTCGTCGTCGACGATTGCCGTTGAAGAAGTCAATCGAGACGATGACGTGGTGTTCGAACAAGTGTTCGGAAGCCGCACGGTACGCCTCAGCGACCAACTTCTCGGCGGCCACAGTCTCCTTCGGAGTGTAGGCACGGCCACGAGCGACACGAGGACGTTGTTTCGACCTGGGCTCACCCTCGACAGTGAACTTCACCGCGTTAGCCGGTGTAATCCCCTGAATCGTATTCGTCTCCCAATCCATTGAGTTCCCTCCTCTGAGCGACGTATCGCTCCATCTGAATGTCGCCCATCACCGAACTCATCTCCATGTACTCATTCATGAGACGGAGGAATTGGCTGAGCGTCATGTTGTCGAACTTCTTCCGGTCATGACGATTCAACGAGCGGCGAAGGAGACGACCGATGGCCACAATCTGACCAATCCCAATCGGCTTCTCCAGGATGGGAAGGATGTCCTTCACCGGCAGAGAATCATAGAGCGGGAAGTCAATCGCTGAGAATGGTGGACGGCTCATGATACTCCCCATTCTAGCCGGACCAGTGCGCTAATCGACCGGCCAATCTCAAGCCGGTCCCTCAAAGCTCGGAGGTGTTGTACGGCGGCTCGGTGTTTCACCTCGGTCAGCTCAAGCTCGAGAGACAAGTCAGCCGTCTCCAGCTCCGCCGTGTACCGTCGAACATCCATTGACCCCTCAGTGGTGAGGAATCGTCGAGCGTACTCCTTCTTGAAGGCCGCACGAGCTCGCACAACCTCCTCGTCAAGAATCCCAATCGTCTCAGTCGTGTCGTCAATGTCACGACCAATCTTCGACAAGGTGTCGACGACCTGGGCAGGGGTCAGGTTACTCACTCAGAATCTTCCGACCAGTTTCGTGAACCCATTCGATGACCTTCCCGTACTTGTCACGCTTGTCGTGAGCATCGTAACGCTTGTGAACATCGACCTCCTGGCGAATCTTGGACACCTTGTCACGGGTCTCCTCAGCCATCGCTAAGAGCTCCTCTTCTCTGTTGCTCATGTCAGAGCCTCCTTCTTCTTCGTGAACTCACGTTTCACTTGTTCCGAGAAGCCGCCAGCGACAGCTTCTTCGAACAGCTTAGTAAGAGCGTCCACAGAATCCGCGGATTGGACACGCTTCATGAATCCCTCTGGGACGTCCGGCTTCAGCACGGCCGCCTCATACGAGAACGAGTCAGGGTCCGGCTCGTCCGTCGGCAGACAGAACGTCTGGAGGATGAAGGTACGGAACGCCACAGACATCGCCTTAGCCGTCGCCTTGTCACCAGAGTCGAACGCCTCAGCGACAACCTTCCCCTCCAACGGGTCACCCTCGGAACCGTAGACCGCGTAGCACACCTCGACACGCGCCACGTTCAGAGCGCCGCCACGAGCGGACGTCATCCCCTCGTAGGACACGTTCGACCAGTGAGGCATGATGAATCCACCATGTTTCCTCAGAGCCGGTCCGATAGCGTTCACGACCGCGTCAATGCCACGGAAGTTGAATCGCTGATTCTCATTCCGGTCCTTCTTCGCGACCGCCTGAACTTCCTTCATCACATTCATTACTACTTCACGAGCTTCAGCCATTAGAAGCCTCCTTCCATTACATTGAGGAGCCTATCGGCCACCTCCGACAATTCGTCAATCATCTTCTCGTCACGGTCAATCTCGACCACCTTCGGCTCGAACCATCCAGGGACGAACCCTCCGACGGAATCGACACGGAGCATCCAAGCGAAGACACATTGGTTCGCTCCGGTCACGAACATCTGCCACTGGACTTGACGTCGGTACTGGATGGGAATCTTGTCTCCCCAATCCTTGCCCGTCGTCTTCACCTCCGAGATGGTCTCATGAGTCAGGCTCAGCCCATCTGGTGTGGCCAGATAGCGAGGGTTGTCCTCGTGAGCAATCAGCCACTCGTTCGGCAACACACCAAACTTCATGAGCGACAACCCAATCCAACCCTCCTGGTCGCGACCGAACTTCATGTACGGGTTGTCCGGAATCTGCCGAGGTGAGCGAATCTCCTCGACCGCCTCCTCGAATCCCGAAGTGGTCGCCGCCTTCGCGACCTGAGTGGCCGTCACACCACCGCGTCGAGCTTCCAACCATCCCTCGAAGTCGATGTCCTTGTTCGCCTTGAATCTTTGAATGTCAATCACCAGAGTTGTCCTTCTTCCGTTAGCACTTCGGCAATCCAATCACCAACGTGCGACGGATGACGGAACGTCTTGATGTCCTTGTAGGCGACGCCGTTCTTGTACGTCTCGACGGCCCATTCGTCTTCGGACTGGTAGGTGACGAAGGAGACCTCCGGCGTAATCATCGGATTGCCGAAGGCGTCCACCGTCTTCCTCATTCTGGGTCCTCTTCGAGTGTTTCAGGTGTCCAGCTCGTCGAGTTCGTCAGAGCCTCAGCGAGCTCTCGAGCCGTTGACCGTTCGACGATGAGGTGACCTTCTGGTGTCATCGTGAACATTCCCTCGCGACGCTTGACGTGAATCTCGCGACCGTCAATCGTGGTCTCAAACATTCTCCCTCCTTCCCAAGATGATGGGGACGGCCGCAGTGAGGGCGAGCACTATCCCGACGAAGCCAACCCATCCGGCAGGGCCGTCAGGTCGGAGGACATAGTCGGCGACCATGAGGGTCACGCCGAGGATTGCGATGATGGTCCAGGTTCTCATTGTCCGCTCGCAATCGTGAAGATGAGGGTGACACAAACGCCGAGCATGAAGGCCATGGGGATGGCCAGCCAGACGAGCGCCATGTCTCGGTTCGTCATGACCCAATGTTTTTGGGCTCGGTATGTTTCCCGTCGGTGGTTCTTGAGTTGGCGTCGTGTGAGGACGCGGTCAGGTTCCTCGATGACGTTCTCGAGTTCCAGGTTCTTGTAGTAGCCCATGATGATTCCTTCCTTGGTATTGGTATCACGGTTCGTCTGAGGGTAACACAGATTCTCCGCGACACGCCGAAGGAAACTTTTTCCAGAATGGAGTTGACATAGTTACGGGATACCACTATCTTTGAGTTATCAAGCCAAACAACAAGGAAGGAATGGCAAGATGAACACCACAACCGCAACCGAGTACCTGACCGAAACCAAGTTCCGCGCCGCAGTCAAGAAGGTTCTAGGAATCTCCGTCAACACCAAGAAGGAGACCGAAGACTGCCGCCCATTCGGAATCCACGTCATCAACGCCGAAGGACACTGGGCAACCGAGTCCACCACGTTCCGGGTCAAGGCCGCTCGTAGCTCCAACTGGGACCAGATTGACATCGAGCGCAAGTTGGTTCTCGCCGGATTCGAGATGGTCGAAGCTAGCCCCGAGTATGCCTTCAGCACCGAGTTCAGCATCGCATGGCGCAAGGCCGCCAACTAGGTTGACACCATTACCGAATACCATTACACTCAGAACAACAAGGAAGGAACCACGATGAACACCACACACGAAATCAAGAACTTTGGAACCGCGGGTTACCTCTATCGCGGTCTCTCCATCACGAAGCGCAACGGAAGCCGGAACCGCAGGTATTACGAAGTCAACGTAACCAAGCTGGTTACCGACCACTACCGCTCACAGTTCTACAAGACCGTCGACACTTACACGTTCATGACGGACACCGTAGAAGACGCAGTTGGAACCATCGACGAGATGTTCGACAACGGCGACTTGGCCTAACCACAACAACAAGGAAGGAAACACAATGACAAGGCTCGCTTATCGCAAAGAGCGCACCCTTCGCGGCTTCCCTATCCCCAGCTTCTACAACACCACCCTCCGAAGCGCGTGCCGGACAGCCAACATTGAACCCGAAGACATTGACATCGTCAAAGCCCTCACCGAAGACGACCACGTCGACGCTCGCTACCAAGTGCGAGTCAATGGAGTCACCGTCGGAGAAGTAATCGGTGACCTCGAGATGTCTTTGGCCACATACAGCGGAACCCAGCTCCGGAGAGAATCGTCAGACAGAATGACCTGGAAGGCTCGCAAAGCGGGGGAGGCCACTCGCCGCTACGAGAGCACCTACCAAACTCGCATCGAAGCAATCGCCGCACTCATCAAGTAACCCAACCACAAGAAGGAGAACAACATGGCAAGACCCAAGAAGGACCGACTCATCCAACCACCACTCGGCACAGAGATGAGCTCAGCCGGCCACAACCGGAAACAACTGAACACACAACTCAGACACAACACCGAAGTCATGAAGGACCTCGCACGACAAGCAACAAGCCAAGGCTTCAACGTCCCAGACATCGCCCACCACCTCGGCGTCACCAAGCGGACCGTCTACCTCTGGCTCAAGTAAAAGAGAATGTCCCCCGGTCCAGGAAGGAAGGGACCGGGGGACAAGCTGAACCAATAGGCATCATCAAACTATTGGCAGGACTCACATTGTAACGCTTCCATCGGGTCAATCGGACACACCACACCGTCGACCATCTCCAGGCCATCCATTACTTGCTCGCAGGACGGTCGTAGGTGAGCACGGAAGTCAGAAGAGACATGATAGCGGCAAGCGCCGACACGCTGAGCACGTTCACCCAGTCGACCTCAAGAATCCCAATCGCGTCCACACCAATCGTCGCAATCGCAACCTGGGCCGCGGTCTTCAAGGCACGCTCGCCACTGAAGGACCAATACTTGTTCCATTTATCCATCGGGATTCTCCTCTTCTCTCTTCGAATGGAGCCGGACATCCTCATAAGCTGAAGCTCCCGTATAGACCGAGAGAGCGGCTCCCATAAGACCGGCAACACTCAAGACTACCGTGTCAAGAACGCCACGGTCGTCACCACTCGCGAGGACCCAAAGAATTACCACCGCACCGAACACGAGCGTCCCGAAGACAGCGCGTCGACGGTACTTCCACGACGGCTTACCCATTAGCCCACCAGTGAGATGACCCAAGGGACCACCGCGGCGACCAGGCCGAGGCCCCCAAAGAGTTTCCACATATTCGTCTCGACACGACGGAGACGAGTCTCATGGTCCGTCAGACGGACGTTGACATCGTTCTCCAAGTCATCCAGCTTCTCTGATATTCCAGGAAGTTGGTTGCCGAGGCGTTCCAGCATCGACTGAATCTTCTGAACTTGAATGTAGAGCTCCTTCATCGTGATACGGGTCGAGGATTCTTCAGTCATGACAGTGTCCCCTGATTGAGCTGACGTTGAAGAGCAGAGATTGTCAGACGGCCCCATACGCCGTCAGCCTTCACGCCGAGACGTTCTTGTACCTTGCGACGTGTTTCGGGCCCCAGAACGCCATCTACGGACGCTCCGGCCCACTTCTGAAGCGCTCGGTACGTCATGACACCAGGTCGACCGTCCGGGACACCCTTGTAGAAGCCCTTCTCCTTGAGGTGCGCTTGCCACCGCTTCCATGTCTGGCGGCCCAGCTTCCCATCCACCTTGAGCGGGGGAGGGGTAACCGATGGCGAACCAATCAGGAACGGGACGGGGTCGACCGTGTCACCGAACTTCCTGGACCGGCGAACCTCCCAATGGAGGTGTGGCCCGCTGGAGAGTCCCGTGTTTCCGGAATGAGCTACAACTTCGCCAGCCTCGAACCGTGAACCGACAAGCAAGTGAGACGGCTTGCTCAAGTGGTAGTACACCGTGAACACGTCATCCGCGTGTTTCAGAATCAGAGTGATACCACCGGAAGCTCCAGAACCCTTGTGAACGACAATCCCGTCAGCCGGAGCGGTCAGCGGTGTCCCCTCGGGGAGCGCTACATCGACTCCGTGATGGAATCGGACCTTCCCGGTAATCGGATTGCGGCGAGGTCCGAATGGACTTCTAGCGTTGACGTGGTAACCCTCCGGCCAGGGTTGTATGAGTTTCATGGGTTAGACCTGAACTTGGTCGCAGAAGTGGCCACCACACGAAACACCACAGTCACCTTGACAATCGTGTTGTTTCGCACAGAAGGGACAGTTACGTTCACTCACTCGGAACCACCACCCAATCCCCAGCATCCTCATCCCAGGTGTACGCTTCCCCATCTTCAGGCATCGGAATCGGCGCTTCCCATAGGCAAGTGTCCTCATCAAGAACCCAAGAATCGTAGGGCTGAGGCGGAATGAACGCATCCCGTTCCTCATCGTAGGTGAAACCTATGCCAGCGTAATTCTTCCTGAGCGCCTTGGACTGGTCCTCACTAGGGACACGGTTGCCGTCATCATCGGTTGTGTAGTGGACACCCCCGTAGGTGTTGTAAGAAGTCTGACGGTACACATCGCCAGTCCGTGCGGTCAGTTCCGCTTCCAGCCCATCATCTTCTTGACGCCCTACGGTCACGAAGGTCACGATATTGTTTTCATCTAGTTTGGCAAAATGGCTCATGCGATAGTCACCGTTTCCGAAGTTGTGCTAGTAGCCGTGACGGTGTACACATCTTCGTCCCCGATTCTAGCGACAGAATGTGTCACACCAGCGGAGAACTGTACGATAGCGTCTTTTGATATTGAGAAGACAACGAGTCCGGAACCGCCAGCGGAACTGTCCCCACCACCACCGCCTGTGTTGACGGTTCCAGGTGTCGTGTTGCTTCCGCCTCCTCCGGAACCGCCAGCCCCGCTAGGTCCGCCGCCACCACCGCCAGCGCGCGTGACTGCCGAACCTGTGATGGACGAAGAAACACCATTTCCGCCCGTGCCTCCGGAACTTCCACTGGAGTTCGTTCCGGCGCTTCCGGCACCACCACCGCCACCAGCAGGGTCCACTGGTCCAACGATTCCGTTTGAGCCGTTATAGCCCTGCCCCGAAGTTCCCGCACCTCCGGAACTCGAAAAGCGACCACCTCCACCGCCGGAACCTCCGGAGCCACCAGAGGCGTTGTTGGACACACCACCGTATCCCCCGCCCAAAGAAGTGACAGTGCTAAAGACAGAATTGTTGCCGTTATTTCCGCCAGTGGCACCACCAGCGCCAACGGTTATGGTGTAAGAACCTGCGGATACAGCAATGGGAGATTCAGCACTAGCCCCACCTCCGGAGGACTCACCGCTAACCGAACACCGATATCCACCTGCGCCACCGCCACCCTGGTTGCTTCCGCCGCCGCCACCACCGCCAGCAATAACAAGATATGTAGCGGAGAAAGGTCCACCAGTGGCAGGGGACATTTTGTTACGCTTGCCTAGACTGGTGAGGGTAGTTCTCGACATAGAAGTAACAGCCATTAGTTGCTACCCCCTTAGACGGTTACTTCAGCACCGAAAGCGTTGATGGAAAGTTCCGAAGCGGTCCCAGCCGCGGCCACCGACATGACATCGCTTGCTTCCATCGTGATTCCCAGAGTCAGGGTTGTCGAATCGTTTGCGGCCACGGGCACATCGTATGCCAACCAGTGCTTCGAGGAGATAGCATCCCCTTCGGTGCGAATCGCCAGACGGAAAGTGTCAGCGGCAGAAGCACGGTTCGCGATGATGACAGTCGACACCACCGTCTCAGTCGAAGCCGGACAAGTGTAGAGGTCCGTCAGCGAAGAAGTGGTCAAGTCAAGCTGACCGAGAGTCTTGTAGTTACTAGCCATTCATTGTCTCCTTGTTATGCCCCCATGAGGAGGAACGTCTGTTCGAATCCTACCGAAGCGCCGCCCACGGCCTGCCATGAGCTACCACTGAACACCTCGACGCTATCGGTGTCGGCAAGGTAACTCATCATTCCTTCTGCCACAGCGGTCCCCAAAGCGGAACCACGAGCGGCAGTGCCAGCGTAGACCTGAACAACCTGGTCTTGGAGATACGCCTGGACGTTCGCGGCGGTCAAGACCTCTCCGGCCTCGAATACGCGCCAGCCACTTCCAGCCATCATTACCTCCTACGGGGCCAAGACATTCGTCGTGTCCATTGTACCGAACACTGAGTCATTCAAGACGAGGAACGTCCTGGCAATCTGAGCCACACCAATAACCATGTCATGAGTGGTGCGACCAATCTCATGGTCCAGCCGGATGACCTGACCGTATTGTTCTATGGGGTCACCAATCCCGTTCGGAGTGAACTTGACCTTGATGACCGAACCCAACTCCAGGCCGAGGACCTGAGCCCGCTCACCGGACGTCATCTTGTCCAGAGACAACTCGATTCCAGAGAACCGGAACTCAGGCTCCGCATACTTCGCCACAATCCAGTCGGCAATCCTCTGGGCCTCGTCAATGTCCGACAGAAGAGTCGTGAACGTGTCAGAGACCACACCGTAGGAAGTCCGTGAGCGTTGGTTCACTGAGGAGACGTTACCGACCGGGGTCTCGACCGTGACCGTGTTCAGGAGGAGCTCCGCACCGTACTCGACATTGACTCTCGAGTACGGGATTCCCGTACCGTCATCGGCGAAGTCCGTGACCGCTCCGGACGTTGGTGTGAAGTCCAATCTCGACCGGAATTGAAGGTCACCGTTCTTAGCGATGAAGAGCGCACCCTGCTCAGACTCGGCCACAGCCTTGAGATAGTCCAGAGCGTTGCCGCCCTCGATGATGTCAGCTCCCAGAGATGATTCACCGACGTCGATGTTTCGTTGACCGGTCGGCCAGTTCACCGAGGACTGGTCCAGGATGGCGTTCACTCGAGCACCCGTCAACTGAGGTGTCGCCGTCCCAGCGGTCGTCGTCGAACGAGCCAAGAATGTCAACTCGTCGGAAGCAACAATCTCAGCGCGTGACGTATTCGAGGGAGCATAGTCGAAGTTCCAGTCGTCGATGATTCCCGTGAAGACACGAACCCCATCCTTCGCAATCCGGAGTCGACGGCGCGGCACAATCTGACCGAACAGTGGTCCGGCAGAGTAGTTCGGGTCGAACTTCCTCGTCTCGTTATTGAGAATGATTCTCGCTTGACCAGCTGAGTAACGGTCCAGGTCGTAGTTCTTCCCGCGAGCCGTCTCCACACCAATCATCGACCCCGAGATGTCCTCATACAATTCACCGCTCAAGGTGTACTGGACATTGTCGAGGACACCAGCGACGGGGTCGTCAAGGATGAATCCCTCGACAACCTCAATCTCGACGGTAGTCGTCATCCGGTGATACCACCAGCGTAGAGCGGACCATTCAAGCGCTCATCACGGCGGAGAGCGCGAATAAGGTCTTCGCTCTGCCTGATTCCACCGAGTCCATTGTTCTCGAGGTAGACATTGTAGCTGACATTCTGGTTTGGTAGAGGGCTTGGAATGAACCCGCCAGGAGCGCCCAGCCGGTCAATGATTCCGAGGTCAGCGAATCCTCTGGGATTGGTGAGCATACCAGCTCCCCTGAGTGGCTCAGGCATCCGACGAGAAGCAACGTCAGTGATTCCCCTGGTGTCGACTTGAGGGAACTTCATGCCGGTGTCACGAAGCATCGGAATCGCTGGCGCGGCTAAGCGAGTGAAGCTAACCTCGTTGACCCTCAAGTTAAGACCGAGGTCAGCGTTCGTGTCATTTATCATTCGCACGAAACCATTCAAGAAGTTCTCGACATCTCCGAGCATCTTGTTGATTGCGTCAGTGAGGAAGACCTGAATGTTGTACCAGGTCAACCGGAAGCCATCAGCGAATCGACTGAGACGGTCAGCCGTGTTCCCAAGGTCATCACCGAATATGTTCAGGGCTTGCGAGAGGATGACACCAATCAGAAGAGCGACGAACTCGATGATGGGAATCAGTAACTCGAGCAAGAATATGAATGGCGGAAGAGCAATCTCGATGAGTCTCAGGAAGATAATCAGGATATCGACCAGCGGCTCACCAAGCACCTCCAGAATGTTGACGAGGGCAGGGACGAGAGTGTCGACCAAGGGGCCAAGGTTGTCGGCGAGGACTTGAAGCACATCGGCCAGGGGTTCCATGAGCGGCTCAATGAGCTCTCTCAAGACCGGCAGAATATCGGTGAAGATTGGTGCCAGCATATCGAGCAGGTCGATGAGTGGTGGAAGCGCCGCGTTGACGATGTCCATGAAGATGAGGAACAGGTCTACCAAGAACTTCGTCAATGGGAAGACGAGCGACTCCATGAGCGCTGGTGTGTTCTCGATGAGTGGCTTCATAGCTTCGTCGACGTCGCCGAAGAGTGCGGCGAACTCTGGACCTTGATTCTCGACCAGCTCTCTCAAGTCCTTCGCCAGGGTCATGAGAGCCGGCTCAAAGCCTTCACCAATCTCCAAAGCCACATCCGCGACCGAGGACTTCAGAAGGTCGAACTGCGAGATGA
>Ga0255756_1006064_pt1 | contig 10987 bp, 10 predicted proteins | sample 011ome_20_FD_179956 | JGI IMG/M metagenome (GOLD analysis project Ga0255756, IMG submission 179956) | Coastal salt marsh microbial communities from the Groves Creek Marsh, Skidaway Island, Georgia - 011509CT metaG (version 2) | ecosystem: Environmental > Aquatic > Marine > Intertidal zone > Salt...
GGGTGAATACGGTGGTGGCGCTTTTTTTGTGATGTATCTGGTTGCGCTATGTGTGCTTAGCGTCCCGGTGCTGATTGCCGAGGTGGCGATTGGCAGTCTGGGAAGGGGCTCCCCCGGGCTGGCGCTGCACTGGGCAGCCAGTGTTGGCAATCTGGATTCCCGCTGGCGCTTTTTGGGTGTCGCGCAAGCGTTTCTGGGATTGGTCTTCGCTGCCGTCGCGATTCTCACCGCGGTCTGGTGCCTTCACTGCGTCAGTGCCTTGTACTCCGGGCAGTTGGCTTCTGCCAGCGCGATCGATGTTGCGGCCGACTTTTTGGCTTTTGTTGATGATCGCCCCGCACAGTTCACGCGGACCCTCTTGTTGCTGGTGGCGGCGGGAAGCGTCTCGGCGCTGGGTATCCGATTTGGGATGGGATTTCTGGCATGGGCGTGTCTACCGGCGGTCGCGATTACGCTTTTGGGCGTATTAGATTTCACTTTTGTCTATACCGACATGCGGCCTGTTCAGGATTTTCTCTTCTCGTATCAGACGGATGACTGGCAGATGAGCGCCTTCTGGCAGGCACTGGGCGCCGCAGGGGTCACACTGGGTACCGGTTTGGGCATCGGCATGGCTTTTGGCGCACAGTCGCCGACCGGGCTCCCTTGGGGTCGCTCGGTGCTGGCTGTTGCAGTGATTGATTCGAGTTTTCTGGTCGTGACCGCCGTGATCGTCTCGGCGCTGTTGTTCGAGTCGAATGTCTCGCCGGTCGAGGGGTTGGCGGGGCTCTTTATCGGTCTGCCCTATGCCTTTGCCAACCTCCCGTTGGGAGAGACCTATGGCGCGTTGTTTTTTGCCGCCACCGCGCTGCTCGCCTGGGGCGCAGCGGCTGTGTTGCTGGAGCCGACGGTCCTTCTTTTGGCGAACGAGTGGCAGCTGGGTAGGGTCAGTGGCGCCGTGTTGGGGGCGACGTTGGTGGTGCTCATTGTCGCCGCACTGCTATTTGGCGGCACGCTACCCCTGCTGAGCGTGGGCACTTGGTCAACGCAGTGGTTGCTGCCCTGCAGTGTCTTCGTGACCGCCTGGTTTGTGGGATGGTTAATACCGCGACCCGTACTGCGGGGCGAGTTGTACCGCGAACCCACCTGGTTGTTCCGCCTGTGGTGGTTTGTCCTGCGTTGGCTGGCCCCACCTGCGAGCCTATTCTGGTTGCTACGAGCCGTCTTCTAGCGGGTCGGCGTTCTCCAGCGTTGTTCGGTAAACTCCCGGTATGACTGTTATAGAGCGAAGCGCGCTGCTTCCATACGCGGCTGAGCAGGTGTTTGATCTGGTAGCTGATATCGAGCGTTACCCAGAGTTTCTGGAGGGGTGCGTGGGAGCCGAAATTCATGAGCGCGGCGAGGAGATCGTGACCGCGACGTTGCGCCTGTCCCGGGCCGGCATCAGCCATGGCTTTACCACCCGCAATACGATGACGCGGCCAGAAAAAATTGAGCTGACGCTGGTGGACGGGCCCTTCGATTCATTTTCGGGGCAGTGGATGTTTCGCGCGCTCGGTGAGGCGGCCTGCAAAACCTCTCTGCGACTTCATTTTGAATTGACGAGTGGGCTGGCGAATGCGGCGGCGGGTAAATTATTCGACAAGGTGGCCCTCGATCTTGTCGACGCAGTGGTGCGACGCGCGAACCAAGAGCTGGAGGTGGCAACATGAGCGATAGCATTTGTGTCGAAGTCGCCTACGCCTTGCCCGAGAAGCAGCGGATCGTAAAGCTCGACGTACCGCCGGGAACCACCGCGCTTGAGGCCGTAACGCTCAGCAAGCTGGAGGAAGTATTCGAAGAGTTGGTGGTCGGCCCTGACCTTAAGATTGGCGTGTGGGGTAAGGCGACAACCGCTGATCGTGTATTGGCTGCGGGCGAGCGAGTCGAGATCTACAGGCCGTTACTAGTTGATCCCAAAGAGGTTCGCAAAGCGCGAGCGGCCAAGGCCAAAGCGGCCCGAGCTGAGGGTGGTCAGGACGCTTCTGGCGCCTCAGACTCCGATCCCTCGGATTGAGGCTCATCCCAGTTGGGGGCGTCGGGCCCCTCCGCGCGCACCAATTCATCTCCCTCAAACCAGAGGGTCAGTTGCGTCTCAGACAGCATTTCATTGCCATTGCGCAGCATATAGCGGTAGTCCCAGCGGTCTTCATGGAATGAGTCTTCGATAAGCGGTGTGCCCATGATGTAACGTACCTGCCGACGATTGAGGCCTGGACGAAGCTGCTCCACCATCTCCTCGGTCACCACATTGCCCTGCTCGACATTGATGCGATAAACGCCGGGAAAGCCGAAGTTACTGCCGCAACCGATCAGACCGGCTAGCAAACAACCGACTGCGAGCGGCCGGATGAGGGGAATCACTTGCGACACATTATCTTCCAAGGAGCCATCTGGGCTGGCATGATAACGTCAAACCGCGCCCCCCGAGAACCTTTCAAGCATGGCCTCACAAAATAGAGAGTTAAAAAAAGCGGGTCTTAAAGTCACCGCCCCTAGGCTGAAAATCCTGGCCATGTTGAGTGATGCTTCTGAGCAGGGAGATCACTTGAGTGCAGAAGACCTATATCAGCGTCTGCGCGATACCGGAGAAGACATTGGGCTGGCGACGGTCTACCGGGTGCTGACCCAGTTTGAAACCGCAGATCTGATCATTCGCCATAATTTCGAGGCGGGTTACTCGGTTTTTGAGATGGCGCCGGATCACCACCACGATCACATGGTGGACGTCGATACCAACGAGGTGATTGAGTTTATCGACGAGGAAATCGAGCGGCGCCAGCACCTGATAGCCGAGCGGCACGGTTACGAGATTATTGATCACACGTTAGTGCTTCGCGTTCGAAAGACAACCGGGGCTTAACTGCCCTCCAACATTTCTCGCGCGTGCGCCAGCGTGCTGTCAGTCAGTTTGGCGCCGCCGAGCATCCGCCCCACCTCCTCAATGCGAGCCGCGCCGGCGAGCAAAGTGAGCTCGGAGTGCACGGCGTCCTCGCCGGTTTTGGTTACCAAGAGATGCTGATGACCTTTCGCAGCGACCTGGGGCTGATGAGTGACCACCAGTACCTGACTGCGCTCTCCAAGTGTGCGCAGCAGGTCGCCCACCACCTCAGCAATACCGCCGCCGATACCGACATCGACTTCGTCAAACACCATGGTGGGTGAGGTGGCCGTGTCAGCCGCCACGACCTGCAGGGCCAGACTGATACGAGAGAGCTCACCGCCAGAGGCTACTTTATTGAGTGGGCCCGGAGTGGCACCCGGATTGGTGGCGATCAAAAACTCGATGTCCTCGGCGCCTCTCGGATCGGGGTTGTCATCTTTGAAGGGAATCAGTGCGATTTCGAATACGCACTTTGTCATGGCTAGGTCAGTGAGTGTCTCCATAACGCGCTGTGACAACAGCACAGCGGCTTCCCGACGTCGTTCTGAGAGCGCTTTGGCATTCGTGCGCCAGGCCAGTGCCGTGTCACCCAGCGCCTCTTCGAGCGATGCAAGCTCCTCGGTGCCGCTCGCCAGCGATTCGAGCTCCGCCTGCAAGGTTGCCAGCAGTTCGTGAAGCGCGTCGGGCTGTGCGCGATGCTTGCGCGCCATATCGTGGAGGGCGCTCAGTCGCCCCTCGGCTGCCCTCAGCCCCTCGGGGTCGAGCTCCACCGAGGCAGCAAAGCGTGCTGTCTCAGCCTGCGCCTCATCGAGTTGAATCAGCGCTGATTGCAGCAGTTCGCGGAGATTGTCGGTTGCCGAGCCCGTCATGCGCTCGTCATTGGCAAGCTGCACGATTCGCGCGAGCTGATCCCGCTGTGCCTCGCATCCCGCCGCGATGTCATTGGCGCTCTCGATGATGTAGGCGGCATTCGCCAACAATTTGTGCTGCGCCTCGAGCGCCTCCAGTTCACCCGGCTGCGGATTCAGGACTTCCAGCTCTTCGATCTGATAGGTGAGCAGGGCTCTGCGTGCATCGGACTCCTCGGTCTGACCTGAGAGCCGGGAATACTCCTCCTGTAATACCCGCCAGCGCTGCGCGGTCTCGCTTACCTCAACGAGCAGTGTTTCGGCGCCGGCGTAGGTATCGAGCAGGCTGCGCTGTATCGGCCTTCTCAACAGCGATTGATGCGCATGCTGTGAGTGGATATCCACGAGGAGTTGCCCCAGATCAGCGCAGTCCGAGAGGGTGGCAGGAGACCCGTTAATGTAGGCGCGAGACCGACCCTCGGCGGTGATGGTGCGGCGCAGGATGCAGTCGGCGGCAGACTCGAGATCACGCTCGGAGAGCCACACTTGAGCGCGGGTGTTATGACTCACATCAAAGCAGGCTGCGATGTCCGTGCGCGCGGCGCCAGGGCGGATAGCCCTCGAGTCAGCGCGATCGCCGATGCAGAGGCCCAAGGCATCGAGCATGATTGATTTGCCCGCGCCCGTCTCACCGGTGATACAAGTCATGCCCGCATCGAGGTCGACCTCGAGCTGGTCGACGACGGCGTAATCTTTTATGGAGAGGTTGATCAGCATGGAAGGCACCGATGTGCTTTGCGTCAGTTATAGCGCAGACCGCCTCATGAGTGAACATCCGATGTGGCGAATGAGGCCTGCGCGCACCATTAACACTGGTCCGAACACTGGTCCGAACACTGGTCCGAACACTGGTCCGAACACTGGTCCGTGCAAAGATAATGGGTATTTCATGGGTCACCCAGTCCTTTTTTGCTGTCTAAGCCTGTGCTAAAACAGACGACGTCTGCTGCCAGAGACCTTGCCGTTGGAAGCTCTTTCACCCCGCGCGTCATCGCTCTTAAAAACTCTCGTGGAGATACACATTCGCGAGGGTCAGCCAGTGGCTTCCAAAAACTTGCAGGGCGAGAGCGGCCTCTCGGTCAGTTCCGCAACCGTCCGTAGCATCATGTCCGAATTGGAGGACCGCGGGTTTCTGGCCTCGCCACACACCTCCGCCGGGAGAGTACCGACCGCACAGGGCTATCGGTTTTTTGTCGACAGCCTGCTGCAGGTGGGGCCCGTGGAGGAGGGCGCCGTCACGGCGTTGCATGCCGGGCTGGATCCCAACCGCAGTTCCGGGGAGCTGGTGCAGACGGCGTCAAATCTGCTGGCACAGATCACTTATCAAACCGGCATCGTGACGGTGCCCAAGCCCGCGGCGAGCCAACTCCGACAGATCGAGTTTCTGCCGTTGTCAGGTGACCGAGTTCTCGTGATCCTTGTCATCAACGAGCGTGAGGTGCAGAACCGCATCATTCAGATGCAGCGCCCCATGGACGAGGAGCAATTGAAGGCGGCGGCTGAGCTGGTTAACCAACGCTACGCGGGTAACGACCTTTCCGCCGTGAAGGGACACATTGTCCGCGAGATGTCTGAGGCCCGTGCCCGCATCGATCACTACCTCGAGGCGGCATTAGAACTCGCCAATGCGGCCATCGAGACGGAGCAACAGTCCGAAAATGTCGTGGTTGCGGGTGAAGCGAGTCTGCTGAATCAGGCATCACCCGAGGACATGCAGAAGCTGCGGGAGCTCTTTGATGCCTTCGAGCGCAAGCGGGATCTGCTCGAACTGATGGAGCGCTGCTCCCGCGCGGACGGGATTCAGATCTTTATCGGTGAAGAGGCCGGTTTTGATGTATTCGGTGACTTCAGCGTCATTACGGCCCCCTACGCTCAGGGCTCCCAATCGCTAGGCGTGCTGGGTGTCATCGGACCCACCCGGATGGCATATGAGCGAGTGATCCCGATTGTAGATGTTACCGCCCGGATGCTGAGCGCGGCGCTTTCTCGCTAACCTAAGCCACGCTAGCCGCAGCCACACCAACCACACGCCGGCTCGCCTCTGTATAAACGCTGCCAAAATCCGCATCTACGGCGTGACGGATCATATGCGTGCTCTTCATACGTCGACCTGCAGTTGATCGCGGGAAGCTGCCAAAACCAGCATCGGGCATGTGGCTAAAGCCAGAATCAAGCGGTCAAACCCAGCATATCTGTGTGATCCAGGTTGATCACACAAGCTCGAGTGGTCAGGTGTCGGCGATTGCCGGTGCTCCAGTCGCAGGCTGGGTTCGTAAGGACTGCAACGAAAACCCCTGCCACCCCTTGAAAACTGGCTGTGGCACCCCACATCTCACCTCATAGCGGTGGTTAGCGGCCCATTTTCCCGTGGGAGTAAGGCCCCGATGGCAAGCAAATAGTCAGTAAAAGATTGGAGAGCGCCCATGGCGGAAGAGAAACCCGAGGAGCAGACAGCGGCTGAAGAGGCTGCTGTGGAGGTCGAGCAGGCTGATGGCGCGGTGACAGAAGCCGAAGCGGAAGCAGACTCAGACAACGAGGCTGACGCTGCGGACCTCGATGGCGAGCCTGAAGCACCGGTTGATCTTGAGGCAGAGCTCGAGGCCGCAAAGGATGCTGCGCTCAGGGCGCAAGCTGATGCGATGAACGTGCAGCGGCGTGCCGACCAGGAAATTGAGAAGGCGCGCAAATTTGCCTTGGAACGCTTCTGCGGCGACTTGCTCAGCGTGGTCGACAATCTCGAGCGCGCTCTGGAGTCCAGTGATGATGAGCAGGGCAGCGCGGCTTTGGCTGAGGGCGTGGAATTGACGAGAAAGGGCTTTATGGACGTGCTGGCCAAGTACGGCGTCGAAACCGTCGACCCTCAAGGGGAGCCGTTTGATCCGGAGACTGCTCAGGCGATGAGCATGGTGGAACAGCCCGACGTCGAACCTAATTCGGTGGTCGCAGTGATGCAGAGAGGCTATCTGCTGAACGGACGGCTGCTGCGCCCGGCAATGGTGATGGTGTCCAAAGCCCCCAGCGGAGAGTGAATTAACGCGTTACGGGTGCGGCGGCACTTGAATTCGTTACGACCGCCCCCATATCAAAAAACAAGAAAACATGCCGGCGCAGAGTCGCCGGCCGATAGGAGAAACAAACATGGGCAAGATCATTGGCATCGACCTGGGTACGACCAACAGCTGTGTATCCGTTTTGGAAGGCGGCAAGCCCCGAGTAATTGAAAACGCTGAGGGCGGGCGCACGACCCCGTCTATCGTCGCCTATACCGACGACAATGAAATTCTGGTAGGTCAGTCTGCTAAGCGTCAGGCGGTCACCAATCCAACGAACACGCTGTTCGCTGTAAAACGTCTGATTGGCCGTCGCTTTGAAGACGACGTGGTGCAAAAGGACATCAAGATGGTGCCTTACCAGATCGTCAAGGCAGACAGCGGCGACGCCTGGGTGCAGGTGAACGACGACAAGATGGCCCCGCCGCAGGTGTCGGCGGAGGTGCTACGCAAGATGAAAAAGACCGCTGAGGAGTACCTTGGCGAAGCGGTGACCGAGGCGGTGATCACGGTCCCTGCGTACTTTAATGACTCCCAGCGGCAGGCGACCAAGGACGCGGGACGCATCGCGGGCCTTGAGGTCAAGCGCATCATCAACGAGCCCACCGCCGCAGCACTCGCTTACGGCATGGATAAGGCTGAGGGTGACCGTACGGTGGCGGTTTATGACCTTGGTGGCGGCACCTTCGATATCTCGATTATCGAAATCGCAGAAGTCGATGGCGAGCACCAGTTTGAAGTGCTGGCAACCAACGGCGACACGTTCCTCGGTGGTGAGGACTTTGACCTGCGACTGATCGAGTTCTTGGCGGATGAGTTCAAGAAAGAGAACAGCATCGATTTGCACAACGATCCGCTGGCCCTGCAGCGCCTGAAGGAAGCAGCAGAGAAAGCCAAAATCGAGCTGTCGAGTTCGCAGCAAACGGAAGTGAACCTGCCTTACATCACGGCGGATGCCACAGGCCCCAAACACCTGGTGGTCAAGCTGAGTCGCTCCAAGTTGGAGTCGCTGGTCGAGGAACTGGTCAAGCGCTCGCTAGAGCCTGTGAAGATTGCGCTGGACGACGCCGGCCTGTCACCCTCCGAGGTGCAGGATGTGATTCTGGTTGGCGGACAAACTCGCATGCCGATGGTGCAACAGGCGGTGGCCGATTTCTTCGGCAAGGAAGCGCGAAAGGATGTGAACCCCGACGAGGCCGTTGCGATGGGCGCCTCGATTCAGGGCGCGGTACTCGCTGGTGATGTGAAAGATGTGCTCCTGCTCGACGTTACACCGCTGACACTGGGTATCGAAACCATGGGTGGTGTCGCGACACCGCTTATTGAGAAGAACACCACGATTCCGACCAAGAAATCGCAGGTTTTCTCAACGGCTGAGGACAACCAGACCGCGGTGACCATCCATGTGGTGCAGGGTGAGCGCAAGCAGGCGACACAGAATAAGTCGCTGGGGCGTTTTGATCTCGCCGACATTCCGCCTTCGCCACGCGGTATGCCGCAGATCGAGGTGACCTTTGACCTCGATGCCAACGGCATTCTGAATGTGTCGGCCAAGGATAAAGCGACCGGTAAAGAGCAGTCGATTCGCATCACTGCCTCGGGTGGTCTGTCTGATGATGAGATCGACCAAATGGTGCAGGATGCCGAGGCCAATGCCGAGGCGGACAAGAAGTTCGAAGAGCTTGTGGCTGCGCGCAATACGGCTGATGGTATGGTGCACGCCGCACGCAAAACCCTAGAAGAGGCGGGCGAACACGCTACCGATGACGAGCGTGCTGCCATCGAAGCCGCTATCACCGAGGTAGAGGGTACGATTCAGGGTGATGATGCCGCCGCGATGGAGGCTGCCACGACCAAGCTGACCGAAGCGACGGGAGGCGTTGCGCAGAAGATGTATGCGGCGCAGCAGACTGAAGGTGCGGCCGCCGGAGCCGAGGGTGCTGAAGCCCAGTCGGAAGAGGCGGATCAGGGCGATGTTGTCGACGCCGAGTTCGAGGAAGTTAAAGACGACAAGCGCGCTTAACGCCGACAGAAACATAAGGAGCTCGCTCGGGCGATGCTCTGAAACGCCTTCCTGATGGGAGGCGAACCTGGCGCGGGTCATGGCTATCACCATGTCACCCGCGTCCGTTTTTAAAGAGGGAGCGAGGCGCTCGAGAGAGCTCGCGCCGAAATTATGTCGAAACGCGACTACTACGACGTGCTGGGGGTGGATCGATCCGCTTCCGAGCCGGACATCAAGAAGGCTTATCGCCGCATTGCCATGAAGTATCACCCGGATCGGAATCCGGATGATTCGGATGCAGATGCCAAGTTCAAGGAGGCGACCGAGGCCTACGAGATCCTGTCCGATGGCGAGAAGCGCGGTGCCTATGATCAGTTCGGGCATGCCGGCGTAGACCCCTCTATGGGGGGCGGCGGATTCAAGGGCGGCAGCTTCTCAGATATTTTCGGCGATGTGTTCGGTGATATTTTTGGCGGTGGCGGTGGACGTCGGCAGGGCCCGCAGCGCGGGTCGGATCTGCGCTATACCCTAGAAGTCTCGCTGGAGGAGGCCGTTCGAGGCTCTACTGCAGAAATTCGAGTGCCGTCTTTGCAACACTGTGAACCTTGCGACGGCAGCGGCGCCAAGCCGGGCAGCCGCCCGGTCACCTGCGGCAGTTGCGGTGGTTCGGGCCAGGTCCGCACCCAGCAGGGTTTTTTTCAGGTACAGCAGACCTGCCCCAAATGCCGGGGTCGGGGCCAAACGATTTCTGATCCTTGCATCGAGTGTCGCGGCCAGGGGTTGGTAGAAAAAACCAAAACGCTGTCGGTTAAAGTGCCGCCGGGTGTCGATACCGGTGATCGCATTCGCCTCAGTGGCGAGGGTGAGGCTGGACCGGCGGGAGGTCCACCGGGCGATCTGTTTGTGCAGATTGCGGTCCGCCAGCATCCGCTCTTTGAGCGAGATGGACGGCACCTCTATTGCGAAATACCCATCAGTTTTGCCGATGCCGCGCTGGGTGGTGAGCTAGAGGTGCCCACGCTGGACGGGCGCGTCAAGCTGAAGATTCCCTCAGAGACCCAGACCGGCAAGATGTTCCGACTGAGGGGCAAGGGCGTTAAGCCGGTGCGAGGGGGCCCCGTTGGGGATCTCTTGTGTCGCGCTGTGGTGGAGACGCCGGTGAATCTCACCAAGGAACAGCGCAATCTGCTTGAAGAGTTTCGCAGTGCTCTGGAAGAGGGCGGCGAGCAGCAGTCCCCGCGCCAGAGTAGCTGGTTTGAAGGGGTCAAAAACTTTTTTGACGGGATGACCGGATGACAGTGCGCATTGGCATCACAGGTGCAGCAGGCCGCATGGGGCGCATGTTGGCGGAGGCGATCGCGCGCAGCGACGCGCCGGCCAAGCTGACCGCGGCGATCGAGCGACCGGAGTCGACCCTGTTGGGCGCCGATATGGGTGAACTGCTGGGCGGTGATGCGTCTGGCGTCGTTATGAGTTCGGACTTGGAGGCAGTCGCGGACCAGATCGATGTGTTGATCGACTTTACGGTGCCGGAATCGACGCTGGCGCAGGCGGCGACCTGTGCGGCACATGGCCTACCCATGGTGGTCGGCACGACCGGCTTCTCCGACGAGCAAGCACAGGCACTCGCCACTGCGACTGCTGGCGTGCCTTTCTGTCAGGCGTCAAATTTTGCGCCCGGCGTGAACCTCACTTTCAAACTGGCCGAGGCGGCGGCCAAGGCGCTGGGCAACAGCGCCGATATCGAGATTGTCGAAGCGCATCATCGTCACAAGATCGATGCGCCGTCGGGCACCGCGCTCACTCTGGGAGAGGTCGTGGCCAAGGCATTGGGCCGTGATCTTTCCCAAGTCGCGGTTTTCGGCCGCGAAGGCCGGACCGGTGCGCGGGATCGCGACACCATTGGTTTCAGCACGATCCGAGCCGGCGACATCGTTGGTGACCACACCATCATTTTCGCGAGTGAGGGCGAGCGGCTGGAAATCACCCATCGCGCCAGCTCGAGAATGGCTTTTGCACAGGGTGCAGTGCAGGCGGCCTGTTGGCTGGTCGGTCAATCTGTAGGCCGTTATGACATGCAGGATGTGCTGGCTGATCAGGAATCCAAAACATGAATGCGTCT
>Ga0255756_1006074_pt1 | contig 10976 bp, 12 predicted proteins | sample 011ome_20_FD_179956 | JGI IMG/M metagenome (GOLD analysis project Ga0255756, IMG submission 179956) | Coastal salt marsh microbial communities from the Groves Creek Marsh, Skidaway Island, Georgia - 011509CT metaG (version 2) | ecosystem: Environmental > Aquatic > Marine > Intertidal zone > Salt...
TAGTGTGACGACAATTTTTAATTGCGTCACACTCATTTAATTAAAAGAGACTCTCATCGAATTTTCAATCTATATCTGGCCATTGCTTTTGGCGATGGCTTTTTTTGCCGGGCTGGTTGATGCGGTGGCTGGTGGTGGTGGCCTAATTCAGGTCCCCGCTCTTTTTGCAGCCTACCCAGATGCGCCGCCCGCAACCCTGCTCTCAACCAATAAGATGTCTGCGGTTGGCGGTACGCTCAATGCTGCGCGAAGATATTTACGGCACGTGTCTTTGCCGTGGGCTGTAGTTGGCCCCGCAATTGTTGCGGGTTTTGTTGGTTCGTTATTGGGCGCTAATGCGGTAAGCAACTTTCCGGCAGAACCACTTCGCAAGGCTTTGCCTTTTGTATTGTTATTTCTGTTGTTGTATACCTGGTTTCAGCCTTCACTCGGTGAGGCTCACGCGCCAAAAACCCTTGGATGCTTTCAACAGCTTAAGGCTGCAATTCTTGGGTTAACAATTGGTTTTTATGACGGCTTCTTTGGGCCGGGTACGGGCAGTTTCTTACTATTTGGATTTGTTCGATTCTTCAACTTTGATTTTCTTCATGCCTCTGCTGCAACAAAGCTGGTGAATGTTGCAACCAATCTAGCGGCAATTTTGATGTTAGCTAGCCTGGGGCAAATTAATTGGGCCCTTGGGTTTGCCATGATGGTGGCCAATATTGCAGGCAGTCAGTTCGGAAGTCGTCTTGCAATCAAGCATGGCAGCACCTTTGTTAGAAAGGCTTTTCTACTTATTGTGAGTGTGCTAATTTTGAAGTCCGCTTGGGATGCCTATTTTTCCAATTAAATCAATTACTTAGAAATACACCTTTTAGTTTTTAAGATATTTGTAATGTTTTGTTTCACGTGAAACAAACAAAATGCTATGATCATCGCCCTATCTGAGGCAAATCATGCGTTATTCCAAAAATTTCGATGTCATTGTGGTTGGCGGCGGTCACGCCGGGACTGAGGCTGCCCTCGCCTCAGCTCGCATGGGTTGCGATACGCTACTGATTACTCACAGTATTGAAAATTTAGGGGCGATGAGTTGCAATCCCTCCATCGGCGGGATTGGTAAAGGTCACTTAGTAAAAGAGATAGATGCAATGGGTGGTGCGATGGCTGCGGCCACTGACGAAGCCGGCATCCAGTTTCGAATCCTTAATTCAAGCAAGGGCCCTGCTGTAAGGGCCACCCGTGCCCAGGGCGACCGTGTTCTATATAAAGCCGCAATTCGCCGTCGTTTAGAAAACCAACCAAATTTAAGTCTATTTCAGGCTGCTGTTGATGATCTGCTGGTAAAAGGCGATGAAGTACAGGGCGTTGTTACGCAAATGGGCCTGGAGTTTATGGCTAAAAAGGTTGTGCTTACAGCAGGCACCTTTTTGGATGGAAAGATCCATGTTGGATTGAATAATTATGCTGGCGGTCGCGCAGGTGATCCGGCGGCAATTTCTTTATCTGCTAGATTAAAAGAGTTAAAGCTTCCTCAGGGCAGACTTAAAACTGGTACCCCACCCCGAATTGACGGCAGAACGATTGATTTCTCGGTAATGTTGGAGCAGCCTGGGGATTTAGACCCTGTTCCGGTATTTTCGTATTTAGGCCGTCCCGAGCAGCATCCCAAGCAGGTTCCTTGTTGGATTTCTCATACAAATGAGAAAACCCATGACATTATTCGAGGTGGTTTAGACCGCTCGCCGATGTATACGGGCGTGATTGAGGGTGTTGGTCCCCGCTACTGCCCTTCTATCGAAGACAAGATTCATCGTTTTGCCTCTAGAAATAGCCATCAGATCTTTTTAGAGCCTGAGGGCTTAACAACCAACGAATTCTATCCAAACGGCATCTCCACTAGCCTGCCTTTTGATGTGCAGTGGGACTTGGTTAGAAGCATTCGGGGTATGGAGTCTGCAGTAATCGTCCGTCCCGGCTATGCCATTGAGTATGACTTCTTTGATCCGCGCCAATTGCGCCATAGTCTAGAGACTAGGGTTATTAGCGGTCTTTACTTTGCGGGTCAGATCAATGGCACCACGGGCTATGAAGAGGCTGCGGCGCAGGGAATGCTGGCCGGCATTAATGCTGGTTTGGCGGCTAAAGGAAAAGAGCCTTGGTTGCCTAAGCGTAGCGAGTCTTACATAGGTGTTTTGGTTGATGATCTGATCACTCGCGGGGTTCAAGAGCCCTATCGGATGTTTACAAGCCGTGCCGAATACCGTTTGAGCTTACGGGAAGATAACGCTGATATGCGTTTGACTACTATTGGGCGAGAGCTGGGCTTGGTAGATGACTATCGCTGGGAAGTATTTTGCAGAAAACAGGAGGCTGTTTCACGTGAAACATCTCGATTGCAAAATATTTGGGTGGGCCCTAAGAGTGAGGCCGCCCCCTTTGTCTCCCAATTATTAGGGCAAGACCTTTCCCATGAATGTAGTTTGGCTGAGCTTTTGAGGCGCCCAGGTATTACTTATGAGGCAATTACTACTCTAGGCGATGGGATGTGGGCGCCAGAATCTTTAGATGAAGATCTTGGGCTGGCTGCTCAAATAAGCGACCAGGTAGAGATTTCTGTGAAATATCAGGGCTATATTGAGCGCCAAGCGACCGAAATTGCCCGTCAAGAACACAATGAGACATTTCCTCTCCCAGAATCACTCGATTATTCGCAGGTTGTTGGCTTGTCCAAAGAAGTACAACAAAAGCTTAATCTGCATAAACCAGAAACATTAGGTCAAGCTGGTCGTATTTCAGGCGTAACTCCCGCAGCCCTCTCCCTCTTGTTGGTGCATCTGAAAAAGGGCTTGGGGCGCACTCAAGAAACGCATGAGTGAGGGACTCCTTGCTTTAGGAATTGAGGATCTTGGCCTCAAATTAAGCGCGACCAATATTGCCGATTTAGAGTTATTTTTACAAGAAATGGGGCGCTGGAATCGGGTCCATAACCTCACAGCAATTGAGGGTGAAAAAGATTCAATACGTCTGCATCTCATTGATTCTATTGCTGTTTTACCTGTTCTTAGGCAGTTTTTAACGGGCCCATCACCCAAGATTGCAGATCTCGGTTCGGGCGGCGGCTTACCGGCAATTCCGATTGCGATTGTTCAGCCGGAGTGGCAACTTTCCTTGATTGAAGCCATACGTAAAAAGACGGCATTTCTGCAGCATGTGCGCGGAAAGTTAAAGCTAAAAAACATTGAAGTACTCTGTGAGCGAGTAGAAGATGCTGCAGTGCAGCAACCAGGTCAGTTTGATGCAGTTATTTCTCGTGCATTTACCAACCTGGCACGCTTTTTAGATTTGTCATTGCCTTTCCTGAAGCCTGATGGCCTGGTGTTCGCAATGAAGGCTAAGCGTGCAGACGATGAAATGAAAGGTGTTTCTATGGAGAAGTGGCGCCTAGTCGCCGATGAACCCCTGCATATTCCTAATTTAGCGGTGGAGCGGCGCCTTTTGGTGTTGGCCCCCGTGAGAAAATCCACTCTCACCCTTTAAGTAGACCCAAAAGTAGCTATGGCAAAAATATTCTGTATCGCAAATCAAAAAGGTGGCGTTGGTAAGACCACGACTGCTGTTAATTTGGCCGCAGGCTTGGCAGGACTCAAACAGCGGGTTTTATTGGTTGATTTAGACCCCCAGGGCAATGCAACTATGGGGTCTGGGGTTGAAAAGGCAGATTTAAATACTAGCGTCTATCAAGTGTTGATTGGCATGGCATCTGTTAAAGAGTGTGCGCAGCGTTGCGAAAGTTCAGGCTATGACGTATTGCCAGCCAATCGTGATTTAGCTGGCGCTGAAATTGAATTAGTAGATTTAGATTTACGCGAAGTGCGATTGAAGGATGCGCTTGCGCAGGTCGCCGATGACTATGATTTTATTTTGATCGATTGCCCACCCGCTTTGTCATTGCTAACACTCAATGGATTGTGCGCAGCAAACGGCGTGATCGTTCCTATGCAATGTGAATATTTTGCGTTAGAAGGCTTGTCTGATCTGGTTAATACCATCAAACAAGTGCATGCAAATTTAAATCCGGATTTAGTCATTATTGGTTTGTTGCGCGTAATGTTTGACGCGCGCATGACATTGCAACAACAAGTATCTGATCAGTTGCTCGAACACTTCGGCGACAAAGTTTTCAAATCTATTATTCCGCGCAATGTGCGCCTAGCAGAAGCCCCTTCCTATGGGCTTCCTGGGGTTGCTTTTGACAAGTCATCACGTGGCGCAAAAGCGTATTTAGAGTTTGGCGCTGAGATGGTTGAACGCATAAAGCAGATGTAATTTTTAAAGAGAAAATATAGAACATGGTTGCCATTAAGAAAAAAGGTTTGGGTAGAGGTCTTGAGGCCCTGCTTGGAGAAAAAACCCAACAAGCCAGCCCATCAACCGACATTAATCGCTTGCCGCTAACAGCGCTTCAAGCAGGCAAATATCAGCCACGTCAAAAAATGGAAGCGGGTGCTTTACAAGAGTTGGCAGAAAGTATTCGCGAACAAGGCGTGATGCAGCCACTGTTGGTTCGTTTAGTGGCCCCGGGCAAATATGAAATCATTGCAGGCGAAAGACGTTTTCGTGCCGCTACTATTGCCGGCTTAAAAGAGGTTCCTGTTTTAGTTTCTGGTGCAGATGATCAAGCTGCCGCAGCAATGGCCTTGGTCGAAAATATGCAGCGCGAGGACTTAAATCCTCTTGAAGAGTCTCAGGGCTTGGCTCGGTTGATCGAGGAATTTGGCTTTACGCATGAGCAGGCCGCAAAAGCAGTGGGCAAATCCCGCAGCGCCATTACAAATTTGCTGCGCCTTGCCCAGCTGGCAAAGCCAGTTCAGGCCATGCTGCTAGCTGGCGACATAGATATGGGCCACGCCCGTGCGCTACTCCCTCTTCCAGGCTCTAGCCAGGTTGCGTTAGCGCAAAGAATCTCTGCTCAAGGCTTATCGGTCCGTGAAGCGGAAAGAATGACGGCTGCTTTGGTGATTGCTGGTGGCCAAATAGGCGACAAAAAAGCTAAAAGTAAGCCCGGTAGCCCAACAAAGAATGCCGACCCTGATATGCAGCGTTTAACCCAGGAAATAGCAGATTTGATCGGTTTGAGCACGGAATTTAAGCTCAAAGGCAAGGGTGGAGAGCTCAGAATTCGCTTTAGCCAATTCGACGAGCTAGATTCTTTGTTAAAAAAGTTGGGCGTTGAGTCATAAATAGGGGCAAAAAATGTCCCCAAATCCTTTGACATATTGCAGTGCACACATTAAACTTTCGGGGCTAAATTGATTCCTCAAAAAAATCAATTTTCCGAGGTAAATGAGTGGGATGAGCCCGAAGAAGAAGCCATTCGGGTCTACAGCAAGGAAGAGATTGTTGCGTTGCAGCAGAATAATGCAGCAAAGTACCGAGCCCTTTCGCCTTGGAAGATAGTGTTGGCCCAAATGTTGATTACAGCTATCAGCATGGTGTTTTGGTCAATTTTTGGGGAGCCGGTAGGGGTAAGCCTTTATACTCAGTCGGCCTTTTTAGGTGGTTTAATTAGCGTCTTGCCTACAACCCTGTTTTTACTAAGGTTGGAGTTGGCAAAAAAATCGCAAATATTGAATCCAGGAAGATTTTTAGCGGCATTAGTTTCAGGCGAATTTATCAAAATCGTCGTGACCTTAATGCTGTTTATTGGGATTGCGTATTTAGTCCCAGGCGTGCTTTGGGTCCCTTTATTGGTGACTTACCTGCTTGCCTTGAAGTGTGTTTGGCTGGCGTGGTTGTGGCGCTAAGTAGTGACAATTGAGATTGAAACAAAGGACTAGTTAAGAGATGTCTAGCGAAGTAAACCAAGCCCACGGGGCAGCAGAACAAATGACGCCAACAGCGTACATTTCAGAGCACTTACAAAACCTCAACAATTCAGGTGGACCACAGACGTCCATTATTGATTTCAGCATTATCAATTTAGACACTATTTTTTGGGCATCCCTCATGGGCTTGCTCGCTGTATTTATTTTGTTGATTGCAGCGCGTCGCGCAACCCCAGGTGTGCCAGGTCGTTTCCAGTGCTTCGTTGAAATGATCGTTGAAATGGCAGAGACACAATCTAAGAGTATTGTTCATGGCGATCGTTCCTACATTGCCCCGCTTGCGCTATTTGTGTTCTTTTGGATCATCTTGCTCAACACCTTGGACTTAGTGCCGGTGGATTGGGTTTTGGGAGTAAATCATTTCATTGAAAGTTTTGGCGTGCACGTGCCACACCATAAAGTTGTTCCAACAACTGACCTCAATGCAACGATGGGCATGTCTATGTCCGTCTTGCTCTTAGTTTTCTTTTATAGCTTCAAAGTAAAAGGTTTTGGCGGCTTCTTGCATGAGCTCGTTTCTGCCCCGTTTGGCGCGAAGTGGTACTTGGCCCCATTCAACCTTGCTTTGAACATCATCGAATATCTTGCTAAAGGTGTTTCATTGGGAATGCGACTTTTCGGCAACATGTATGCCGGCGAGTTAGTTTTCTTGTTGATCGCATTGCTAGGTAGTGTGTGGACATTTAATTTAGATTTATCCCTGTTCGGATTGGTGGGCCATGTTATTGCTGGATCAGCTTGGGCCATCTTCCACATTTTGGTTATTTTGTTGCAAGCCTTTATTTTCATGATGTTGACCTTGGTCTACATCGGGCAAGCGCATAGCCATCACTAAGATTTTTATTTTTAACTTATCTCTTTAACTTCAGGAGTCAGCAACATGCAACAATTTCTCGCAAACATTCAAGGTTTCACAGCAATCGCTATCGGCATCATCATCGGCCTCGGCGCGATCGGTGCTTGTTTAGGTATTGCATTGATGGGCGGTAAGTACATCGAAGCTTGTGCACGTCAACCAGAATTGATGGAGCCACTCCAAACTAAGATGTTCCTTTTGGCTGGTTTGATCGACGCTGCGTTCTTGATCGGCGTTGGTGTTGCAATGTTGTTTGCTTTCGCAAACCCACTGCTCGCAGTTATTAAGTAATTGTTTTGGCGTGGATGACCAGCGGGTCATCCAACTGTTCTCAACAATACTGAAAGGAATATCGTGAATCTGAACGCGACCCTATTCGCGCAAATGATCGTTTTCTTCGTCTTATGGTGGGTTGTTGCACGCTTTGTGTGGCCACCACTTGTTAAGGCGTTAGATGAGCGTTCAAGCAAAATTGCTGATGGTTTAGCTGCTGCCGAGCGCGGTAAAGAAGCACTCGCATTAGCCAGCAATGAAGCTGAGCAAGAATTAACTAAAGCACGCCAAGAAGGTGTTCAACGTGTTGCCGAAGCTGAAAAACGTGCACAAATGTCAGCCGATGAAATTCGTGCTAACGCACAAGCTGAAGCGGCTCGAATCATTTCTCAAGCTAAGCAAGACGCAGATCAACAAGTAACGCGCGCTCGTGAAGTGCTGCGTGCTGAAGTTGCTGTTCTCGCTGTTAAAGGCGCTGAGCAAATTTTGCGTCGTGAGATTGATGCAAAAGCCCACGGCCAATTGCTTGATCAACTAAAGGCAGAACTTTGATATGGCTGATTTAGCCACTATTGCACGTCCTTATGCGGAAGCGCTTTTTCAAAGCGCCAAGCCAGCTGAGCTTGCTGGTTGTTTGGAGCAGTTAAACGAATTGGCACAGCTTGCTGCTTTGCCAGAAGTTGCTGCTTTGTCAAACAATCCAAAAGTATCCGCTGATGATTTAAGTAAGTTACTTTCTGGCATGGTTAAGACCAAGCTAGATGGCAAGGTTGCCAGCTTTTTAAATCTTGTAAATCAAAACCACCGCTTAGCAGCAGTCCCTGAAATTGCACAGCAATTTGAAGCAATGAAGAACAAGAGCGAAGGCGCAGCAGAAGTAAATATTACCAGCGCATTCCCTTTAGAGGGTTCTGCGTTAAATGATTTGTTGTCAAGTTTGAAGAAGCGCTTTGGGGGTAAAGAATTGCGCCCAACTATTCAAGTTGACCCAACATTGATTGGCGGAGTTCGCATTCAAGTTGGTGATGAAGTAATGGATAGTTCAGTTAAGGCCCAGTTAGCTCAAATGCAAGCAAGTCTTGGCGCATAAGTGATCCCTATTAAGAACATACGAAATAAGACCCAGGAGTAAGTAATGCAACTCAACCCTTCCGAGATCAGCGAGCTGATCAAAAGCCGAATTAGCGAATTGGGCGTTGACTCCCAAGTTCGCAACGAAGGCACTGTTATTTCAGTGACCGACGGTATTTGCCGCGTACATGGCTTGTCAGGCGTTATGCAGGGCGAAATGTTGGAGTTTCCAAACAACACTATCGGCCTCGCGTTAAACCTTGAGCGTGATTCTGTTGGTGCCGTAGTGTTGGGTGAATACACCCACATTAAAGAAGGCGACCCAGTTAAGTGTACTGGCCGCATTTTGGAAGTTCCAGTTGGCCCAGAGTTGCTCGGTCGCGTTGTAAACGCGCTCGGTCAACCGATTGATGGCAAAGGCCCAATCAACACTAAGTTAACTGACTTTATTGAAAAAGTTGCTCCTGGCGTTATCGCACGTCAATCTGTTAGCCAGCCAGTACAAACTGGTTTGAAGGCGATTGATGCGATGGTTCCAATTGGCCGTGGTCAGCGTGAGTTGATCATTGGCGACCGCCAAACTGGTAAGACAGCTGTTGCGGTTGATGCGATCATTAACCAAAAAGGTAAAGGCGTTTATTGCGTTTACGTGGCGATCGGTCAAAAAGCTTCTACTATTGCTAACGTTGTTCGCAAGCTCACAGAATTGGGCGCGATGGAGTACACCGTGGTTGTTGCAGCGAGTGCTTCTGAGTCTGCAGCGATGCAGTACCTCTCTGCTTACGCAGGTTGCACCATGGGCGAATACTTCCGCGATCGCGGCGAAGATGCTTTGATTGTTTACGATGACTTGACTAAGCAAGCGGTTGCTTATCGTCAAATCTCCTTGTTGCTCCGCCGCCCACCAGGCCGCGAAGCTTATCCTGGCGACGTGTTCTACCTCCACTCACGCTTGCTCGAGCGCGCTGCTCGTGTAAATGCTGAGTATGTTGAAAAGTTCACTAACGGCGCAGTAAAAGGCAAAACTGGTTCTTTAACTGCATTGCCAATTATTGAAACTCAAGCTGGCGACGTTTCTGCATTCGTTCCAACCAACGTAATTTCTATTACTGACGGTCAGATCTTCTTGGAAACCGACTTGTTTAACGCTGGTATACGTCCTGCGATTAACGCTGGTATTTCTGTATCCCGCGTTGGTGGTGCTGCACAAACTAAAGTCATTAAGAAATTGTCTGGCGGTATTCGTACTGACTTGGCGCAATATCGTGAATTGGCAGCGTTTGCTCAGTTCGCATCTGATCTTGACGAAGCAACCCGCAAGCAGCTCGAGCGTGGTCGCCGCGTTACTGAATTGTGTAAGCAAGCTCAATACAAGCCACTCCAAGTTTGGGAAATGGCCGCTTCACTCTACGCTGTGAACAACGGCTACTTCGATGACCTCGAAGTGAAGAACGTATTGGCCTTCGAAAAAGGTTTGCAAGATCATTTGAAATCTAAATATGCTGACTTAGTTGCGCGTATTGAGGAAACCAAAGATTTGAGCAAAGATGACGAGGCTGCTTTGCGCGCTGCTATTGAGGATTACAAGCGTTCTGCCTCTTTCTAAGAGGGCTCGCATAAATCATGGCAAGCACAAAAGAGATACGATCTAAGATCAAGAGCGTGCAAAACACGCGCAAGATCACGAAGGCAATGGAAATGGTCGCCGCATCCAAGATGCGTCGCGCCCAGGAGCGCATGCGTAATGCGCGCCCATATGCTGAAAAAATTCGTGAGATTGTTGCCAATCTTTCTAAAGCAAATCCTGAGTTCCGCCCTGCTTACATGGCAACTCGTGAAGTGAAGAAGGTTGGCACGATTTTGGTTACGACAGACAAAGGCTTGTGCGGCGGTTTAAATACCAACGTCTTGCGTTTGATTGCTAACCAAGTGCGCGATTTGCAAGAAAACAATATTGAGATTGCGTACACCGCAATTGGTTCAAAAGGCCTGCAATTTTTGAATCGCTCAAAAGCAAAACTTATTTCTCAAACAATTCAAATTGGCGATACGCCGCATTTGGATGTTTTGATTGGTGCGATTACTGCCCAGTTGGAAGCGTTTGAGCGTGGCGAGATTGATGCTGTTTATTTGGCATACACCCGCTTTGTAAATGCAATGAAACAAGAGCCTGTTTTAGAAAAACTCTTGCCTTTGGAGGCAGAAGCTTTGACTCCAGAAGAGCAAACAGGCAATTCTTGGGATTACATCTACGAACCTGACGCAGAGTCCATTTTGAATGGCCTGCTTAAGCGTTACGTTGAAGCAATGATTTATCAGGCGGTTGCTGAAAACATGGCTTCTGAGCAGTCTGCACGTATGGTCTCAATGAAGGCCGCTTCAGATAATGCGAAGAACGTAATTGGCGAATTGCAATTGGATTACAACAAGACACGACAAGCTGCTATCACTAAAGAGTTGTCAGAGATTGTTGGCGGAGCGGCTGCGGTTTAAGCGGTCAGCGTTTAGGAATACGAAAGAATTCAGGAATTAAAAGCGGAGAAATGCGATGAGTAACGGAAATATCGTGCAGTGTATCGGTCCAGTGGTGGACATTCAGTTCCCACGCGACAAAATGCCAAACATTTATGATGCATTGACATTAGTCGAAAGCGGCGAAAAATCATTTGCCGAAAAAGGTTTGACCTTTGAAGTTCAGCAACAAATTGGTGACGGCGTAGTTCGCGCTATTGCCATGGGTGCGAGCGATGGTTTGCGCCGCGGTATGGAAGTGAAATCTACAGGCAAGCCAATTTCTGTGCCAGTTGGTCCAGCAACTTTGGGCCGCATCATGGACGTTTTGGGTCGCCCAATTGACGACGCAGGTCCGATCGCTACTGAAGAGCGTCGTGCTATTCACCAGCCAG
>Ga0255756_1006078_pt1 | contig 10972 bp, 10 predicted proteins | sample 011ome_20_FD_179956 | JGI IMG/M metagenome (GOLD analysis project Ga0255756, IMG submission 179956) | Coastal salt marsh microbial communities from the Groves Creek Marsh, Skidaway Island, Georgia - 011509CT metaG (version 2) | ecosystem: Environmental > Aquatic > Marine > Intertidal zone > Salt...
CGCACCGTTCCTTGGCTCAACCGCTGCCGAAGGCTCGCCAAGGATTGGGAGAACCTCAATCGCAAGGCGCTGGCCTTCTTGCGCCTCGCATCAATCAGCCTCATACACTGAAGATTCTATACTCTCGCTTGATGTTCCAGGACAGACTGTCAGGGTAAGATAAAACCCTAAATGACGTCCCTTTCCTAATTACCCTCCATGGCTAGCTGCAGCAGGTATTCCACGTAGTCGTTCTTCTGCATCTCGCTGCCGAGCGCGATCAGTTCCTCGCGGCCGATCCAGCCGTTGACGAAGGCGATCTCCTCGGGCACGCCGATACGCTGGCCCTGGCGCTTCTGGATGGTCTGGATGTAGCCCGATGCCTCGAAGAGGCTGTCGCGTGTGCCGGTGTCGAACCAAGCGAAGCCCCGGCCTAGGCGCTCGACGTGCAGGTCACCGCGCTCCAGGTAGCGTTTGTTGACGTCGGTAATCTCAAGCTCGCCACGGCTGCTCGGATTGATGTCGGCGACGATGTCGACGACGGCGTTGTCGTAGAAGTAGCAGCCCGTGACCGCCCACCTGGACTTGGGCTCACTGGGCTTCTCCTCAATCGAGGTCGCCCGACCGTCGCGGTCGAAGGCGACGACGCCGTAGCGCTCCGGGTCGTGCACGTAGTAGCCGAAGACCGTGGCACCCGTGGACCGCGAGGCGGCCACCTTGAGCTTCTCGGTCAAGCCGTTACCGTAGAAGATGTTGTCGCCGAGGGCCAAAGCACAGCTGTCGCTGCCGATGAATTTCTTGCCGATGAGGAAGGCCTGCGCCAGCCCGTCCGGGCTCGGCTGCACAGCGTAAGACAGGCTAATACCCCACTGGCCGCCGTCGCCGAGCAGGCGCTGGAAGGCGACCGCGTCCTGGGGCGTCGTTATGATCAGGATGTCGCGGATGCCCGCCAGCATGAGTGTGGAGAGCGGGTAGTAGATCAGCGGCTTGTCGTAGACCGGCAGCAGCTGTTTAGATACCGTGCGCGTGACAGGGTAAAGGCGGGAGCCCGACCCTCCCGCCAGTATGATCCCCTTCATGGTGTTTCCCCTCTCGTCCTTGTCCTTGCTGCAGGCGCCCGGGCGCTGGCAGTTTCTTCCGTTTCTGTCAGTACCGCGTCGAGCATCTCGGTCAGCGCCGCCTCCCACGGGCGTAGACGGATGCCGTAGACCTGCTGCAGGCGACTGCAGTCGAGAACCGAGTTAGCCGGGCGCTTAGCCGATGTCGGGTACTCAGCCGTGGTAATCGCTTCAACCGTCGGCACCTTCGGCAGGTGCGTCCCCGCGAGGTCGAAGATCTTACGAGCAAAGCCGCACCATGTGGTCGTACCGCGGCCGGTGCAGTGGAAGGTGCCAAAGCCACCGGCCGGAACCGTTCCGTCGATCATTCGGCGTGCGATAATCAGCCCCGCCTCTGCCAGGTCGCCGGCGAAGGTCGGGCAACCGTGCTGGTCGTCGATAACCTTGAGCGCATCGCGCTCAGCGCCAACCCGCAGCATGGTCTTGACGAAGTTCTGGCCGTCGATGCCGTAAACCCAGGCGGTGCGCAGGATGACGTGGCGCGACAGCATCCCGCGCACGGCTTCCTCGCCGGCCAACTTGCTCTCGCCGTAGACGCCGAGCGGCGCGACCGCATCGTCCTCACGATAGGCGCCGCTCCGGCTGCCGTCGAAAACGTAGTCTGTCGACACGTGGATCATCGGAATGCCCTGTGCCGCACAGGCCTCTGCGAGGTACTCCGGCCCACCACGGTTGACGGCGTAGGCGGCGGCGACGTCCCCCTCGGCTTTGTCCACGGCGGTGTAGGCGGCAGCGTTAATCACGGCCTTGGGCGTGAGCCGCTCAACGGCCTGCATGACCGATGCCCGGTCGGAGATGTCCAGACCGTCGCGATCGACGGCATGTACCGACAACCCGGCGGCGCGGCGGAATAACTCCGAGCCGAGTTGGCCTCGGGCGCCAGTGAGCAGAATGTCGATCATCACACCTTCTACGTTGCAAGACCCAGCCGTTGGCCCTGGTAGCGGCCCGCGCGAATGTCCTCCCACCAGGAGCGGTTCTCCAGGTACCATTGGACCGTTTTGCGCAGGCCGCTCTCGAAGGTCTCGGCCGGTTGCCAGCCAAGCTCGGTCGAGATCTTGTTGATGTCCATGGCATAGCGGGCATCGTGGCCGGGACGGTCGGCGACGAAGGTGATCAGCTCCTGGCGCAGCTGGACCTCCGGCGACAGCTCGTCAAGCAGGTCGCAGATGGCGCGCACGACGTCCATGTTGGTCCGCTCGGCCTCGCCGCCGATGTTATACATCTCGCCAAGGTGCCCCTTGGTCAGCACCGTCCACAGCGCGCGCGCATGGTCTTCGACGTAGAGCCAGTCGCGCACGTTCTCGCCAGTGCCGTAAACCGGAAGGGGCCTGCCCTCCAAGCCGTTAAGGATAATCAGCGGGATCAGCTTCTCGGGGAAGTGATAGGGCCCGTAGTTGTTCGAGCAATTAGTGGTCACCACCGGCAGGCCGTAGGTGTGCCACCAGGCCCGCACCAGGTGGTCGGAGGCGGCTTTGGAGGCCGAATATGGAGAGTTCGGCTGATAGGGTGTCGTCTCGCTGAACAGCCCCTTGGGCCCGAGCGAGCCATAGACCTCGTCTGTGGAGACGTGGTGGAAGCGGAAGGTCTCCTTGCGCGCCAGCGACAGCCTCGACCAGTAGGCACGCGTTGCCTCCAGGAGCGTATAGGTGCCGACGATGTTGGTATCGATAAAGGCGGCCGGGCCGTCGATGGAGCGGTCGACGTGGCTTTCGGCCGCCAAATGCATCACCGCGTCAGGCTGCTCGGCTTCGAATAAGTCTGCGATTCTCTTGCCGTCGCGGATGTCGGCCTGGACGAAACGGTGGTTGGGTCTGTCCGCGACCGGCACGAGGGATGCGAGATTGCCGGCATAGGTGAGCGCATCGACCGTCACGACCTGAACGTCGAGTTCTCCTGCCAGGAGGCGGACGACGGCGGAACCGATGAAGCCGGCGCCGCCGGTGACGAGGACCTTAATCACGCCATCTCCGTCTCATAGGAGAAATTGCCCGGTAGGTCAGCCAGCTTCGGATGGCGCTTATCCTTGTCCGACAGCACCGCCTCCGCCTCGTCGACCGGCCACTCGAATTCGAGGGCGGGATCGTTCCACAGGATGCCCTTATCGTGCTCGGGTGAGTAGTAGTTGGAAACCTTATAGAGAATCTCAGTGTTAGGCTCCAAAGTTACCAGACCGTGAGCAAAGCCGACGGGTATTAGGATCTGGTTCCACTCCTCGGCCGAGATTATCGCCGAGACGTGCTGGCTGTAGGTCGGCGAGCCAACACGCAGGTCGACCGCCACATCGAATATGGCGCCGCGTACGACGCGCACGAGCTTATCCTGCGCGAATGGCGGGGTCTGGAAGTGCAGACCGCGAACCGTGCCTTTCTCGGCCGAGAACGTGTGGTTGTCTTGCACGAAGGCGATGTCGATACCGGCGTCTTGTAGGTCGCGTTGGCTGAACGTTTCCGAGAAAAAGCCTCGGGTGTCACTGTGTTTTTTTGGACGGATTACCTTGACCTCCGGAATGGCGAGGCTCTCGACTGCGACTGGCATGATATTCCTGCGACTCACAAATTTCAGATAACGCCGCGGTCGCGCAGCAGCTCGATGACAGCATCCGATAGAGCTGCCGGCTCTTGCTGTCCGGCATCCAACCGCAACTCGGGGCTCTCCGGTGCCTCGTAGAGGCTATCGATACCCGTGAAGTTGGGGAGTAAACCGTCGCGCGCCTTCTTGTAAAGGCCCTTTGGATCGCGCTCCTCGCAGACCTCCAGCGGTGCGTCGACGAAGATCTCGATGAACTCCCCGTCGTCCATAGATTCGCGGGCTAACTGGCGTTCGTTTCGGAAGGGCGAGATGAAACTGACCAGAGTGATCAGCCCTGCCTCGACCATGAGCTTCGCTACTTCCACTATACGGCGGATGTTTTCAACGCGGTCCTCATCTGTGAAGCCCAAGTCCTGGTTGAGACCTTGGCGCACGTTGTCGCCGTCGAGCAACATAGTCCGGCGCCCGATGGCTTGCAGATGCTCCTCAACCAGGTCGGCTACCGTGGACTTGCCGGCCCCTGACAGGCCAGTGAACCAAAGCACACAGGGCTTCTGGCCATTGTTTGCGGCGCGCACCGCCTTATCCACCTTCATAGCATGGTAGTGGATGTTCGAGGCCCGCCGCAGGGCAAATTCAATCATACCGGCGCCGACAGTGGAGTTCGACATTCGGTCGATCAGAATAAACGAGCCGGTGGTGTGATTGAATACATAGGGATCGAACGGCACTGCAGAGGTCAATATGAAATTACAGGAGGCAATTTCGTTCAGTTTTATCGTCGTGCCGGCAACATGCTCGAACGTGTTAACGTTGATCTTATGCTTGATCTTCGAGACCGTCGCGGTGACAGTGCGGGGACCCATTTTCAGAAGGTAAGGTCGCCCCGGTAGCAGCGGTACACTGGACATCCAGATGACATGGGCGGCGAACTGCTCGCCAAATTCTGGACGGTGGACCGTCGAAGACAGCAGATCACCACGGGAAATATCGATCTCGTCTTCCAGAGTGATAGTGACAGCCTCGCCGGCACGCGCCACGGAAGTTTCGCCGTCCGCACCGATGATCGTCTTAACCTTGGAGATTTTGGCAGGACCGGCAACTACGAGTTCGTCGCCGACAGCCACGCTGCCGCTCGCCACGGTGCCAGAATAGCCGCGAAAGTCGAGGTTCGGCCGGTTGACCCACTGCACCGGAAACCGGAACGGGGCATAGAGAATGTGTTCACCGACCTCGATGTTTTCGAGATAATCTAGAAGGGTCGGCCCGGAATACCAGCCCATCTTGTCGCTTTTGATCGTGACGTTGTCACCGTAGCGCGCGGACATCGGGACCGCCTGCAGGCTCTCGAAATCGAGGCCATTGGCAAACGTCTCGAATTCCTTGCGGATTTCCTCAAATTTCTCCTGGGAATAGCCGACCAGGTCGACCTTGTTGATTGCCAGCACCACGTGCCGGATACCCAACAGCGATGCGATGAAGGCATGGCGCCGTGTCTGCACCATCAGGCCGTTGCGCGCATCGACCAGCAGGACGGCCAGATCGGCGGTCGAGGCACCGGTCGCCATGTTGCGGGTATACTGCTCGTGACCCGGCGTGTCGGCGACGATGAACTTGCGCTTTTCCGTGGCGAAGAAGCGGTAGGCCACATCGATGGTGATGCCCTGCTCGCGCTCGGCCTCAAGGCCGTCGACCAGAAGGGCGAGGTCGATTTCCTCGCCCACCGTGCCGTATTTTTTCGAGTCGCGCTCAAGCGCGGCCAGCTGATCCTCAAAGACCAGATTGGTTTCGTAAAGTAGACGGCCGATCAGGGTGGACTTGCCGTCGTCGACAGAGCCGCATGTCAGAAAGCGCAGCTGATCCTTGGTTTCCTGGGCGAGGATATAGTCGATAACGGTCGGCTCTCCAGCGTTTTCGATATCCCCAATTGTCATCTTAGAAATACCCTTCGCGCTTTTTCTTTTCCATCGACGCGCTTTCGTCTTTATCGATCAGGCGCCCCTGGCGCTCCGAGGTACGGGCAATCAGCATTTCGCGGACAATGGCGGGCAGCGTATCGGCATCCGATTCAATCGCCCCCGTCAGCGGGTAGCAGCCGAGCGTGCGGAAACGAACCATCTTTTCCTCGACCCTCTCGCCGGGCTGCAGTTTCATGCGGTCGTCATCGACCATGATCAGCATGCCGTCACGGTTAACCACCGGACGTTTGGCGGCGAAATAGAGCGGCACCATCGGGATGCTTTCGGCGAGTATATACTGCCAGATATCGAGCTCAGTCCAGTTGGACAGCGGAAAGGCGCGGATGCTCTCACCCCTGGCGACGCGGGTGTTGTAAAGGCTCCACAGCTCAGGTCGCTGGTTTTTCGGGTCCCAACCGTGGCTGGAATTACGGAAGGACAACACACGCTCCTTGGCGCGCGACTTTTCCTCGTCCCGGCGGGCGCCGCCGAAGGCCGCGTCGAAGCCGTATTTGTTCAGCGCCTGCTTTAGCGCTTCGGTTTTCATGATGTGAGTATGGACAGACGAGCCGTGCTCGAATGGGCTAATATTCTTTTTTAAGCCTTCCGGGTTGGTATAGACGAGTAGATCCATCCCCATTTGTTTTGCCGTCTTGTCGCGGAACGTGATCATATCGCGGAATTTCCAGGTCGTATCCACGTGCAGCAGCGGGAACGGAGGCTTAGACGGATAAAATGCCTTCATCGCCAGATGCAGCATGACACCGGAGTCCTTGCCAACAGAATAGAGCATCACAGGATTTTCGCATTCGGCTGCGACTTCGCGAATAATGTGGATACCTTCCGCTTCCAGCCGCTTAAGATTGCTGAGGCGCTCGGGCGCAATTTCGTTAGAACGTATGTTCATATTTAATTTTTTGATCTTGGGCTTCGTTAATGTAAATGCCTGCTGTGCTCTGGGAAATCTCGGACTGGCCATGCGGCTTATCGAAGCGGTTCTATGCGGTAAGATTTAATACCGACAATGTTATAAATTTTTCGTACCATGGTGGAAGTCAGGCTGTAGCGCCAAAATTGATTTCTACAATCTAGAATTCATCACTGAACCAGGCATTGAAAATTTTGCATTAGCCGTAGGTGGTGCTATGCACTCTTAATGAGACAAGTCTCAAAACTGACTCCAAGATGGTTACGGAGATGTTAGTATTTTTTCTACTATATTAATGTTTTTCAATACACCAAGCCCTTCAAAAAATTAACAACTCTCCATATACGACCTCAGCGCTGTTTCTTTATCCTCGTATTCAATCAATCGTCCATTCTGTATATTCAATACTCTTTTACAGTTTTGTTTCACCGTAGCAACGTTATGCGATACTAATATAATCGCTCGTTCCTTGCGTTTCACGAATATTTCTTCTCTACAGCGATCACGAAAACGAGCATCGCCGACCGAAAGTATTTCATCAATAAGATAGCAATCGAATTCGATGACTAGGGAAATAGCGAAAGCTAATCTAGACCGCATACCGGAAGAGTAGTTTTTGATCGGCTCGCGAAAAAATTTGCCCAACTCGGCAAAATCCTCAACTGGTCCAATTTTGTCGCGGTAATCCGCTCCATAGACGCGGCATATGAACTTCAGGTTGTCTAGCCCCGACAAGCTGCCCTGGAAACCACCGCTGAGAGCCAACGGCCAAGAAATATTCATGCTGCGTTCTACGGATCCGACGTTGGGTTTTTCCACCCCCGAGAGCAACCGGATCAAGGTGGATTTGCCCGCTCCGTTGCGGCCGAGAATACCAACTTTTTCGCCGGGACGGACACACAGATCGACGCCATTAAGCACGTGATGCCTACCGTGCCGCGTGTCATACCATTTGTGCACACCGGATAGCTGAATCATCTCTGCCCCGAGTTCTCCCGTTGGGCATACTTCGCAAGCGACAAACCGATAAAAGTCACGACGAGATTAACGACAAGCAGGTAACTGGGATTTTCGTAGGTGGTGACAATGCTACCAAAGAAGCCGTGGCGCACCATTTCATTGCCGTGCACCATGGGCACCCACAGGATAAATTCCCGCAGGCTAACTGGCAGCCAATCAACCATGAAAAATACGCCGGAGAGAAGAAACAACGGATAGCTCATGGGTCGCCAAATCTTCTCGAATACACTGAAAATGGCGCTCAACGCACCGACGACGAGCCCCAGACCCAGAGAAAACCAGGCGATCAATAGCCAGCCGACCAGCACATAGCCCAAATCTTCAGGTGGCGCGATAACGCCTGCAACCGTCATCGCCATGCTGAGCAACAGAAACGCGCCAGTAGCCCCGGCCCACTCGAGGAATACGCGTGCCATAAATACATCTAGCAACTTGACGTTGCGGTGCGTGATCAGCCCCTGATTAGGCTCGAGAGCCGTAGCGGCGCGGTTTGCGCCATTACGCCAGAGCTGCAAGAGCGAAAATCCGGTAAGGGAAAAAGCGATGACCGGAAAAGTGGTGACGGTTTGCAACCTGTAATAATACCAAATGATTGTGACGACGAGGGTAAACAACGCCGGCTCGAGAAGAAACCACAACACCCCCAAGCCTTCCCGCCCGTAGCGTGTGATGACTTCGCGCATAATCAGCGCATGGATTACGCGCCTCTGGATAGCTAATGACCTTCTCAAGTCTAATCCTATATTGGGTAGGGTGATCAATCCATATGCTCTCGAACGCCAGAAACGATCATAGACAGCACCCCCCAAACAATCAGGCTGAGGACCAGGATGATCAACACATTGCGAACGCGCCGAGGTTCCATGGCCGCGTCCGGGAGATTAGGCTCAGCAATGCGCTCAAGATAGAGCTGTTGGCGCTGTGCTTCGTTACGCGCCTGTTCCAGGGAGGTGAGAGCGCTGGCGAGTAGCCTGTCGGCGAATTCCTTTTCAAGAACAAGGCGCTGGAATTCGGCCGCCTTACTGGCGAGCGACTTGCCCCCGCCGGTCACGCGCTCGGATCCGAGTCTGATCTCAATTTCAAGCATCTGAATACGTTTTTCCAACGCCAGAATTTGTGGGTTCTCTGTGGCCAGAAGTTGCAGCTGCGCCAGCTGCAACTTGGTCGAAACCAAATCGTCTTGCAGTTTAGCAATCTGTTGCATTGGTATGGCGTATTGTTTTTCGGGGTCAAACACGCCTTTATCGTTGCGGTACTGGGCTAGCTTGATTCCTGCAAGCTTGGCTTTCTTTTCGGACTCGGCCACTTCAATGATGGCGAAACGAATCATATCTCGGCGACCGCGCTCGTTTAACCGGTTGACGAGCGCTTCGCTCATTTCAAGCAGTTGCTCGTTGATTTGTTGCGCCTCTTCGGCACTGAAAGCGCGAACAGTTATCGCGGAGATGCCGGAAACCGCGTCAATTTGTGCGACAACTATTTTCTGGTAATGGCGGTGCATATTTTCGAAGCTGTCGTCCCCATAGAGGCCAGGGAAACGAACAAAAACATCGCCTTTACTTAACACATCGCGCAAGTTGAGTTTTTCGTCTAACGCACGCAAAGCATCGCGCGAGAGCATAAACTCTATCACGGTGTAACTGTCGTCCTGAGAACGGGTAAAGCCCGCACCTTCTAAAAATCCGCCCAGCGGGGACGAAACATTTCTCTCAGGACTACGAATGACGAAGCGGGATTCACTGATGTAAACGTCGGCCGCGACAAAGCCGAAGTACAAAATGGCAGCCAGCGTAGGTAGAAAAACGGTAATCCAAAAAAGCTTATATTTTTTCATCTAAACCGCAATTACCTCAATAACAGCTGCATGAAGCGGGGAGAAAACTCTTGTCATTTGCACTGTGCAAATATATCAACAGTTCGTTTTAACTGATCCTCGTTGTGCAGTGCACTCAGGAAAAACCTCAACCGTGCCTTCTTTTCTTCCACTGCCGGGGAAATAATCGGCTGGACGTTTATGCCACCGTCAAAAAGCAGGTTGGACAGCTTGACTGACTTGAGCGAACTGCCAGTGATAGCAGGCACAATGGCGATACCCTGGGAAGTACCGGCATCGATTCCAATTTCTCTCACCAGCTTGAGAAAAAGTCGGCCATTTTCCCGCAAACGGGCAACTCGCTCGGGTTCTTTGTGCATTATCCTGAGCGCAGCAAGCGATGCGGCCGCCAAAGGTGGAGCAATGCCGACGCTGTAAACGAATCCTGGCGCAGAGTATTTGAGATTCTCGACCAGCGCCTGTTCGCCGGCGATGTAGCCACCGCAGCCAGCCAACGTCTTGGAAAGTGTCCCCATCCAGATGTCAACATCCTTGCCTGACACATCGAAATGCTCGTGTATACCCCTGCCCGTTATCCCCATAGTGCCGAGGGAATGGGCTTCGTCCACCATTAAAAAACAACCATGCCGGCGCTTGATGTCAATTAGCCTGGGCAGATCGGGAATGTCACCATCCATACTATAATGGCCTTCGACCACGATGAGCACCCGCTCGAACTGGCTACGAATTTCTTCAAGGATCGTATCGAGCGCGTTGAAATCGTTATGCGGAAAGCTGCGTCGTACGCTTCCCGAGAGCTTCGCACCCTCAAGCGAACTGTTATGAATGAGCGCGTCATGGATGACGAGGTCTTTGGGACCAAACAGGTAACTGATGGTCGTTACATTCGTGGCGTGACCACTCACGAAAACGGCACAGTCTTCAACCCCGTAGTTTTCGGCGAGGGCTTCTTCAAGTTCACGATGGATTGGCCGCTCCCCAGACACTAAACGACTAGCAGAAGCAGAGGTGCCGTAACGATCGATAGCATCTTTTGCCGCCTTGTTAATCGCAGGATGGCCTGCCAATCCAAGATAGTTGTAACTGGAGAAGTTAAGGTACTCCCGACCTTCGATGCGCGTGACAGCTCCAGCTACGCCGTCGTGCGCTGTAAAGAAGGGATTACGGACCCTTAAAGTTTTTGCTGCCACCTTGGGTACGAGCAGTTCTTGGTAACCTGGGTGGCGGTCGAAGCGGGTAAATGCTTCCGGTACGTTCACTCGATGCGCTGGACGGTAAGTCGGCTTTGCGTTACTGACGCCGCCAGAAACCTCTGCCCTGCCGAAGAAACGCCCGATCAGTCGCTTTTTGGCCTCTGGGTCGAGAGATGAGCCGGTCACTCGGTTAGCCCTCCGCCTTGATCCTGTAGCCTTTGCACACCTGCGATGATCTGCTGAATGTCTTCTGCTTCAAGACTTTCACCGTGCTGTTGGGAAATGCGTTGAACTTGGTCAACGTCCGCGTCCGCGTCAGCGTTTGCATTAACTTGATCGGAGCCACCACAAAGTCTTTCAACGATAAGCTGAGTGACCTTTTCAGCTGCTGGCGATTCGCTCAGCATCAT
>Ga0255756_1006079_pt1 | contig 10972 bp, 6 predicted proteins | sample 011ome_20_FD_179956 | JGI IMG/M metagenome (GOLD analysis project Ga0255756, IMG submission 179956) | Coastal salt marsh microbial communities from the Groves Creek Marsh, Skidaway Island, Georgia - 011509CT metaG (version 2) | ecosystem: Environmental > Aquatic > Marine > Intertidal zone > Salt...
CAATCCAGGCCTCGACACTTCCCGAAGCGCGGGCGAGGCGCGAAACGATACCGCGCGCGACCTAAGCGAGTCAAGCTATCGGCCGCGTCGCCCTCCGAGTTGCACGGGCCTCGAGGAGGACGCGCTTTCAAACGTCCGATCTGCGCTGCGCGAAACTCTCATCGCAGTAAGATTCCGTTCGTTCGTTCGGGTGACTCGGGAAGCGAGCCGCGCGTTCGCGTCGACACCGACACCGCCCCGGTCGTCGCCGTCGCATTTCTAGACACACGCGACGATGTTGAAGAGCGTGAAGAGCAAGCTCTCCGGAGTGGGGCGGAAGAAGGAGGGCGCGCCTGATGCGAACACCGCGCAAACTTCGGACGCGGGGAATGTCTCCGGATCCCAGGCTTCGGGTTCCGGGGTGGGCGCGAGTTCAAAGGAGAACCCGAGCTCATCCGCGAGCGCGATTCCTCCCATGGAGGTGCTGTACGACAAAAACAAGCCTCTGTTCCTGTTTCGCGACGTCGTCGCCGCGGAGAGGCAGACGCTGTTCATTAAGAAGCTGCAGCTCTGCTCGTACACCTTCGATTTCACAGATGCGACAGCGCACGTGCGCGAAAAGGAGATAAAGCGTCAGACCTTACTAGAGCTCGTGGATTACGTGAACCAAGGACAAGGGAAGTTCACAGAGGCGGTGTTTGAGGACTGTTCGTACATGCTCGCACAGAACCTCTTTCGCGGTTTACCGCCTTCGAACCACGAGATCACCGGGAGCGCGTCTGGGGACAACTTCGACCCAGAGGAGGAGGAACCGACGCTGGAGCCGTCTTGGCCGCACTTACAAATAGTTTACGAGTTTCTGCTGCGTTACGTCACTTCGAACGAGGTCGATCCGAAGATTGGAAAGAAATACATCGACAGCACGTTCGTCCTGAAGCTTCTGGAGCTGTTTGACTCCGAGGATCCACGGGAGAGGGACTACCTGAAGACGATCTTGCATCGCATATATGGGAAGTTTATGGTTCACCGGCCGTTCATTCGGAAAGCCATCAACAACATCTTCTATCGGTTCATCTACGAGACGGAGAGGCACAACGGCATCGCGGAGCTTCTAGAAATTCTCGGTAGCATCATCAATGGGTTCGCGCTTCCACTGAAGGAGGAGCACAAGGTTTTCCTGCAACGCGCGCTTTTGCCACTGCACAAACCGAAATGTGTTGCCATGTATCATCAGCAGCTCTCGTATTGCGTCACTCAGTTCGTCGAAAAAGACCCGCGACTCGCGGACACCGTGCTTCGAGGTTTGTTGAAGTACTGGCCTGTCACGAACAGTCAAAAAGAGGTCCTCTTCCTCGGGGAACTCGAAGAGGTGTTAGAGCTCACGCAAGCGTCGGAGTTTGTGAAGACCATGCTTCCTCTGTTTCGACAGATTTCAGCGTGCATCAACTCTTCACACTTTCAGGTTGCCGAGCGAGCTTTATTCTTGTGGAACAACGATTACATCGTGAACCTCGTAGCTCAAAACAGACAGGTGTTGCTCCCGGTGTGCTTTGGTGCGTTCGAGAGGAATGCGCAAAATCACTGGAACGCGGCAGTCGGTGGGCTCACGATAAACGTTAGGAAGATGCTGATGGAGATGGATCAGCCGTTGTTCGAGAAGTGTCAAAAGGAGTGGGAACAGGAGGTACTAGCATCGGCGACGGAGGAGCAGAACCGTCAGCAATACTGGAAGAAAGTTGAGGCGCTCGCTGACAAGTCCACCACTGCGTGAGAAAACTAGTGGTTTGATATAGACGAACTTTTAGACGGGTGTTAGTCCGCCCACTCAAAGCGCGATTTCGCTTGTTGTATTGCAAATTGTTACAAGCCGTTCTAGGGTAACAAATGATCTTCTACGACATTCTCCTCCTACCGGCACAACAGCACTGAAGTCGGTATCAGCCACACAGCGCCGCTGCCAGAATCGTGAACGCACTGCACTCTAAGTCCTGCGCGAGACTCCTCTGGAAGCGGCTTTCGGATACAGCGTCGGTGGAACGTAAGGTCTCTCTCTCATAGCTGAAGGGGGATTCACCCCCCAATCGCCGGCGGAAAGGAGTTCCAAGTTTGGATCTGGCTGCACGATTCGTTGCTGCTTGCTTCCTGGCGCGGTTCGCGCCGCCAACGTGCTTTTTCTCGACATCGTACTGGCTCCCATCTGTTGCCGGTTGACTAACTCCATGAAATCTTCGCGAGACATCTTCTGTGCGGTGGACGATAAAGGCGCCCCAGCCTTTGCCCCCGCACCCTCGCGAAAAGTAACTCCCATGGACACGTTCAAGGTGTCCATCAAGCTCGGTTGTCCTCTCTTTTCCGGCTTGATGTAGTCCACCCTGTTTAGCTTCTTCACACCGTGCGTAGCATCCATTTTAGTGCTGCTGGTTTCCTGTCGAATATCGTCTTCTCGATCGTCCGTCACCTTGACGCGCATGCCAACGGCGTAGGAACCGGGCAACTTCTCAGGGTCGAGTTTTTGCATGACGACGACTTTACCCTTATGATCATATCCGTAGTCCTTGCCTCGGAGTTGCCTTTGGAGCGTCTCTAGCTCTTTCAGCTCCTCCTGATCCTTCTGAAGCTGCAACTTGTGCATCTTCTGCACTTCCCTGCGCGTCTCGATCTCTTCTCGTAAGCGTTGCTCCGCCTCCTCGAGCTCTGGTGATATCTTTGGCTTCGCCGCGCCAGTTTTAGAAAGTCCCGACGTGGACTTGCGAAGAGACTCGCCCCCGTATCTGCTCGACGCACCGCTGCCTCTGCCAAAGATTCTTTGAACTAGGCTACGCGTTATCTTCGCGTCCGGCGTCGGAGCCTTCTGCCGCCTCCTCGCTTTCACCGCTCCTCTCGCCCACACGTCGATCGGGGCTGGTTCAGTGTCCTCGTCCGGCTCCCACGTCCCTCTCGAGTCCTCCGCCACCGTCGCGCCTCGCTTCGCGAAGCTTTCCCGTTCTAAGAAGGTCATGTCCACGACCGCGAGCGCGTCCTTCACGGCCTCGCGAGCCGCGTACCCGACAACCTTGCTTTGGAGGTCCGACGCCTCGACGTGAGCATTGACTCGTTCGACGATTAATTCGAGCGCGTCTTGGATGCACTCCTCTCGGTCTTCGAGTTCACGATCCTCCGCGAGGAGGTCTTCCTCCTCGTCCATGGGGTCGCCCAACGCGCGTGCAAGGCGAAGAGCGTCGGAACAGCGAAGCGCTCGGCGCGGTGGCGGTGGAAGTGGTGAGGGAGGAGCGCGGTTTCCCGTTTGGTCATACTCGTACTTTCCCGCTCCGCTTGTGACTGGAGTGCGTCAGGATCACGACCGACCTCCCTGTCGCTCTGCTTCTCTCCGTTTGGCTGAAAGAGACCTTCGTTGGCGGCCGCCCTCCCTTTCCGCGCGCCGCGATCGCCGCAGTCGAACGACCCAGGCGTGGTAGCGGCTGGCCCTGATCTAGTTTCGCCATGCCGCCGTACGCCGGGACGTTCGCGAAGCCCGAGAACGCGCTGAAGCGTGCGGTACGTGTCGTTTTCCGTCTTCTGCGCCGCCTGCGTTTCCCATCAGGGTTTCTAGGATTAACTTTCCCACCGCAGCGATCGTCCGTCGTCTCTCTGTCCACGTCCTTATCTCACGTTCTGTCCCACTCCATCGTAACCCCACCGCGCGTCGCGCATTAACAGGAGGAGCTGATTAACGTGGGACAGCCCAACGCGGCTCTTCAGGCGCTCCACGATGTGATCACGTCCAAACGCCACCGAACGTGGCAGAAAGTGCTCGAGACGATCATGTTCAAGTACGTTGAGCTATGCATCCAGCTCAAGAAAGGCCGCCTCGCGAAGGACGGCCTCATCCAGTACAGAATCGTGTGTCAGCAAGTGAACGTGAACTCGCTCGAGGAAGTCATCAAGCACTTCCTGAAGCTCGCGACGGAGAAGGCGGAGCAGGCGCAGGCGCAAGCCGCCGCCTCAGCGAAGGCGTCGACACTCGAGATCGACGATCTCGAGGCCGAGAACACTCCCGAAAATCTGATGTTGAAGTCCGTCTCGGTCGAGAACGACAAAGATCGTGCGGACCGCGAGCTCGTCACGCCTTGGTTCAAGTTTTTGTGGGAGACGTACCGCTCTATACTCGAGATCTTGCGCAACAACAACAAACTCGAAGCGCTGTACGCAATGACAGCGCACCGCGCGTTTCAGTTCTGCGTCACGTACAAGCGCACGACGGAGTTCCGTCGTCTGTGCGAGATTCTTCGCAACCACTTGGCCAACCTCATGAAGTATCGCGACCAGCGCGACCGCCCTGATATGACTCTGCCGGAGACGCAAAATTTTTATCTTGAAACCAGATTCGAGCAGCTCAAGGCGGCGGCCGACCTCGAGCTGTGGCAAGAGGCGTTCCGCACGATCGAAGACATTCACGGGCTGACAATCATCTTGAACAAGTCGCCGAATCCTCGCATGATGGCGTCATACTTTTCAAAGTTGACCAAGGTGTTTTGGGTGTCGGAGAACTACCTGTACCACGCCTACGCTTGGTATAAGCTCTTCAACCTGAGCAAGACATACAACCGCAACCTCACCGCGGAGGACTTGAAGGCCATGGCGTCTGCAGTTCTACTCTCCGCGGTAGCGATTCCGCCCTACGAATCCCGCACGTCTGCGAGCGTCTCGAACCTGGAGCTTGAATTCGCGAAAGAGCGTGACGTTCGAATGGCGACGCTCCTCGGGTACAACTTGGATCCTAAGCGCGATCCACGCGAAGTCCTCTCTCGCAAAGCGCTGCTGAAGGAGCTCGTCTCGAAGGGTATCTTGTCTCTCGTCTCCATCGAGGCACGTCAGTGCTACGCGCTCTTCGAGAAAGAGTTCCACCCGCTGGACCTTTGCAAGCACGCTCAGAAGGTGTTCTCCTCTTTCAACCTCGAAGCAGTGGTGCTGTCTGCATCGAGTCCGATTCCAACCATCGCTTTCGACCAGTTCCTGCCGCGCATGCGCAGCCTCGCTGTCGTTCGCATGCTGCAACAGTCGTCTCAGGTTTACCAGACCATGAAGCTCGAGACGTTGCAGCAGATGGTTCCCTTCCTCGAATTTTCCCAGGTCGAGCGAATCCTTGTCGATGCCACCAAGGGTGGAGCTGTTGCTGTCCGTCTCGACCACCAGAACAAGTGCGTCAGGTTCGAAGGTGATGAGCTTGAGAGCGACAGCATCAAAAACCATCTCGTGCTCATGGCGCAAAAGCTCCGAAAGGGCATTAAGATGATGTATCCTGATGCCACCCCCGCTGCCGCGTCGCTCGCTTCCAAGAGCAACACCGCGGACCTGCTTTCCAAAATTGAGGTTGAGCATAAGCTCGCCTTGGCGCGCAAGGTCATCATCGAGCGCCGCAAAGAAGAGCAAGAACGCGTGCTGCAAGAGCACGAAAAGGAGTTGGAGGAAGCTCGCGTTGCTCTCCAACGCAAGAATGAAGCCGCGGAGGCGAAGCGCCTGGAAGAGGAACGACGCTCACGCGAGGAGAAACGCATCCTTCAGGAGATGGAAGAGAAGGAGAAGCAAGAAGCTCTCGCGCTTATTGCAGAGGCGGAGAAGCGTAACAAGGCTCTCGGTAAAGGCAAGAAGGGTCTTAAGATCAAGCTCGAGGAGGGTCAGAAGATCGACAAGCGTAGCCTCATGGAGGACGCCATCAAGGAGCAGATCAAGGAGAGACAAGACATGGAGCGCAAGCTCAACCGTCTCGCGAAGAAGATGGATCACCTTGAGCGAGCCAAGCGCGAGGAAGAGGTTCCTCTCATCGAAGCCGCGTATAAGGTCAAGATGGCAGAAGATGAGCAGCATCACAAAGAGATGCAGCAGCAGAACGCGGAGAAGCACCGCCAGTCGTGGGAGGTCAACGTCGAGGAGAAGAAGCGTCTCTCGAAGATGGCGTCAGAGAAGGACAGCTTTGCCGCCGCGATCGTGACCCGTCGTTCTGAAGAGTTTGAAGCGCTTCGTATCGAACGTGAAGAACGCATCAACGAGCTCCGCTCCCTGCGTCGCGCAGAGCGTGAACTCGCGCGTCGCCGTGCTTATGTCCGAAAATTACAACAAATCGAAGAAGAAGCCCGTGCCGAAGCCGAGGCCGCTGAACGCGAGCGCAAGGAGGAAGAGGCCCGCGCTCGTCGGGAAGAAGAACGCCGCGCGTCCGAACAGAACGACAGGCGTGGTGATGGTGAATCTGAACAGCGACGCGACACCGGCCGCTATGAGCCTCGTCGGTACGAGCCATCGAGGGGGGGAGACTCTCGATATGGTGGTGATAGCCGAGACAGCAGGTACGGCGACAGCAGGTACGGCGACAGCAGGTACGGCGAACGGGACCGCGGAGGCGGTTCGAGGTTTGAGCCGTCTCGGGGTTCGGACAGCAGATACGATTCTCGGGATTCCCGAGACCGTGGTAGCGACTCGCGCTACGAACGCCGCGACGACAGAGGCTCGTCCCGTGATGATTCAAGGGGAGGCAGCAGGGGTGGGGGATCCCGCTGGTAAGAGCAAAGAACGACAAGAGCAGGTGATGTACGCGTAGTGTCTACGACTGAAAAGAACTATTCCGCCCTAGTCAGTTGCGACATGTGATGAGCGAACAGCTGTCTCGTTTCTAAATAGCTGTCGTATCGCGAGTGCAACAAATCGAGCCAACGCGCGGAATCACCGCTCGGTCCACCCGCGTCCGTCCCTAGCACGACGACCAAGGCGAAGAACACAGCCGCCTCGAGCCACGTGAGGGGCTCGAAGAGTTTTGTCTCAGCTTCGATGTTGCGTACCGCGTTCTCATCTAAACGTGCGGCACGGCAGTACTCTGACAAAAAGGCGGCGAATTTCTCCTCCGAGAACGTCTCCGAATTCGTTCGAAACAGCTTCATCAGGTCAAAGCCACGATAATTCGGCCCTGAGAGCTCGAGGTCGATGAGTTTCAACTCCACCGGGGCATCATTTTGCAGCATGACGTTCGCCGGTTTCAAGTCCCCGTGTGCGAGCACGACCGTGAACATCTCCCCGGCGCTCGTGATCGATTCGCGCATCTCCTTGACCTCGGCGCGTAGAACGTCCAAGTTGACAGAATCGGGGAGGACGCCGACGTCATCAGACGCACCTATCTCGTCGAGCATTCGATCGAACCACTTCCACAGCAACGGTTGACGTTCCGCGTCAAACTCGCGCGGAACTTGTAGTGAATGGAAACGAGCGACGAGTCGCGCGGCGGCTACTCCGACGTCCGATCGCGTGTGCATGTCGACCTCTTCTAAGACGCGTCCGGGAACGAACGAGTGAGCGATACCCTCGTGCGTGCTCGACCACACGGTAGGCCCGAGACCAAAGACACTCGCAATCTTGTCAACCGCCCCTCTCTGGTCCGACTCCGTGCGAAGCAAGGACAGGTCGCTGTACAGCTTGACGACGAGCGCCTCGTCATCGCCGTTCACACCTCTCACGAGATGTACGCTGTTGCAGAAACCCTTTGACAGTTCCTCCGAGCGAAGCCGAGCGGTGTTATCGGCATTTACCACTCGGCGGATGCTTTCTTCATATCGTCCCGTCCCGGACGCTGCGCGCGAACGCCGGGCACGTGATTCGCGGTGGCGCGAGCGAGCATGATGGGCATGCCAGTCCGCGGCGGTTATTAGTGCGCTACAGGCCATGGGTAGACTACGAGTAGTGTTCCACGCTTGCACGTCAAGCGAAGTGTCGAGAGGTAAGTTGTTAATGGCAGGGAAAGCTGTCAAGTCAAAAGTTGACAGATATCAGAAAAAGTGCACTTCCCGAGAAAAGAGAGAAGGGCCGTCCCCGCGAACCCGCAGCGCAGAAGCACGCGCGCGCGATGATGGCCGCGTGTGCTCCGCATGCGATATCACCTATACGAGCACATGGACGAGTCGCGAGGTCCGGCCATCGCGTTTCGAGACGACGTCGGTTCGCGCGACGTTGTTTTTCTTCAAAATATCCCAGTCTCTGACGCGCCCCGCCATCTTCACCCAACCGTAAACCTCGCAGGGCTTGCTCGACCGGACACGCGAGAAAAAAGCGCGAGAAAATATACACCGCGAGCGCGACCAGCACGGACTCACCGTCAGCATGGACGAGGAAGCGCAAGCAGCACAGGAGTGGCGTTGTTCGCGCGATGCTGAGGAATCATGATGAGATCCCACACTCAGCACTCGCCAGTTTCGCGAGGCCGCATACCATCATCGGAACGATCGTCAGCGTCTGCTCGGTTACCACGATGGCCTGGCACTTTGGAGGCGTCTTGGATTTGTGTTCTGTTGCCGTGGTGTCCGCACAGACCGTGCAGACGGTGCTAGCGTCGGTGCTGATGAACGTCGCCATCGTAGGTATCAATCAGCTGTACGACAAAAAGTTGGACAGGGTGAACAAACCGTACCTTCCGTTGGCGAGCGGAGCGTTCACATCAGACACCGCGCTCACGGTCGTCGCACTATGCACGACCTCGAGCCTCGTGCTCGGGATGATGAGCGGATCGTCCGCGCTATTGTGGGCGCTCGTACTCAGTCTAATACTCGGCATCGTGTACTCAGTGGACTACCCCGGTCTTCGATGGAAGCGCTCGCCTTTACTTGCCGCAGGGTGCATTTTGATAGTGCGCGCGTTCATCGTTCAGCTGGGGTTCTTCGCTCATGCCCTCGGGACAGGTCTACTCGGCTTTCAAGCCCCGTTTACGCTCATGTTCGCGATGTCTTTCATCACCGTCTACGCGATCGTCATCGCGCTCATGAAGGATTTGCCCGACATCGCGGGCGATAAACAGCACGACATTCGCACGTTAAGCGTGCGATGGGGTGCTAACACCATGTTCAACGTCTGTGTAGCACTTTTGTCGATCGGCTACGTCAGCGCTGCTGTTCTCTCGTTCGTGTATAATTCTACGCTGATTTCACAGATTGTCGGAATATGTCACTGTGCGGTTCTTTCGGTGCTCGTATTCTCCGCGAGCCGCGTCGATACTTCGTCCAGCGCCTCGCTCTACAGCTTCTATATGAGGACATGGAAAGCGTTTTATTTCGAGTATCTTTTGCTTCCGTTCATTTGTCTCTAGGCTAGTCTATATTGAAGGAAACATTATCACAACTCACTTTGTCTTGTATCCATCTTGCACGAAGCCATTACCAATGAACAGTAAATCGTCCATGATTTCTTCAACGCTCGGAGGTGCTGGAGAACTAAAATCGCCGAGAGGATCAAAATCGCCGAGCGAAGCGGGAAGCTGCGCCTCGTGGTGTGCGAGCGATGGTCGGAGTGCAACACCGATGAGATCTCCTCCGTACTTGTCCGCGAAAAATAAGGCGGTGCCACCCAGTCGACGCTCCGCTTCCCTGAGATAGCACTGCAGTGGATCGAAGCCAATTAGCATCGCCGCTCTTGCCTTGTCTGGCCCGCGAGTGATTACTTTCTCAGGCATACTCGCGAGCTGTAGACCTCTTTTACTACCGTGCTCTGCCATCTGAAAAGTGTCAGGATCGACTCCCAACTCCTTAATGACTCGGCGTTTTATTTGTTTAGCCGTGAACAACGCGTGATCAGGAAAGGGAAGAGCCGCCCTACGTAGCTTGAGCACGATGTCGAAGTGCGTCAGCGCAGGAGTGAACATCGATTCCCACGCGGACGAATCCCCTAGCTCCGTGATGTCCTCATCCTGAGACTTGTAAATGGTGCTATTACGACCTTGAAGAAGCGACCTCAAACGAATCGAAGCCCTCGACGCTAGCAATTGGGCGCGCTTCAACACCACTGCCGCTGGTCCGTGCCGCGTCCAAATGTCTCCATCGGAATCGTATGGAGTCGGAATGCACATCGTCGGTGACTCGGGACTGTCCATCTTCCTTTCGAGGCCTTGCATCGCTTCGAGCGTAACCTCGTCGTCCGGATCGAGAAATAAAGGTAACACGTTCCAGGGGTGCGACGCGATCAGATCCAAAAAGCGAACAAATGCCACCTCGCGTGAGTGCGGGGGCTCCACCGCACCAGGGTGCAAGAAGAGATATCCGACCAATAATTCGATTATTTCACCGCCGATGTGAGACGAGAGCATGTGTGCGGAAATCCAACGCTTTGCGACCTGAGTGGCTGGACCATACGCCGGAAATCGTGCATATATCGTGGAAATCATCCCAGCGTGCGCGGCACCCTTTATGAGATGCAACTCAGCGGCTTCGTTATTCGCTCCTCCAGCGGTCGAGTTGATATTCAGACGGAACGCATATCCCTCGTGTAGTATGTCGATTGCTTCTTCAGCGACGACGGTAGGAGTCGCGTAACTCGAACGGAGCTGCTCTGCAATCTTCAGAGCCATCGCAGCCTTTGTCTTATTTATCGCGGTGCTGTTTTCTGGCCAACGTCCACTTCCTTCGAGCTGCACGAGGACATCAAGCGTCTTCGGGCAGACTGGCATGTGTTCATCACTGCGACCCAACCCGATACCGGCGCCGAAAGCGAGTTGATGTTGTTGAGGCGGGAAAGGATCTGTTCCGCGAAACGCCGCACTCAGCGGTTGTATGTTCACAACTTTCAGAGGCATCTCTTTCATATCTTTCATTCGCTTCGCTAAGCGGTCCAAGCACTGAAGAAGAGCAGTCGGTGAAGACTCCTTCAATTTGTCGCTGCTGATGTTTTGTTTGCAGTTCAACGTGGGATCCAGAAGACTGCAACTCCATTCCACTTTTTCTATCGCGTCAAAATTTCGCTTCAGAGCGTATTCGCTTGCGAGCGCCGGTATGTGATGACGTTGACTGTGCGGAGTAGAATCCCATACCACGGACTCGCATATGCGTCCGTCCTTGAATCTTCTAAGCTCTGCGCGATCCCCCCAAAACGTGCGAAACTTTTTCGCGAGCTTATCATCGTCTGAGCTCGGTCCTATGTCAACCAGCCTGAACGCAGTCTCTGGATCAAGGATGATTCCAATCCACACGTTTAACATGTTGGATTTGTCCGA
>Ga0255756_1006086_pt1 | contig 10964 bp, 9 predicted proteins | sample 011ome_20_FD_179956 | JGI IMG/M metagenome (GOLD analysis project Ga0255756, IMG submission 179956) | Coastal salt marsh microbial communities from the Groves Creek Marsh, Skidaway Island, Georgia - 011509CT metaG (version 2) | ecosystem: Environmental > Aquatic > Marine > Intertidal zone > Salt...
ACCGTGATGCGCGATCCACACGTGTCTACATGAGAGCCCAGCGAGAAGTAAACGGACGACTACTGACGGTTACGCCTTATTTGCGCTCAAATCAGATGGAATTTCTACAGCATTACCTGCCCTGGAAGTCCCGCGAAATGAATGAGCACGACAGCATCGGTCTACAGGGAAGCCTCAGTGCAGATACCGACTGGGGTAACTATATCGTGGGTGCCGATATCGACCTGACCGACGGTGCGCTTAAGGAAGATCAGGCCGAGGCGTTTAGCCCTAATCAACCCGCTGGCATTCACTATGACTACACGGTCAATGCGAGAAATCTCGCGCTGTTTGGCCAGTTCGAGATGGCCGTTTCGGATTCATTCACGGTACAAGGCGGCCTGCGCGCTGAGAGTACCGAGTACGACTACACAACCCGCGCTGCCGCCGGTTCCGTTTGCGCACCGACCGCGAGTAATTGCCGCTTCTACCGACCGGCGAGTCGATCAGACGACTTTTCCAATCTGTCGGGGAACGTGTCACTGGTATGGGCACAAGATCAGCACCGGTACTATGTCAGAACTGCGTTGGGCTTCCGCGCACCGCAGGCAACCGAGTTGTACCGACTTCAAGCGGGTCAAACCGTTGCTGACATCGAGGCCGAGGAAGCCACATCGATCGATATTGGCTGGCGTTACCAGAGTGAGTCCTTTTCGAGCGATATCTCACTCTATGTCATTGCCAAAGATGACGTTATTTTCCTCGATCGTGACCGCCAAAGTGTCAGCGGTGCCAGCACCGAACATCGCGGTATCGATATCGATTTGTCTTGGGCGCTTAGCGACAGCCTGACGGCCGCAATGAATGCTTCTTTGGGCGATCACAGCTATGACAGCGAGATCACACTGTTAGGCTCGAGAGACTCCATTAGAGGCAACGACATTGACACCTCGCCGGCTCACTTCGGGAGCGTTCAGTTGCGCAAAGATCTGACAATTAATGAGCGTCCCGCATCAGTAGAGCTCGAAGCCGCCTGGGTCGATAAGTACTTTATCGATCCCAACAACCAGCACGAGTACCCTGGGCATGAATTGGTTAACCTGCGAGGCAGCTGGTTCGTCTCTGAGCAATTAAAAGCCACACTGACATTCACAAACTTGCTGGATGAGGGGTATGCTGAGCGCGCCGACTTTGGCTTTGGGAACTACCGGTATTTTGTTGGTGAACCGCGAAGCGCCATGATCGGTCTCTACTACGCACTATAAGAACGAGAGACTTAACGGAACTCAGCATGAATCAGTACGGTCCAGCCCTTGTTGTCGGGCTTTTGATTGGTGGCGCTATTTTATTGGACGATGTGATTACGCCACGACATCCCCACCCAGCCATGATGATTGAGGCACATGATATGGGCTCCATGCCCATGATTCGCAAAGAGATGCGAATTGGTGGACCAGGTGCCTCAGATATGGGTCCTCATAAGAAGATCTGGATTCAGAAAAATGGCGATGACATCGTTGAGATGAGCGAGGAGATGGAAATCATCGTGCTTGCGGACGGCAGTGACGCAACCGAAGACGTCACCCTTGTCGAGGTTCACGTTGATGGTGAATCGAAGAGTGACCTTGGTGACGCCGTAAAGGCCATCGTGGAAAAAGCCCGAGCTGAAGGTAGAAAACCGTCGCCCGAGGAATTACGAGCGGCCATTAGGGGCGCGATGGGTAGCGGAAATGAGCCGACGTCCGTCGATGTTGAAGTTCAGATTGAAGAAGCACCCTGACGAGCAAGGCGTCCTTGGCTAACGGTCTACGGCAATCGGTATTAGGCAAACGGCCTCAAGCCAACGGCTCTTCTCACTTTATCGAGAAGAACCACACTTTCAGGACGAACGCGCTCTGCGCCCTCGCGAAGGATAGTCTCCACGTCGCCGGGGTTAGCCATCAGCCGGTCGTACTCATCGCGCGCTGGCGCAATCTCGTCATTGACCCGTTCAAACAGCCGCTTTTTCGCCTCACCCCAAGCGAGACCCGATTCAAAAGCGACTCGCATTTCCTGACGCTCCGCTTCATCCGCGAAGGCGCACCAGATCTGAAACACCGCAGACGTATCTGGGTCCTTGGGCTCACCAGGCTCAAGTAAGTTTGTCTTGATTTTGTTAATCGCCTTCTGCAGCTGCTTTGGGGTACCAAACAAGGGAATGGTGTTGCCGTAGCTCTTGCTCATCTTGCGCCCATCAAGCCCTTGCAGCACTGCCACATCGTCGTCAACAACAGCTTTCGGAAGCACAAACGTCTCGCCATAGTGATGATTGAAGCGGGCAGCGATGTCTCGGGCCATCTCGACATGTTGAATTTGATCACGCCCGACGGGCACGTCGTGCGCATTAAAAATGAGAATATCGGCCGCCATTAGGATGGGGTATGAAAACAGCCCCATTGTAATCGCGAAGTCGGGGTCCTCACCTGCCTCTTCATTGCCCTGCACCGCCGCTTTGTAGGCATGGGCTCTGTTCATTAAGCCTTTGGCTGCGTTACAGGTCAGAATCCAAGAGAGCTCCGTTATCTCAGGTATATCGGATTGGCGATAAAAGTGCGTCTGATTGGGGTCGAGACCCAGTGCGAGCCAGGTAGCGGCAATTTCTCGGCTCGACTGAGCCACAAGATCAGGGTCTTGAGATTTGATTAACGCGTGGTAATCAGCGAGGAACAGGTAAGCATCAACATCATCGTGCTTTGACGACTCAATGGCCGGTCGAATCGCACCCACGTAATTACCCAGATGCGGTGTTCCCGTTGTTGTTATACCTGTGAGGACACGATGACGTGCCATAGTTGTTTCCCCCGAAATCACGCCACGCGATTGTAAAAGGCGGATAAGAGATCCACCAGCTTTGCCGGGTCATCAGCAGCAGCCAGCTCGCGAATGGAGTGCATACCGAGGGTGGGAACGCCAATGTCGGTTGTTGGAATACCGGTTTCGGTCGCCGTAATGGGACCAATGGTGCTACCGCAGCCCATATCCGCTCGCACGACGAACGACTGCACCGAGACACCCGCTCGCTCGGCCAGTAAGCGTACGCGAGCCGCACCCTCACCCGACGTTGCATAACGCTGATTGCGGTTGATCTTGATAACCGGGCCACTCCCCAGCAATGGCGCGTGAAGCTCATCGTGTTTTGTGGGGTAGTTGGGGTGAATCGCATGAGCATTGTCGACCGACAGCATCCAGCTCGTCTGACGGAGTGCGCGATCGTCAACGGGGTCTGGAGCAATGGCCCGCAGGACATCATTCAGCATGGGGCCCTGTGCACCAACCGCTGAAGCACTGCCCACTTCTTCATGATCATTTGCGACAAACAGGTTCCACTCGCCACTGTCGGCACTGTTAATGATGGCCTGCAAACCACCAAAGCAGCTCAGCAAGTTATCGAGACGCGCGGAGGCTATGAAATCATTGTTTAAACCGACGAACCCGGGCGCCTGCGTGTCATAAAGTGACAGCTCCCAGTCGAGAATCTTTTTGATATCGAGGTCGGGGTATTCTGCGGCAATCTGCGCTGTCAGCATGGCATGAATATCAAAATCACCATCACCCGAGCTCAGCGATACCACCGGCAACATATCGGTTTGAGGATTCACCGTACGACCTTTATTGGCATCACGGTCCAGATGAATCGCCAGCGATGGAATGACCGCAATAGGTGCCTTGAAATCGATGAGTCGAGAGACCAGCTCTCCCGTGCCCGTCTCAAAAGACACTTTTCCGGCCATTGAGAGATCACGGTCGAACCACGGGTTCAACAATGCCCCTCCGTAGACGTCGACGGCCAGGAGATTGCAACCAAAGCGCTTCACGGACGGATTCGGGCGAACCGACAGATTCGGGCTGTCTGTATGGGCACCGACAAGGCGTAAGCCGTGAGATAGGTCCGTACCGGCTGTAAACGCAATCAAACTGGAATCATTTCGAACGGTGAAGTACTTACCGCCCGCCACTATCGGCTCTCGGCTTGCATCACTCCAAGGGACGAAACCGGCGGCAAGCAGCCGCTCTGCCATCACGCCCACGGCATGGAATGGCGTAGTCGCATCCCTAAGGAAGCTTAATAAATCAGTATTTACGCTGTCTTTTGTCATACAAACACCAAGATAGAAAACAGGATCAAAGCCAAGAGCACACGGTATATCACAAACGGCATCATCCCGACGCGAGTAACCAGCCCAACGAAGAACGCTATGGTTGCGTAGGCACTGACAGCAGCTACCAGCATGGCAATCAACGTTAGGGTCAAATTGGCCGAGCTGAAGAAAAGCTCAAACTCTTTGACCAACATCAGCAGTAGCGCGCCGCCGATAACAGGTATCGACATCAGAAACGAAAACCGTGCCGCCGTCGCGAGGTTGTAGCCTAAAAACAAGGACGCCGTAATCGTCACACCAGAGCGTGACGTGCCAGGTATTAGCGCAAGTGCCTGCGCCAGACCAATGAGTAGCGCATGATCGAGACGACTGATCGGCTGCTCATCCGCGCCTGCGGCACGGTACGAGTAGGAGACACCCAGTAGCACACCGAACAGTAAGGTGGTGGTCGCTATGACACCGATTCCTCTGAAGTACTGATCGATCACATCCGAAAAAGCGATGCCAATGCCTACCGCAGGCAAGCTGGCAATCAGCAGCGCTGAGACTTCTCGACGCCGCAAGCTGACATTATCCCCGGAGCCCAACAGTCCCCTCAGTAGCGAGCTTAAGGACTCGCGGTAATACACCATGACAGCCACTAAGGTGCCGGCGTGAACCGCCACATCAAATGCCAACCCTTGATCAGGCCAGCCCAAGAGCTGTGACGGTAGAATAAGGTGCGCTGAGCTTGAGACCGGCAGAAACTCTGTCAGCCCCTGAATCAGTGCGAGGAAGAGCGCTTGAAGACTATCCATCAGTGACGTTTCCCCTGCTCCGATAGCTTCTTCCAGCCAATGTCCTGCTGCACGTAACGTGGCTCCAGAAGATGGGCTTGCGTTACCGGTTGGTCATCGGGCGCATCGAGGAGGTGAAGTGCGGCCAACGACGGCCTGGGACGTGCCTCTGAATCTACGCCAGCAAAGGCCACATCGCTGTACTCAGCGGTAATCAGCGCTGAAGCATCGCCTGCAACAACCACGTTGTTTGCCAGCGCAGCATCAATGACCTCGCCCGATGGCCCCGTCAGGTCGGCCACACGCGATACCGCGGGCTCACTCAGTGCCCGAAGCCTCGTTCCATCGGATATAAACCAGGCCCAATAGACCTGCCCGATCTGTGCATCAATCGCACTGAGGACCAGATCGCCTGCCCTGTGTACGGTCGCTCTCGCCTGCGCTTCAAGCGAGCAGAAGGGATGAATAGGGAGGTCGAGCGACCAGCCAAGCCCCTGAGCGACGCCAACAGCAACGCGTATTCCCGTAAACGAGCCTGGACCCACGCCGCAGGCAATGACAGACACCGCCTCTGATAGCGATTGCCCCTCTAACAGTTCATCGACCATCGCAAGAATATGTTGGTTGTGTGCGCGTGGAAGATCGCGTTGGATCTCCTTGATGTCGGCGTCGTTAACCAGCGCGACCGAGCATAGATTGGTTGCCGTATCGATGGCTAAAACTGACGCTTGATGAGATGTCGTACCCATGGCGCGCAATCATCGCACAATGTGCGTCAGTGCGCAGTGCATATAGGGTCGCAAATGCGATAAAGAATGCTTAGGCGCCGGTGACGTGAAGTGCAATAAATAACAGGTGAGCAATGACGACACCTGCGGTCAATCGAACCCGCATACGTCGGTACCAAACCTCCAGTTGAGAGATCCTCACCTCGTACCAGAGGAGCGCAATATAACCGAGCATCAGAAATACGGACGCCATCATGGCTTGCGCCGTGAGGATGGATGCGACACCAAACAGCACCAAGCCATTACTTATCACAAGTGTGCTTACCGAGGACGCACCCTCTACACGCTGTTCCTGCCCCCATAGAGCGCCCGCTAGAAAGGCAAAAATAGCCAGTGAGTAGATAACGAAGCCCTGAATCGAGAGCGACCTCGGCCAATCCTCCATGACGCTAAAACCAATGCAAAAGCCGAAAAAGGGCAGCAGCCCCGAATAGCCCAGTAGCTGGGTCGTTACTCGGCTGGACATACAACCGACTCCTGAGGATGACGAATGATGGTCAGGAGGATGGCGCCTACCGGCAGCCCGAACTTCTTCAACGTTGATTCGTTGATCAATACATTCTCACTCACGAGATACATACGGTCATCTACTGCGACATCAATGCTCCCATCCGACAATTGGATGGTTAAAACGTAATCGAGGAACATCGTGTTGCCGGATACAGACGCCCGCCCTACACCGTTAACATCGCCCGCCGTGGCCTCATAACGGCCCTCTTCTGTCTGACTCAAGGTCCAAATGCGTGTTTGTTTTTCACCGTCGTCAAAAACGAAACGCTCATCTAGCGTCCCAATGCCGTTTTGCCAGCAAGCGATGATGTCGGCGACAAAGGACCGACTGGCATAACCCTTATAGTCTTTGACGACACCATGGGCCGTTAGCGCACCGGCAAAGAATTGCTCAGGTGAAAAAGCAGGCTGGCGATCACGGTAATCGTCGACCGAAACGCTAGAACAGGCGGTCAGTCCGAGGGTAAAGAGGACGGCAATAAGGTGTCGCATAGCGGCGCTCCAAACAGCAGGCAAAAAAAACCCCGGTCGAAACGACCGGGGAATCATAAAACCATCTGGGGGAAGATGGCTTGGAAACCAATCAGGTTGCGATTGTTACGAACCCTCAGAAAAGGTGGATCACCAATTTGGATCTCGGCGGCTGAAAAGCTGAACAAAAAAAGGTCGCTCGCGCACAGAGCATTGGAGGGGCCTTCGCTGAGGGCACTTCGGCTCGTATGAAATCGGCGATGTGTCGCCAAACAATGAACTTTTCGCTCACTTTGAGCTTTTATTCATACGTAAAGCCCCAACACCGTTCCCCAAGCTTCGGGTACTTCTGCACTGGGAGTTAGGCACGCAAAAACGACCCAGGCTCATAGAACCCAGATCGCTTACTGTGATTTTAGTGTGGTGCTTAGATCAGAGTTTTGAACTAAGCAAAACAGGTCGCTGAACTTCTAGCAGCTGCCATTTGGACTCGGAACGCGTCTGCTGGAATGCATAGGTTACGGTAGACCCACGTGGTAGTTCTATACCTGACATGGTCATGTCCGCCGCGACGCGGCCACGCTTCGCTCGGCGCTTCATGGTGCATTCGGCGAGGTCGCCATGCTCCAACTCATGAAATCGAACGCGTAGCGTCTCATCGGAGTGCTCACTGACACTGACCACTTCACCGGTCAGTACACAATCTTGGATAACCTCGGCGGTTGCTGCTGAGGTGTAAATGCCCCCGATCATGCAGAGGCCTATTAGTAGGTTCTTCCCTTTCATCGTTATCTCCTTACGCCTCACGGCGTGCTATCGCTTCACAGCGTTTAGCGGATGTTTTCCGCAACTACTTAAAGTAGTTCATGTAACGTAAATGAAAATTAAGTGAAATAAAAGTGTAACAGTTAAAAATTTACGGTTTTTTTAAGATAAAACCTGAACATTGCTGGCTTGAAGAACCGCTCCTCGGGTTAGAGGTCGTTGAGTCCAGAGCAATGAGCTACTCACTGGGACTGGTAAGTTGGCGAAAAAAAAAGCGGCCTTCCGGCCGCTTTTTCCTTTCGAAGCATTGCGAATCAGAGCGAGCCGCTAATGGTCCAACCGGCCCACCATGGATCACTACCGTCCGGATTCACTGCACCCACAAACGGCGCCTCGTCAAAGAAGTCGGGATCCGCTGTCGACTCAGCGTAAGCACCATTAATGTCGGTCCAATTGATGGCCGCGTCAGCCGCAACCGCCTCCGGAGATCGCGACTCATACAAGGAACCAAGATCTGCCTCGACCGGCAGCACATTGACTGCGCCTGCTGACACATCGATGTTAGCCAAGGTCCCCTGAGTTTCATCCGCCGCGCAGTCATAAACCCAGTTGTTCAATACCAAGGCTGAGCCAATCAATCCTTCCGAATCGGCACCGTTCACGTTTACACACTGATTAATTGGCGTGCTGTTTCCGGAAGCGACTGCAACTAATGTGTTGTGGAAGAAACCGCCCGAACCCTTTTTGAAGTTTAGGATGTAGGGATCGTCTGCCTCTCGTTTGTCGGCCACAATAGTGACGTTCGACAGTGTCGGTTTTGAAAGCGGCGCAGCGGCTCCCTGAGTATCCATCTCAAAAGCCTCTCCCGAACCGTTGGGTGACTGTTTGACGATGATGAACTGCAGGTTGCCTTGGAACCCCTCATCCCAATCAACCGAATCATCGAGGTTATTGGTAAAGACGCCATGTTTCACATTGACGTTACCGCCGTAGAACTCGATGCCATCGTCAGAATTACCCTCGACTTGGATATAGTCCATAGTGGTTCCACTACCTACGGCAACCAGAGAAATGCCGTTGATCTCGTTACCTTCACTGAACTCGTAGCCGCCCTCGGCAACAACCACATACTTCAGGACGCCACTGTTATCCAACGCGTCGTATCCCCCGGCAAAGCCTGACTCGCCTTCGGAGTCGATGTTACAAGGGCCTGGATCGGCAGGACATTCATTGTGCAGCCCGAATCCATGGATGATCAAACCACCCCACTCCCCTGCGCCATCATAGCCATCATCATCTGATGAAAAGATGATGGGCGCGGACTTCGTGCCTTCGGCCATAATTTTGGAGCCACGAGTGATCACCATATTGGCAAAGGTCCCTGACTTACCAAAAATATTGACGCCAGGCTCTATGGTAAGGGTCACATCTCTTACCGAGGATCCGTCAGCGAGATTACCGTCAGCTTGAATTTCGCCATTTCCATTGCCCACGGTAACCCGTCCTTCCATAAGGTAGTCAACGCCACCATTCAGAGTGAGATCCGAGACTATGGTTGGCGGTAAGAGGCACTTACCATCAGCCTGTTCCGTGGTTGTTGCAGGACATGACGCCTCGGGCGCTGAGGGGTCACCCACCGACCCTTCAATCGTCCAGCCAGCCCACCAGGGCAACGAGGTAGACGTTGGATTAACCGCCCCCATGAATCTGACCGCATCAAGAAACTCAGTATCCGCCGTTGACTCTGGCAGTGAAGCGTTGACTGCAGCCCAATCCATTGCTGTGTCGAGAATCGCTTCCGGTGCTTGTGAAGCGACGTTGTTATCGAGTTGCGCCGCGACAGCATTGATATTCAATGCGCCCGCCGACATATCAACATTTGCCAATGTCCCGCGATCACCAGCGGCAGCGGCACAGTCCTGAATCCAGTTATTCAAAACCAATGCTGTTCCAATGAGTCCCTCGGAGTCTGCTCCGTTGACGTTAATACATTGGTTGATAGGCGTTGCGTTCTCCGGAGCCACAGAGACAACCGTGTTATGGAAGAAACCACCGGAGCCCTTTTTGAAGTTCAAAATGTAAGGATCATCATCAACGCGTTTATCCGCAATGATCGTTACATTCGACAGTGTCGGTTTGGACAAGGGAGATGCGGCGCCCTGGGTATCCATCTCAAACGCCTCACCTGAGCCCGTCGGTGACTGCTTTACGATGATGTACTGCAGGTTTCCTTGATAACCCTCATCCCAATCCACTGAATCATCCAGGTTGTTAGTGAAAACCCCGTACTTCAAGTTGACGCTACCACCATAGAACTCAATCCCATCGTCCGAGTTACCCTCGACTTGGATGTACTCCATTGTGGTGCCAGAGCCAACGCCAATCAGCGAAATACCATTGATCTCGTTGCCCTCACTGAATTCATAACCTCCTTCAGCAACGACGACATACTGCAAAATGCCACTGTTGTCTGAGGCGTCATAGCCACCGGCAAAACCCGATTCGCCTTCGGAGTCAATATTACAAGGCCCCGGTTCTGCAGGGCATTCGTTGTGATTGCCATATCCGTGAATGATCAAACCACCCCACTCACCCGAGCCTTCTAACCCCTCATCCTCACCAGACATGACGATGGGCGCATCGGCAGTGCCCATTGCCATAATCTTCGAGCCACGGGTGATGACAAGATTCGCAAAAGTATTGGCCTTACCATACAACCGAGTTCCAGCCGGCATCGTCAGTGTCACGTTCTGAACAGGCGTACCATCGATGAGGTTTCCGTCGGCACCCAGCTCACCATTACCGTTACCTACGGTGACCCGTCCCGACAAAATATATTCACGCTCGGCATCCAGCGTAATATCGGACGAGATGGTCGCCGGTAACTCACAGAGCCCATTTGCATCCTCTGTCGTGCCGTCCGGGCATTCGGCGGACGGCTCGGGCTCGGGTTCCGGTGCTGGAGCAGGAGCAGGTGCGGGGCTATCGGCAGCCGGCGCTTCAATAATAATGGTGGCTTGATCGCCTTCGCTGCATCCACCCAGTGATGCAAGGGCACTCGAAGCCAGTAAGGCTGAGACTAACTGCTTATTCATCAAAGTTTACTCCGTGGTGATTTAACATCTGCTCTTTCCATTCAGTGCCTAAAAATCCCAGTCGATAGAGACCGAGACTTTTGTGCCCTTCTCATAACTCTGAAATGTCTGTCCACCCTGCGTGTACTCGAGTTCAGAGTTAAAAATGTTGTCTAACTTGGCTTTGAATGTGGCTGTCTCGCTAATGTCCCAGCGATAGACAAGATTGGCCTCCATTCTCGGTTCCAAATACACATCTGGCGCTCCGGATAAACCAACATCAGCAATCGATGCTCCGTTCTGGTTCACAAGAAACGTCAGCTGTTGTCCGTTAGAAAAATCGTCGTAACCGATAACAAGATTGGCTGTGTACTCGGGCTGGCCCTGCAGCTCGCGAGGATCATCGTTGACGAGACTGACCTCTGATTCGATTACCGACGCGTTGAAAGACACAAATAGACT
>Ga0255756_1006101_pt1 | contig 10941 bp, 12 predicted proteins | sample 011ome_20_FD_179956 | JGI IMG/M metagenome (GOLD analysis project Ga0255756, IMG submission 179956) | Coastal salt marsh microbial communities from the Groves Creek Marsh, Skidaway Island, Georgia - 011509CT metaG (version 2) | ecosystem: Environmental > Aquatic > Marine > Intertidal zone > Salt...
CGCTATCGCATCAGGACCTGCCTAGCGCTCCCTTCGCGCGAGAAATTGCCCGGCAAATCGACACTTGAGCCGAACGAGCATCGATATGGCCATGGCCACCACAGACAGCGTCAAGCGAACCGAATGACCCCACGAAGCCCCCTTGGGGCCCGATTTCGTGAGGGAAAAGCGACAATGGCCACCTGATCCTTGTGCCCCGCAGGAAGCGCATCCTGGTCCCTCTCGCGCTTCATGCCCGGGCCTGCCACCATCGCAGGGTGACAACCGTGATCTCGCAACGAGGCCATCTGCGCGGCCTGGTCCTCGCCACGCACGCAATCCCCTCGATTGCCGTCACGACAGTGATGACGCTGTTCGCGTGGAACATCGGCTGGCGAGGCAGTCAGCTGGCCCTGGTCCTGCTCGCGATCCTCGTGGGTCAGATGTCGATCGGCTGGAGCAACGACGCCTTCGACGCCCGTGCCGATGCCCGCGCGGGTCGAGTCGAGAAGCCGACGGTGGCCGGCACAGTCAGCGCACGAACCCTGTGGATTGCCGCAACGGTCGCCCTACTGGTCTCCAGCGGGCTCAGTTGGTATGTCGCCGGCTTCGTCGGGGGATCGATTCACGTATTCGTGATCGCGATGGGATGGCTCTACAACGTCGCGCTGTCTCGCACCGTGTGGTCATGGCTTCCCTACGCCCTGGCCTTCGGCTCCATGCCGCTGTTCCTCTACGTCGGACTCGACGGCAGCCCGGGACCCTGGTGGACCGTTGCCGTGTTCGCCACCGTCGCCGTGAGCGCGCATCTTGCCAACGCCCTCCCCGACGTGGAGAAGGATCAGTCAGCCGGGATGGACGGGCTCGTCATTCGGCTGGGGGTGCGCCGGTCAACGCTGCTGTGCTGGCTGCTGCTCGCCCTGGCCACGGGCACACTCGTCGTGGTGTCGGTGGCCAACTCGCCTGGTCCGTGGACAGCTGTCGTGCTGGCGATCGGCTTCATCGCTGCTGTGGTGTTCGGCTCGCTGTCTCGACGACGTTCAGCGATGTTCCTCGCGCTTCTGGGGGTTGCCCTGCTGGACGTTGCCGCCCTGACCCTGACGCCCGTGCTGTAGTGGCACTAGTACGCCAACCTGTTGACCACCTGACGGAAGGCCCATGGCCAGGCACGTGCCGCGGGTACCACCATCGGGCGCAGCGCCGGACGTGATGTCGTCCACAGCAGACCGCTCGTGAGCCACCGATACGACCGCGTGATGGTGCGCCACTCTGATTCGTATCGATGCGGAGTGCCGGCGACGATCGTGCGGACTGCTGCCTCGGCTTCCGCGAAGCCGACGCTGAGGCCCTCTCCGGTCAGAGCGTCGATGTAGCCAGCAGCATCGCCCACCAGCAGACCATGACCGGATGTCCTTCGAGAGGCTTGCTGCCGTAGGGGGCCAGCCCCCCGAGGCGTGCTTGCCACGGGCACGCCCGCGAGCCGCTCAGCCAGCTCCGGGACGCGGCTGATCGCAGCGTCCAGCTGCATGGGAGCAGTCCCGAGGACGGCGACACCCACGAGGTCGTCACCCACGGGTGTGACGTAGAGCTCGCCATCCGCCAGCCAGTGCACCTCGACCATGTCGGACCACGGGGCCACTGCGAAGTGCTGCCGGACGCCGAACCTCTGCCGGCCATGCACCGGCTCGTCGAGGCCCAGGCTCCGACGCACCTGTGAATGCAGGCCATCGGCACCGATCAGGTACCGGGATCGAATGCCTACCGCCGAGATCCCGTCCGCATCCTGCACGATGGATTCCACGCGAGCCTGAACGAACTTCACCCCCAGCTCATTCGCACGATCCATCAGTGCGGGCTGGAGAGCCGTGCGCCGCACACCCCGTCCCGGACCGCCTTTGAATCGCGCCTCAGCGACGCTTGTCCCGGACACGTAGCGAATGCCGCGAAAATCCCGCCCCGGAGGGTCGACGCCTAGCGCCGCAAGCCTCGCGAGGGAGTCGGGCATCAGCCCCTCTCCGCAGGCCTTGTCGATCGCTCCTTCACGCGGTTCGGCAACAGTGACGTCAAGGCCGCTCAACTTCGCATTGATCGCCGTGACGAGTCCGACCGGGCCCGCACCAGCCACCAGCAGGTCGATCATCGCGGTTCCGTCGGGAGCGTGGCGAGAGCCTGGTTCTCGACTCGCAGGCGGGTCATCAGCAACGGGATGTTGAGCAGCGTGAAGATGAGGGCGGTGACCCACGCGAACCCGACCATCGGGAGGGCGATGCCCTCGATCACGACGGCGATGTAGTTCGGGTGGGCGAACCACCGATACGGGCCGCTGGTGACCCTCGGCATTCCCGGGACGATGACGACCAGCGTGTTCCACCTCGGCCCGAGGCTGATGATGCACCACCAGCGCAAGGCCTGGGAGGCGACAACGAGCACCAGCATCGTCACCGACAGTGCCGGGATGAGCGGTCGCTGCCATACCCAGACCTCGATCAAGGATCCGACCAGCAGGAACACGTGCAGAACCACCATGAACGGGTAGTGGGAATGGCCGAACTCGAGGCCACCGTGGGCGCGACTCCACCGGAGGTTGCGCTTGGACACGACCAGCTCGAGGATCCGTTCCGCGGCCACGAGGAACACGAGAACGGTGAAGGCTACGAAACCTGCCACGAGGTCACCATCTCAGCAGTACGAGCTCGGCGCAGAACCCAGGACCCATGGCAAGCAGCAGGCCATCGCTCCCTGGCTCCGGTGGCTCGACGCCACGGCCGGCCAGAGTGTCGCTCAGCACATGCAGTACCGAGGCCGACGACAGGTTTCCGACTGCAGCGAGGGATCGCCATGTGACATCGAGTTCCCCCTGCTCCAGTTCCAGGACCGACTCCATGGCCTCCAGCACTCGCGGCCCGCCCGGATGACACACCCACCGGGCGATGTCGGCTCGAGTGAGGCCGTTGTCCTCGAGAAAGCCGTTCACATCGGTGCCGAGGTTTGCCGTGATCACGTCTGCGACTCCCGGCGAGAGCACGATCCGAAAGCCGCTCGCACCGATGTCCCAGCCCATCGTTCGCTCGGTGTCGGCATACATTCGGCTTCGGGAGGCGAGCACGACCGGACCGATCAGCCCCATCGCCTGAGCTCGCCGCTCCCCCACCATGACGACGGCCGCGGCCCCGTCGGCGAACAGGCCGCTGGCCACGATGTTCGCCATCGAGGCATCATCGCGCTGCACCGTCAACGAGCACAGTTCAACCGACAGCAGCACCGCGACGTCGTCCGGGTGCCCCTGGAGATAGTCGTGCACTCGGGCGATGCCTGCCGCTCCCGCAACGCAGCCCAGGCCGAACACCGGAACGCGCTTGACGTCGGGTCGCAGGCCCAGCCGAGGCACCAGTCGCGCTTCGATCGACGGAACGGCAATTCCCGTCACCGTTGTCATCATCATCAGGTCGACATCGCTGGCCACCAGACCAGCGTCCTCAAGTGCGCCGCTGACGGCTGCCTGAGCCATCTCGAGACCCACGCGGATGAACGCGTCGTTCGCCTCGCCGAAGTCCTTCAGGTCCGCGTACTCGTCGAGTCGCAGTGCGAGATTCCGGTGTCTCACTCCGGTGGCCTGATGAATCCGCCGAATGACCTCAGTGCTGCTTCCGTCGGGGGAGACGACCTGGGCGAAAGCCTCGGTGATCTCCTGTTGCGGGTATCCGTGCGGTCCCAGAACCCCGCGCACCGCGGCAATGTGGCTCATGATCATGGACCGGTGACGGTCATCCCTTCGCTGGCGAAGTAGCGGGTCGAGCGAACAGGATCATCGATCGAGGACGGCCCCAGGGAAGACCCGGGGGCACGAGGACGTCATCAGGCTAGGCCCCACCGAAGTGCGACGCAATGCACGACGACGTGCAGGCCTCCCCCGGCCGCCTCACCTAGGACGACAGGCCTGCGACCGTTCCGTACTGCAGCACGGCGTGACCGAGGTCCGTCAGTGCCTCGGTGGCCAACCGCATTCCATCGACCTCATCCGCCCCCGCACCCAACTGCTGCCCCTGCAGGCTGCGCGCCAGGATCGATTCCATGATGACGGCCAGCTTGAAGCAGGCAAGCGCCGAGCAGAAGTCCAGGTTCTCGATCGGCGCTCCCGACCGAGCCGCGTAGCGCTCGATCACCTGCTCACGCGACAGGAAGCCGGGACGATCAGTGATGTGCTGGGCGACCGGCACGGCCGCTCGGCGACCGTCACCCGGGTCGGTCCAGTAGACGAGGGTGACGGCGAGGTCCATGACTGGGTCTCCCAGGGTCGACATCTCCCAGTCGACGACGGCCCGCACTCGTGGTTCGCTCGGATGAAGGATGACGTTGTCGAGTCGGTAGTCCCCGTGCACGATCGACGCACGGCTCGGCTTCAGCCCGTCGATGCGCCGCGTCAGCTCGTCGTGGAGTCCATTGAGCTGCGGAAGTTCCCGCGTCTTCGTCAGCTCCCACTGCCTGCCCCACCTGCCCACCTGTCGCGACAGGTAGCCGTCGGGGCGGCCCAGTTCCGCCAGGCCCGCATCGACCGGGTCGACGTCGTGCAGGTCAGCAAGCGTGTCGATCAGGGCGCCCGAGACATCCGCCGGATCCTCGAGCGCGGCCGCCTTCGCCGAGGAGTCGATGACGGGGCCGTCGACGAAGGTCATCAGCATGAACTGCGCCCCGATGATGTCCTCGTCATCACCGAAGGCGACGGCGCCGGGGACGGGGAAGCCGACGCTCCCGAGTCCGGACAGCACCCGGTACTCCCGTCCCATGTCGTGAGCGCTGGGAAGGACGTGACCGAGGGGTGGTCGGCGCAGGACCCACCGGCGCCCCGCCGCATCCTCGAGCCGGTAGCTGACGTTAGAACGACCCCCGGCGAGCAGGGTCGCGGTCAGCCCAGCCGTCACGTCGACCTCGACGCCCGACCGCGCCATCCACTCCTGGACGGCATCCAATCTCAGTCCCTTGGGCTCCACCGTTCACCTTCCATCGTCCAATGGCGTAGAAAAGACCCGTGCGCGAATCCGATGACGAGACCAATCAGGAGGCGTACCCCCGGATCGGACTCCCCCCTGCCGACGACGCGCACATGGGCTCCATCTTCACCCTTGCCCTCATCGCCATCATCGCCGGAGTCATCACCGGCTTCGTGGGTGGCCTCTTCCGGCTCGCCCTGCAGGGCGCGGCATCCCTGCGCACATCGATCCTGGACTGGACCCGCGAGGAGCCTGCACTGCGCTGGATCATCCCCGTCGCACTGGCTGCCATCGCCGTCGCCCTCGCCCGCCTGATCATCCGCTGGGTGCCCGAAGCCGCCGGGAGTGGCGTGCAGCGCGTCGAGGCGAACATGCGCGACGAGATCGGCTTCGCGCGGCTTCGCGTCGTGCCGGCCAAGTTCTTCAGTGGACTTCTCGCCCTTGGCTCCGGGCTTGCCCTCGGTCGAGAGGGGCCCACGGTCCAGATGGGTGCCGTGATCGGCAGCTATGCCGGCAAGATCATGCGCGTCACGGACTATGACCGACGCACCCTGTCCGCTGCGCTGGCCGGCGCCGGCCTGGGGGTTGCCTTCAGTGCACCGCTGGGCGGTGCCGTCTTCGTCTTCGAGGAGGTCAGTCGGGCCGTTCGCACCCGACTGGTCCTCACCACTCTCATCGGATCTGCCGTCGCCGTTGCCACCTCGCGCCTGCTCCTGGGCACCAAGCCGGTCTTCGACGTCGGTCAGGTCGAGCTGGAATCCGTCTGGATGCTCGCACCGTATGGCGTCCTCGGCCTGGCCCTCGGTGCCCTCGGCGTCTACTACAACCGGCTGGTCATCTGGACCATGGACCTGATGGCTCGCGTCCCGCGCCTCGCCCCCGAGGTCAAGGCGGGCATCGTCGGCGGTCTCGTCGGACTGCTCGGTGTGGCATGGCCGGACATCATCGGCGGAGGCGACGTTCTCAACGAGCAGATCCTCGTGGGGACGTATGCCCTCGGAACGCTCGCCCTCATCCTCGTGATTCGCGTCATCCTCGGCCCGCTGTCGTACTCACTGGGCACTGCTGGTGGCCTCTTCGCGCCGCTGCTCGTCGTCGGCGCTGCGATGGGTGCCCTCGTGGCGAACGGCTACAACGTGCTCTTCCCCGGCACTGACCTGTCACCCATCGCCTTCGCGATCGTGGGCATGTCGACCTTCTTCGCCGCCGTCGTCCGCGCCCCCATCACGGGCGTCATCCTCATCATGGAGATGACAGCCACGACCACGCTGGTCATCCCGATGATCCTCGCGGCAGCCACCGCCGTGCTCATGGCCACCGCCATGCACGGCGAGCCGATCTACGACACCCTGCGCGCTCGACTCAAGTCGTCGAATCCGGACCCGGCTCACCCGTCCGACTAGCACGTTCAGCAACGAGTCGTGCGTGGTCTCCGTCGTTGATGTCGACGTAGGACACCGCGAAGGCACTCATGGCGTCGTCGAACTCCTCGTCCGTCCCGAGATAGCCAGACACCATCGCCGAGTCCCCGACCCGGCCGTGGGCGCGCGCCAGCACGGCACCGCACAGGCCCGCGTAGTGGACGAGCCCTTCCTTGTCGAGCCTGGCGACGTCGACGCTGCCCTTCATGTCTCGAAGCTGTCGGACGTAGTAGTCCTGCGGATCGTCACCGTCTTCGCGCACCCATCCCAGGAAGGGATCGCCTGTCGCCTGCATGAGTCGCTGCCCGACGACGACGCGCTGCGCATGGTTCTGGAACGAACTCGCACCCATATACGGCTCGAGCACGGATGCCGTCGCCTGCTTGATCTGGAGGATAAGCGCGTCCCCATCACCGGATTCGAGGAGGATGATGCCCGCCCTCGTTCCGACGCTGCCCACACCCACGACCTTGCGAGCAAGGTCGCTGAAAGTGAAGTGCTCAAGCAGTGCAACGCGATCAGGCTCCAAGGTCGTCAGATAGTGCTTGAACACCGGCGAGATCCGATGCAGGGCAATGGTCGGATCATCCTCCGAGAGCGGCACCAGGAGAGGCGGCTCTGATCGGAACCGACGCCTGCCATTGACCATCGTCGTCAGCTTGGCCGCCGAGGTGTCCGACGTGCGCTGCTGCGCCTTCCTTCCTTCCTTGGTGATCTCCTTCTGCAGGCTGGAGCCACTGAGTATGTCGCTGAGCTTCGACACGTCCAGCTTCACGTACCAGGCTTCCAGCGCCGTCATGCCACTGAGCCTCGTGATGGTCGCGCGGTAGCGGTGGGCCGCCTCCCGGGCCGCCCGTGCGATCGTCTTGCGACCGTGGCCAGCAACCTGGGCTGCGACGGCAGCACTCGCCACGAGGCGCCGGACGTCCCAGTCGAAGGAGCCCGGGAGCGTCTCGTCGAAGTCGTTCACGTCGAAGACCAGGTCGCGCTCGACGGAGGCGAACATGCCGAAGTTGGCCAGGTGGGCATCTCCGCACAGCTGGACCCGGATCCCGCTGGACGGGAGCGCTCCAAGGTCGGCAGCCATCACGGCTGCGGCCCCCCGGAGGAAGGAGAAGGGGTCCGCGGCCATGCGCTCGTAGCGCAGCGGAATCAAGGAGGGCACCCGGCTCGCATCCTGAGCGTGCAGTACCGCGAGCGGATCAACCCGGTCGGCCACCGCCGGCACCTGCGCCAAGGCAGCCACGGGAACCTCCGCACGGCGCTGAGCACCGAGCGCCCGGCGTTCGTCGGTGGACAGGCCGGGCGTGAACGTCAGCGGTGGGAGCTGCGCGGCGGGCCGGGCGTCGGACGAGGTCACGCTCTGACGCTAGGGCATCCTGCCTCAGCGATGCACCCCTCGACCTGAGATCGGTCACGCCGCGGGGTGCACGCGCAACGGATCGTGCCCGCAGTGGGCCGTGCGGGAGTGCGGGTTGCAGCGCGCATCAGCGCAGGGGTTCGACTGGAGGCCGATGACACGGCCGCGCCCGACGCTCGTGCCGACCTCGCGGACTCGATCGACAAGCGTGGGAGCCTTCGCGACCTGCGAGTCGGCGTACGCCAGGACCCGCATTCCGTCTCGCAGTTTCCCGTTCATCGTCGAACTGTGGACCAGCGGATCGTCACGCGAACGACCAGTGTCGACATGGCCTTTGGTCCCTCGTCACCGCTCGGGACGCAAGGCCGATACGGTGCCGCCATGACGATTGCCGTGGGTGACCCGATTCCCGATGTCCCTGTCTCCTTGATGGTCGACGGATCCCCGTCCGACGTCTCATCGCGCGAGTTGCTCGGCACCGGCCGAGTGGTGCTCTTCGCGGTTCCCGGAGCCTTCACGCCCGGCTGCTCCCGGGTCCATCTGCCCGGCTACTCCGCCCACGCCGCGGAGATCGCCGGCAAGGGCGTCGACCGCATCGCGTGCATCTCCGTCAACGACGCCTACGTGATGCAGGCGTGGGGCGATGCTCACGATGTGACCGGGACGATCACGATGGTCGCCGACGGCAACGCCGCGTTCGCCGAGGCTGTGGGACTCGAGGTCGAGGTGCCCAGTGCCGGACTCGGGCGGCGATCCCAGCGCTACGCCATGGTGATCAACGACGGCGTCGTCGAGTCGCTCCTTCTGGAGGACAACGGACTCTCGGTCGTCAACAGCACGGCCGAGTGCGTTCTCGACCGCCTGTAGTCACTCGTCGCTGCTGCGACCCGCCAGGGTGGCGATGAGCATGGCCGCGCCCCACGGTCCCATCACCCAGATCGGCCAGTAGCTCGGAGCGTCGCCACCGTCGCCGACCCAGGTCGCCAGCCAGATCACGTTGACCAGCACGCTGACGCCGAGCCAGGACGCCCACGCGGCCCGCAGACTCCTGCCCCGGCGGGAATGCCCGTCGGGTCCCGTGGTCGACATCGCCGCCGCGGGCGCGGACGGAGCCGGTGCCGGTGCCGGTGCCGGAAGGTCACTTGTCAGGGCGTCGAGCTCGCCGAACGTTCGCGCCGCATGCGCCTGCTCGAGGCGCACCTCGAACTCCTCATGCGTCAGCCGGCCCTCGGAGTACGCGTCCCGAAGCAGACCGATCGTTCGGTCACGGTCGGCATCCCCCGCACGCAGATCAGGCGAGTTCGTCATATGTCGACCCTAGTCGCCGAGACGCCCTGTCCTCGCGGCCGCGAGGACATCGGGAGCGGTGGACTCACGTGAGGAGACCTCCAGAACGAGTACAGCGGAGCACCTCGCAGGCCTTGGGCCCGGAAGTGCTCCGCTGTCCGTGAAGCGGGCGGCGTGACTACTCGGTGATGGTCAGGGCGATGTCGCGAGTGGAGCCGTCGGGGTTGGTCACCGCGATGGTCGTGGTGCCGGCAGCGACGCACTTGCCGCCCGGGTTGAACATGGCGCCACCCTCCTCCTTGGCCTGCGAGACCTCGACGAGGCCGGCATCAGCAGCATCGACAGTCGTGCCCGCGAGCTTGTCCTCGGGGACGATGATGTCGAGGAAGTCGCCGACCTTGCACGTGGCCGAGGTGTCGCCCTCGGCGATGATCACCGGCGGCAGCATCTGGGTGGAATCGCCGGCCTCGGCCGAGGCCGTGGCTGCGTCGGTGGACTCACTGGACGACGAGCAGCCGGCCAGGACGGTGACGCCCAGGAGGGCGATGGCGCCAGCGGCGGCGGCGGTGCGCATGCGGATCATGGAAGTGCTCCTTCGTGAGGATGAGGGGCCGACGGTCAGTCGGTGTCAGGGTTGTCGTACCCGTTCGGACGCAAGACTAAACCTCGTCGGTTCCATGGACTTCGTCGAGATGGGCGAGCATGTCGACTCGAGCCTGGTGCCGGCCTCCGTCGAACGGGGTCTCGAGGAAGACCTTGAGCGCCGCCACCGCATCCGCCGGCTCGGTGAAGCGCTCACCGAAGCAGGCGACGTTCGCGTCATTGTGGCGACGGGTCATCTCGGCGTCCTCCCGGTCGCGGATGACGCCACCACGCACTCCCGGGATCTTGTTCGCGGCCATGCAGATGCCCTGGCCGCTTCCGCAGACGGCGATCCCCATGTCGACCTCACCACGGGACACAGCCTCACCGACGAGGGCCCCGAAGCGTGGGTAGTCGACGCGCTCCTCGGAGAAGGTGCCGACATCGACGACGACGTGCCCCTGCTCGGAGAGCCACGTGCGAAGGGTCTCCTTGAGTGCGAAGCCCGCATGGTCCGATCCGATGGCGATGTTCATGATCTCTCCTGCGCTATGTCGAACAGCATGATGGCCCGACGCTCGGCGAGCAGGGCCACGGCCTCCGGGCGCGGATCGACCTGCGATCGCCCCGGGGTGCGGTGGGGGTTGACCGTCCGGCCAGAACCGAGCAGAGCTGCGCCCACCACGGCAGCATCTGGCGCATCCGTGACCGCGAGGCTGCAGCCTGTGGCATCGGCCAGCAACTGGCGGAACGCCGGGTCGTAGGTGCCGCCGCCCACGAGGGGGACGACGGACGGCAGAGATGCGCCCGACTCCACGACGGCTGCCACTCCGAGAGCCACGGCCTGCGCCACGCCTTCCAGGATGCTCCGCAGCATGGCCGTCCGAGTGGTGGCGAGTGACAGCCCGCGCCACGAGCCTCGCAGCGCCGGGTTCATGAACGGGGTGCGTTCACCGGCCAGGTACGGGATGAAGATCGGATCGTCGGCCCGCACGCCCTCAGCCAGAGCTGCCGCGGCCTCCTCGATGGTCGCGTTGACCATGGCAAGGGCAGGCGTGAGTGCGAGGCCGGCGTTCTGCACCGCCCCGATTCGATACCAGCCTGCTCCCGGGGCGCCGGCAACGGCGAAAGTATGGGTTCGAAGAGTGGTGTCCATGACGGGAACGTCCATCAGGCTCACGGTCTGGGAACCGCTGCCCACCGCGATGAATCCCTCACCGTTGCCCAGGCCCAGACCGGAGATCGCGCAGGCAGTGTCGGCTCCCCCGACCGAGGCCGCGATCTCGTGACCGCCCAGCACGATGGTCCCCGCTGCCGCCTCGGA
>Ga0255756_1006119_pt1 | contig 10920 bp, 9 predicted proteins | sample 011ome_20_FD_179956 | JGI IMG/M metagenome (GOLD analysis project Ga0255756, IMG submission 179956) | Coastal salt marsh microbial communities from the Groves Creek Marsh, Skidaway Island, Georgia - 011509CT metaG (version 2) | ecosystem: Environmental > Aquatic > Marine > Intertidal zone > Salt...
TCACCGGCGATACGAATACGGGACCTTCGCGGGCCCGATCGACAAGCGCCACCCGGGAAAGGTAAATCTGTCCATCGAGTGGTGGGCACTCCCCATGGCCGCACTCTTTGTGGCAGGGCATCCCGCTCTGGCAGCATCGGTGGGTGCTTCCCGTCTTGCTCGCAGGTGGTGGTCCATCCGGTCGGTGCCCGATGCTGCAGCAATCGCCGCCACCATCACTGGTCAGGAGATCAGCCAAGAGTGGCAAGACTTGTCCCTTACGTTGCGGGGTGTCCTGTGGCCGGTCGGCGCAACGGCGGTCCTGGGCTCTGCCATATCCCCCGCAGCACGGCGAGCCAGCATGATCGTTCTTGCACCAATCGTGTGGGAGCTGATCACCCATCGCCCGGGCAAGTCCGCTCTCGCCCACACCCTGCTAGGAGCGCTGCGTGAAGCGGCCACCGGGACTGGGGTCGCAGTGAGTCTGGCGCGATCGCGACGTTTTGGGGCGTTTCTCCCGCGAGTCCGACTTCCCACCTTCACCACCGTGTTTTCACGGTAGGCGCAGTTTTGTCGAAAAGTTAACCTCAAGTCATGAATCCTGAAGAGATGGACGCAAAGGACGTACCCGACGTCACCGACGAAGAACTGGACAGTGTTGTTGGCGGGGGTGATTTCGGAACGGGGGGAGGAGGCGGCTGCTGAACTTTAGCTCCCGCGAGATCGACTTCCCACCTTCACCACCGAGTCTTTTCACGGCAGGTTCATTCGTGATGTCGTTAGAGTAATGTCATGAACCCTGAAGAGATGGAGGCAAAGGACGTACCCGACGTCACCGGCTAAGAACTGATCGGAGTTGTCGGCGGAACTGATCACAACCCTGGGAAAGTTGGGGCTCGACCCGCAGGCCGCACTAGGGCAATCTCCTCTACCTCACAAGAACCACAAACCGCTGAAAGTAGGCTAAGGCTCATGGAGACTCCCGGATCCCCACCAGAGAGTGGTCGACGACGATCCGATGTTCTCGATGCTATTTTCGAGGTGGTTGAGGAAAAACCCACAGACGCATCAACACCTTCATCGCACCTATTTCGCGCCAAGGCTCTCGCTCAGATAGACATTCCCAAACAGATTGACAACCTACTTCCCATCACCTCACCGAAAATCTGGATAGCAATTGCGGGTGTTGCAGGCGTATTGTTCGCAGCAATTATTTATGCGGCTGGCACGCCCCAGGTCACCTCTGTGACGACAACGGGTCGTGCTGTGGCCGAGTCGGGCGTGGTGACGGTGGGGACCATCGATGAATTCGTTCTCAACAGGATGGAAGTCACTGAAGGAATTGAAGTGCGCCAAGGAACACTCCTCGCGGAAGGAACTGGCGCCGACGGCGCGACAGTTACCCTCACGGCACCAGCCGACGGAACCATCTGGCAAATCCTTGCTTCCCAAGGGCAAGTGCTTTCCGGTGGAGCGGCGGTGCTCACGATCCTGCCGACAGGAAGCGATACTCACGTCTTTGTTCCCGTGCCACAAGGTGCATCAAGTGGAGTGCAGGTTGGCCAGAGTGCACAGGTTCTTGGTGCTAACTTCGCGGTGAGTGGCACCGTGTCGGCTGTATCTGAAACACCATTACCCTCTGATCGAGCAGCCGCCCTCACGAGTCTGACTCTGAACCCTGCAGACACCTATATATATGTCTCCATTGCAATCGACGAAATGATAACTCCCGGGGCGCAAGTCACCGTAGAGATCATTGAGTCTGAATCCACAGTCCTGCGCGAACTCGTCAACGTCGGTTAACCCTGACATGTCAACCACGATTGCACCCGCAACAGCGGAACAAAAACCCCGCTCGCGCCACCGCGTCAAGGTGCCCTCAATCCTGCAGATGGAAGCAACTGAGTGCGGAGCCGCAAGCTTGGGCATGGTCTTAGCCCGAAACGGCAGATTTGTGGACCTCGATGAATTGCGCGCAGCATGCGGTGTCTCCCGCGATGGTGCTACCGCTAGAAATATTTTGGTGGCGGCCCGCAATTACGGCCTGAAAACCCGGGCGGTAAAACGAGAACCCGAAGAACTCAAGAACCTCCCCTTTCCTTTAGTGATCCACTGGAAGTTCTACCACTACCTAGTGGTGGAAGGTTGGTACCCGGGAGGTTGGTATCTCAATGACCCCGCTGGCGGTCCCCGCAAGTGTCCCGACGAAGAATTCGATACTTCCTTCACCGGGGTTGTTCTTTCGCTACAGCCGGGTGATGAATTCGAGCCGGGCGGGAAACGTGCTGGCGTTCTAGGTCGACTTTTCGCCTCAGCCGGCACAGTCGGTTCCGCCATGCTGGCCGCAGCAATTGTTGGGCTCCTTCTCTTGGTTCCAACCCTGCTGACGCCAGCGCTCATGACCCTGTTTGGTAATGGCTTGAACAATCTCGCTGGGCTGGCAGCCGCGGCCACAGTCACGGGATTGATCGTTGCCCTTGGGGTGCAAACTGTGTTGTACATAATCCAAGGTATTTTGAGTATTCGACTTTCCACGCGAATCACCGTGCGCATGACCGCAAGTGTTGTGGACCGATTACTCAGACTCCCCGCAGCATTTCACGCCCAACGCGGTGCAGCATCCATTGCTCAACGCGCTCTGATCATTGATGCCCTCAGTGTGAGTGTCTCGACACTCGCTTTAAATGTTGGTGTCGCAGCGATTACGGGTATCGTCGCAGCGATTGCTTTAGTCATTATTGATCCACTGATTGGTCTCACAGCCATTGTCATTGTCATTCTTACCGGCATTGCACTTCACATCTCCCTCCTCAAGGCTAAGGACGAAGCTGCGAAAGTTCTGGTAGACACGATTGAGGCTGGCTCCACCATGGCATCAGCATTGTCACAGATTGAATCCGTTAAGGCAGCTGGCTCAGAAGATGCGATCATTGCGCGAGGCGTGGCCGCAATCAACAGGCAAGTGGAATCAGAGCAGCGCGTCAATTTACGAATGCTCGTTGTCGACGCCATTCCAACATTTCTCACCGGCTTTGCCACCATCGCAATTACCGGGATGGCCCTGTTACAGATTGTTAATGGCCAGATCGAACCAGGATCACTTCTTGCAGTGTTAGCAATCGCCGGTGTCATGATTGGCCCGCTCGCCCAACTCACCGGGCTTATGGGACAAGTTCAACTCCTGCGGCCAACACTTGATCAAATTGATGACATCCTGCAAGCGCCCCTTGATGACGACGAGCCGTCTGACGTTGACAACGATCGCGAGTCACATTCTGAACTTGATGCACCTGGTGCTTTGGTCGGGGAAATTCGTGCCATCAATGTCACATTCGGCTACAGCCGTCTCGCTCCGCCGATCCTCACCGATCTAGATCTGCACCTTCAACCGGGTGGACGCGTTGCTCTGGTAGGTCCATCCGGCTGCGGGAAGTCGACCATCTCTCGATTGGTCACCGGCTTGTATCAACCATGGGGAGGTGAGATCCTCGTGGACGGACTCCCCCGGCACAAACATGCACGCGTGGTGCTGACCGATGGAATCGCACTCGTTGACCAAGATGTCACCATTTTTTCAGGGTCAATAAGAGACAACGTCACACTCTGGGATCCAAATATTCGTGACACCGATGTTCACAAGGCACTCGAGGACGCCCAGTTAGCTAAAGATGTCGCAGCGCGACCGGGTGGATTGGAAGCTGTGCTCTCCGAGGGTGGTTCGGATCTGTCCGGTGGCCAGCGCCAACGGCTGGAAATTGCGCGCGCATTGGCCCGCAATCCAAGAATTCTTGTCCTCGATGAAGCAACGAGTGCACTCGACCCACCAACCGAGGCACTCATTGATCAAGCTATTCGGCGCCGCGGAATCACTTGCCTGGTGATCGCGCATCGATTGTCCACTATTCGTGACAGCGATGAAATTGTGGTGCTCGAGCGCGGAGTTGTCGTCGAGCGCGGAACACATGAATCTCTGGTGGCCGAGCAGGGAGCCTATTCCCGGTTGGTAAATGCCGGATGACCTCTCCAACCCAAATCCAAGAATTCACCGGTGCCACAGCCATCTATCCTGCCGCTGGAAAAACCTTTGAAGTACTCACCGGTGAGTTACTCGTGTTTGCCGAACTGGCCGACGGACGTCGACTTCCCATCACCACTCTGCGAAGTGGTGCCATCATGGCCGGGTGCGCAATAACCGATTCCCGGACGCGTCTACTCGTCACAGCGCAACAGGGCACCAGCCTTCGGGAGTCAACGATCGCGGAAATGCTCGATGCGCAGGAACTCGATGCACCGGTGCCACAACCTGATGCGACCTCCGATACCGATCAGCCCCGCGCTATCCGTCCCTTTGATCTCTGGATCTATGCACTGAGTCAGGCCGCCCTCAATGGAGGCTGGGCAACCAAAGTAGTCGCACCGGAAGGACTCGGATCACTTCGTTTGGCACCCGGTGAAGCTGTCGTGCCAATTGCAGTGCCTGTCCCCCCATCGAATCATTCAGTGCTGGGTTGGCTCAAGGTGACATCTGGCTCTGCCGCAATGTGCGGGTGGCGTGATGCGCAGGTGGGTGTGCTGGATGCTCCCGTTCCTATTACCCGTGGCGTATGGCTAACCAGTGGACTTCGGTGCCAGATTGGACACGCGCCAGAACCCGTAGATTCACAAGGATGGTCACAATCACTTGACCTCATGGCTCGCCTTACCTTGGAGGCGGTTCGGGCAATTGATGCGGATCAGAATCTCTCCTCGATCGAGCGACGGGTCGTGGCCCAGGAACTCGCGCAAGCCGAAACCCTTCAGGGAATTGACCTTCTCGCAGGTGCGGTAGTCGGTCCAATTGCTCGGCCTCGGGTGCTGCGCGATACGAGTTCTGCAGCGCTGGCTGCAGCATTCACCACAGTGGAGTCGTCGGGGTTGGCAATCGATGAAACCGACCGCGATCGGGCACAAGCCCAGGTCTTCACCGGACGTGACCCGTTCACGGCGGCGGGTGCTGCGTGCGGTGCTCGCGCTCGCGCTATTGACCTAGCCCCATTGTGGTTCACCCAGGACGGCCCACCACTCGTCGCCGCGACTCGCGAGGGCCACTTCGTCTCCCTCACCTGGCAGGGTCGCAGTTGGTCTGTGACCGATCCACAACTCCCTGGAGTTCAACAGCCCCTGAGCCAGGAGTGGCGTGAGCGACTGACCGGAAGAGCATGGGAATTTGTTCCTATACTTCCCTCCACCTCACTCGGTTTGAGTTCACTTTTTCGACTTGGATTCAGGCGCTCTGGTCGGGACCTCTCGCTGATCGCGATCCTTACGGCGGGTCTCGCGGCGCTCGCCTTTTTCACCCCGTTCATTCTGGGCAAGGTTGCCGGTGCGGTTACGAACACTGATATCCGCTCTGTTCTTGCGGCATTACTCACCCTGTTCATCCTTTTGCTTGTAAGCGTTTCTTGGCAATACGTGCGAAGCGTCGCGCTACTCCGAATTCGCGTCCGAGGCACCGCACTCACCAGCGGTGCCGTTTGGGATCGAATTATGCGCTTGCGCACCACGTGGCATGACAAATACTCAATGGGTGAACGCATGACGCAATCTTCAGCTGTCGGGATGGCGTCCACCGCTGTTCCCGATGCGATTATTGTCGGGCTCCTTGACACGGTTGCGATCCTTGGTGGGCTTGCAGCCATCGCCACCACCAGCACACCGCTGCTGATCGCCGCCATCCTCTTGCTGTCCATTCAATTGCTTGTCAATCTCTGGCTCACCCGCGAAAGTGCCCGCCGGACCCTCGCTCGAGTTACCGCTCAGTCGGCAGCTCAGGGGCGCCTATTGGAAACCCTGCAAGCGGTCAACCGACTTCGGGTGTCAGGTGCGGAGTCGCGGGCTTTCAAGCGTTGGGCGGTTCTACAGGCAAAACTCACTCGTGCTGATCTTTCGGTTCGTCAGATTGCCATGGTGCAAGTGGTGATCATCAGTGCCTGGCCCGTTCTCGGACTCATGGTGATCGTGGCTGTCACCGGTGCTACTGGTGCAACATTCGGTGACTTCGTCACAGCACAGGCAGCCGTGGCCATCGCGACAACCACCTTGGCTGTCACTGCATTTTCTGCAAGTGCCCTGTTCAATGGCCGTGCCGTGATCAGCAAGGTGGAACCCGTGCTTGCGGCAATTCCCGAAGGTGGCAATGATGGTGTTGACCCAGGCCGGATCAGTGGTGGAGTCACTTTCAACGACATTGTTTTCCGTTACGAATCGGGGTCACGGCCGGTCCTTGATGGTGTGAGTTTCAGCATTAGCCCGGGTGAACAAGTTGCAATTGTCGGCCCCTCCGGCTGCGGCAAAACCACTCTCATGCGAATACTTTTGGGCCTGGAGGAACCGGAGTCCGGGGTCGTCACAGTTGATGGCCAGGACCTGGCTGTGCTCGATCTCCCTTCCTTTCGCCGACAAGTGGGCAGCGTGCTGCAATCATCAACACTTCTCCCAGGCCCTATTCGCGACAATGTCGACATGGGCCGCGGCCTCACCAGCACAGAGATCTGGCAGGCACTCGAGTGGGCATGTGTCGCAGACGAAGTGCGCGCAATGGGCATGGGCCTTGACACACCCGTCGTTGATGGTGGCGGCACCGTGTCCGGCGGTCAGCGCCAACGGATTCTTCTCGCTCGGGCATTAGCGAGCAACCCACGCATGCTGATACTCGATGAAGCTACTAGTGCTCTGGACAATCTCACACAAGGAAGCATTGTTGAACACCTTGAAAACCTGCGGTTAACCCGAATACTGATCGCGCACCGACTCACAACAATTCAGGGCGCCGACCGAATCATTGTGATCGCAGGCGGCCGAGTCGCCCAACAGGGAACCTTTGAAGAACTTGTCTCACAACCCGGTCACTTCGCAGACCTAGTTCAACGGCAAGTGATCTAGTGACCAGCGGCTTAACCCGCCCCTTGATCCACCACACGACCGGAAACCCAGTTGAAGATTACCGAATGTTTCCGGTGAAAAACTTTTTCTGGTGAATCTTGCACTGCCAGTGTTTACTTTTCACCTTGTGCTTGCGAGTAGAACTCACCATCCGATATAGCGATCAACGCCGTCACCGCAATGACTTAGACGCGGTTCACCACCCGAGACCAGTTGTAGGTACTCCTCGGGAATGTCTTCATTTGTAAGTTCCACCCGGACCGTGCCATCAGCTGCTTCACTAGCCACCAATTCCCAATCCTCCGGAATGGTCAACCCTGTCTCCTCAGTTAGCGTGGCCCGCGGATCAGCCAACAAACGCGCTTTCAAAGCCGCGTCACTAACAGCCCTGGCACACACACCATTAACAAGATCCATCGGATTACTCAAATCACCCTGCGACATACCCAGCCTCTTCTCAATTAACAGCGACGCCCAAAAGCGATACCGAAGACAGGGGTGACGTTACAGTAAAGAAGATTGTGCGTCGATGCTCACTTCACACTTCGTTAAGTAGGCACTTCAATGCAGCACCCTTAGCAGCTCGCGTTACCTGGATCACTGCTACTTGGTGGCAAACCACCCGAGACCAGTTCAAGGTAGGCCTCGGGAATGTCTTCATTTGCAAGTTCCACCCGGACCGTGCCATCAGCTGCTTCACTAGCCACCAATACCCAGTCACTTGGAATAGTCAGCGCGGTCTCCTCAGTTAGCGTCGCCCGCGGATCAGCCAAAAGACGCGCCTTTAAATCCTGATCACTAGAAGCACACACACACACCATTAACAAGATCCATCGGATTACTCAAATCACCCTGCGACATACCCAGCCTCTTCTCTATTTCAATTCATTGGATGCCCAAGCACAATATCTCAAGCAAGCGTCATACTAACGTCAAACAACTGCCCTCAACATCGTGTTTCCACGGTAGCCTCGCCGAGCCAAGGCATGCAAGATCTGGGCTACCGATACCGCAAGGAAGGTGAGCGCACGTGACGGAACTGCACATCAAGACCATGACCAACGCCATGAGTGACCCCAACTCACTTACGCTCCCTACACGAGGCTGGGCCTTAGATCACGAATCAGTTGTCGCCACCCTGACAGCGCGCATGCAACTCATGGCCGACCTCACCACTCCTGAACTCTTCGTTCACGTTGCCGAAGGCAGCGAACCCGAAAAGACTTTGGCGCAATTGACCGGCACCACCGGGTCGGGACTGGGGTGGGAATGCATCATCTTTCCCACAAATACCCGGCGCCGCCGCCTTGCACTCCCCCGAAGTGCCCGGTTGACCCGCGGGCTGACGGAGGTGCCCCTGGAAGATTTACCTGAGCTTGATCCGCGAGTGCTTGCAGCATTTCAAGATCCGCACATTGAACCAGCAGATTCGTTTGTACTTTATGTCGACGATCAGGTGCGCGGTTGCATTCCCGTTATCCGGCTGAGTCCGACCTCGGTGACATTTCGAGCTGTAATCCACGACAAAGAGTTATTCGCAGATGACCTCCGCCGAAGGTCCTTTCTTCGCCTCGCAGCATGGTCAACAGCCAGCGACATTCACCTTGGAGAAGGCTCAACGATCCTCTCTTGGATTCCTGATGACGGCGATCCAATCAACGAGTACAAGCTTCAGGTAGGGGCACCTGACTGGGTCACCCATTGGGTCACCTACCGGGTGCTCCCACACCACCTGAGTGCCTAGGTTTTCTCACGAACCCGACTACCGTGTTTTCACGGTATTTCCCGCGTCGGCCGTATTGCGCGCCAAGCGGAAATACGGTCCTGACAACTTCTTTCGCGTGCATCACCGGGTCGGCAGCGAATGGAGTTGATCACAGGGGGCGCACGGCCATCCACCGTGCACTAATTAGCAAATCGAATTAGTCTCGGACTGTGCGAATACTTGCCTCACCTCGTCATTTGATATCAATCATGCTGGCAACCATGACAGTTGCATCATTCACCACTGCACTGTCACAGTCCTCACATGCAAACACTGTTGCGACCAAGACCATCGCAACCGGATCAATACCCGACGCAATGCAACGAGAATTCACAGGAACCGACCTCACCGTTGGAAAAGTCATTGGCTCGGCCCCCAACTACACAAGACATAAAATTTCCTATGAATCCGGCGGCCTCACCATCACAGGAATCATGATCAAACCTCGGGGCAAAGGTCCATTCCCCGTGGTCGTTCTTGCTCATGGCTACATCGATCCAAAGAATTATTGGAGTGGTCAAGGATTCCGTCGCGAACAAGACTGGCTTGGCAATAATGATTATGTTGCCCTGCATGTTGATTACCGCAATCATGCCGGTTCTGACAAGGATCCCAACAGTGATGTGTCCATGCGTTTGGGCTATGCCGAGGATGTCATTGGCGCAGCACTGGCCGTGAAAGACTCAAAGATTCCTTATCTTGATAAGAACAAGGTCGCACTACTCGGCAGGTCAATGGGTGGTGGTGTTGCTTTTCAGGCATTGGTGCTTAAACCGGGAGTGTTTGATTCAGCCATTACCTATGCATCCACGAGTACTCGCGCAGCAGATAACTTCAACAAATGGCAGCGCAACGACTATCCAATTGGAAATCAAATACTGAAGGCATACGGCACCCCCAAGGACAACCCATCCGTTTGGCGCGACATGTCCAGCCGCTATTTCTTTTCCCGAATCACAGAACCCGTCCTGATGATTCATGGCACCAAGGATGAAAGTTGTGACATTAATTGGGCGCGGGCAACACACAAAGCCCTCCAACGCAATGGAAAAGATGCAACCCTTGTTGAGTATCCAGGTGCCAAGCACTACATGTATGGGGAATGGAACGACTCGATCAAGAAGGTCTCGCAGTTCCTAAAACGCACACTCACTTGAACAAGGGGTAAAAAGGCCATCAAAACATTGAGTGTTTCAATCCTTTGATGGCTGAAACAGTGAGCTGGCACGCTCGGGACCGATAGAGGTCGAAAGTTTGACATTTCGTGATGGAATTACCTTATTGAGCTGTTGAGCCGGAGTCTGTGGAAGGCTGTCGTCATGGATCGTGAGCCTGCCATGAGCGAGTTAAGCGTTATCGCCATTGTTCAAGCTCGCATGGGTTCAACTCGGATGCCCGGCAAGGTTATGCAGCCACTTGCTGGGGCACCAATGCTGCAGCGTCAACTTGAACGCGTGTTGCGGGCGCAGACCCTCACTCGCATCATCGTGGCGACAACAGATTTGTCGGGTGATGATCCGATTGTTGCGTTATGTGAATCTCTGGGTGTTGATGTTTATCGCGGTAGTGAGAGCGATGTCCTCGCCCGATTCGTTGGTGCGATCAATGTGACACAGGCTGATGTTGTCGTGCGCATCACGGCCGACTGTCCACTGATGTCACCCGAAGTTATCGACGCAGTCGTTAGTAGTTTTTTTGAATCTGATGTCGACTACATTTCCAACACACTGGTCCCCAGTTTTCCCGATGGTGTTGATGTTGAAGTTGTTCGTGCATCCGCGTTATTGGCCATTGATAAAAGTTCCACTGATCCTGCAGAACGCGAGCACGTGACACTGGGCGTTTATCGCCGACCTGATGAGTTCGACGTTAAGAATTTTTCTGGAAGCCCGGACTATTCGGACTTGCGCTGGACGGTGGACTCCCATGAGGATTTTGAATTTGTGGATTGGGTTTATTCGCAGTTATATGCAAACAGTCCTGGTTTTGATTTCCCGGAAATCATTGCACTTCTCGCCGAGCACCCCGATAAGTCTCGAACCAATGCGCACTCCAAGCGAAATGCTGCTCTCGATGGGCTCGACACCGGGGCAATGCAGCACAAAGGTTGAGGTTGCTCGATCACTGGTTGAATGTTAAACTATTAATACTTTCAGCGAATGGAGACCACATGCCTGCCGTGACCGCCGACACGTTAACCCTTCCTCGATTCACCATGCCTCTGGACGCACGCCCGCGCTCGGTCAAGCGGGTAA
>Ga0255756_1006134_pt1 | contig 10907 bp, 7 predicted proteins | sample 011ome_20_FD_179956 | JGI IMG/M metagenome (GOLD analysis project Ga0255756, IMG submission 179956) | Coastal salt marsh microbial communities from the Groves Creek Marsh, Skidaway Island, Georgia - 011509CT metaG (version 2) | ecosystem: Environmental > Aquatic > Marine > Intertidal zone > Salt...
GTCTATTAGTTTTGGCTGGAGCGGGTTCTGGTAAGACGAGGGTATTGGTTCATAGAATTGCATGGAACGTTGAAGCCATGGGTCTTAACCCCTCATCCATCATGGCGGTAACTTTTACCAATAAAGCAGCTCAAGAGATGCAATCAAGAATTCAAGAGTTGCTGCAATCTCCTGCAGGCGATATGTGGTGTGGGACCTTTCACGGCCTAGCGCACAGAACTCTCAAACGATTTTACAAAGAAGCAGGCCTTATTTCTGGATTTACTATTTTAGATAGCGATGATCAATTGCGGATTATCAAGCGACTGGTTAAAGAAGCAGGTCTTGATGATGGTGCTTGGCCACCCAAACAAATGCAATGGCAAATCAACAGTTGGAAAGATGAGGGCATTCGCGCTGACAAGGTAAATGATAATGGAGATTTTTATGCTCAAACAGTTAAGGGTATTTACAAGCATTATGAAGAAGCCTGCCTCAATGACAGCTTAGTAGATTTTGCTGAGTTATTGCTTAAGGCTTATGAGTTGGTTAAGAGCAATAAAACCGTTAAAGATTTTTTTCATAACAGATTCAAAGCTGTTTTGGTCGATGAGTTTCAAGACACCAACACCATTCAATACAACTGGCTCAAAGAAGTGGCCTCTAAGGCTTCGACCATTACCGCTGTTGGAGATGATGACCAGTCGATTTATGGTTGGCGAGGAGCCAAGGTAGAGAACATTGCCTCTTTTGAGGCAAGCTTTGAAAAAGCCAAAATTATTCGACTGGAACAAAATTATCGCTCAACCAGTGTGATTTTAAGTGCCGCCAACGCCTTGATTGACAATAATCAAGACCGCTTAGGAAAAAATCTATGGACCGACTCATTGGAAGGCGAACCCATCACTCTTTATCAAGCATACAACGAGCAGGATGAAGCAAGGTTTATTGCTGGAACCATTAAAAATTGGATGGACAGCGGTGAGCTTTATCAAGATGTGGGCATTGTCTATCGCTCCAATGCTCAATCCAGAGCTTTGGAAGAAGCATTATTGCGAATTAGCATTCCCTATCGAATTTATGGCGGCCTTAGGTTCTATGAGCGCATGGAGATTAAAAATGCCATGAGCTATTTAAAAGTAGTCTTTAACCCGCATGATAATCCAGCATTTGAAAGATCTATAGCCAACCCAACCAGAGGTATTGGAGTTAAGTCTCAAGCCAAAATAAGAGATGCCGCCAAAGCCTACAACCTGTCTTACATTAAAGCTGCAGCAAAACTGCTCGATGAAGGCAAGATGGGTGGCAAGGCCGGCCAAGGCTTAAAGGCGTATTTAGAGCTAATTGCCCATTGCATCGAGTTGCTTGATACCACGCCCTTGTCTGATTTAATGGAACTCATCATCCAAAAATCTGGTTTGTATCAGTACCATAAAAAAGAAGCTGGAGAAAAAGGCAAAACACGAATAGAAAACTTAGAGGAGCTTGTTACCTCTGCAAAAAACTTTGAGCAGTCATTTGAAAAAGAAAAATCTCACAAAGAAATTGCAGAAATTTTTCTTGATACTGTGTCTTTGGATGCTGGAGATACTCAAGCCGATGAGTTTCAAGACGCTGTGCAGTTAATGACTTTGCATTCAGCTAAAGGCCTAGAATTTCCACTAGTTTTTATTACTGGCCTAGAGGAAACTCTGTTCCCGCATGGAAGGTCTATTGAGTCTCCTTCTCAATTAGAAGAAGAAAGACGACTCTGTTATGTCGGCATTACCAGGGCCATGAAGAAGCTTTATTTAACTCATGCTGAGTCTAGAAGGCTGCATGGATCCGATGTCTTTAATCCGCCTTCAAGATTTTTAAAAGAAATTCCTGCGGTTTTTATTGAAGAGATTAGACCGCGTGCCTCTGTGACCACTTCTTATGTACGAAAACCAAAAAAATCGACCATGGACTTTAAAGATGAGGTGGGTATTGGGTTGGGACAAAAAGTAGTTCACCCTACCTTTGGGCTCGGTGTCGTTTTAAACTATGAGGGGTCAGGCGAATCAGCAAGAGTTCAGATTAATTTTGAAAAAGCTGGCAGTAAATGGTTGGTACTCGCCTTTGCTAAATTGGAGATGTTGGGATGAAAAATTTTTTAATTATTGGATTGGCTTTAAGTTTGCTGATGGCCTGTGGACAGGCAGAGCAAAGCACAGCGGGTGAGGCAAAAGCTCAAAACTATTCATGGTCATTGGTTACCACTTGGCCCAAGAATTATCCTGGTCTGGGCATGGCTCCAGAACGTTTTAGCAAATTGGTTGAAGAAATGACACAAGGTCAACTCAAAGTAACAGTTTATGGGGCCGGGGAATTTGTTCCTGCCATGGGAGTCTTTGATGCAGTTTCTTCAGGTGCAGTAGAAATGGGCCATGGCGGTGCTTATTACTGGAAAGGCAAAGTTCCAGCTGCACAGTTTTTCGCAGGTGTGCCTTTTGGTTTTACTGCAGATGAAATTAATGCATGGGTTAATCGGGGTGGAGGTTTAGAGCTGTGGGAAGAGTTATATAAACCTTTTAACATGAAACCACTTCCTGGTGGCAACACTGGCACTCAAATGTTTGGTTGGTTTAATAAAGAAATTAATTCACTCGATGATATCAAGGGACTTAAAATGCGCTTTCCAGGGTTTGGGGGCGAAGTCTTTAAAAGAGCTGGCGGCATTCCAGTGAATATTCCAGGAGGCGAGCTTTACACCGCCATGCAAACAGGCACCATCGATGCGGTTGAATGGGTCGGCCCATACAATGATCTTGCTTTTGGGTTTCAACAAGTTGCCAAATACTACTACTATCCAGGCTGGCATGAGCCAGGCTCCATGCTGGAATTCACCATAAATTTAGATGCATGGAATTCCTTGCCACCCCACCTTCAATCGATTGTCACCGTAGCAGCGAAAGCAGTGAATCAAGATTTATTGGATGAGTACACAGCATCAAACAACAGAGCGCTTCAGGATTTAATTACCAATCATGATGTGCAATTAAGAGAATTGCCTGCAGATGTAATTAATGAATTTCGTACTATTTCTGATGAGATCTTAGAGACCTCTGCTGCCAATGATTCGGATGTAAAAAAAGTTTATGATTCTTTTAAAACATTTATGGCAGAAGTAAAAAGTTTTCATGCCATTGCCGAAGATGCTTTTGTTGAGGCGCGCACCAAAAGTGACGACAACTCCTGAGTTTCTGAGTTTAGGCAATCAAGCCTATGCAGATACTTATGAGCGAATGCGCTCTTTGGTGCAAGGCGAATCTTTTAATAATCAAATATGGCTACTAGAACATCCACCAGTTTATACACTTGGTACAGCTGCAGATCTTGGTCATGTTTTAAATCCAGGAGATATTCCTGTCATTCAAACTGATAGGGGTGGCGAGGTTACCTTTCATGGCCCAGGCCAGCTGGTCATTTATTTTTTGCTGGATATCAAACAAAAAAAAATAGGACCCAAGACGTTAGTAGCAAACTTACAAAATCTTATTCAAAACATTCTTCAGCATTACTCAATTGAGAGCTCTTTTATTGAGGGGGCGCCCGGTGTTTATGTGGGAGAGAAAAAAATTGCATCCATTGGTTTGAGAATTTCAAAAGGCAGAACTTACCATGGCATCAGTTTAAATGTTGATATGGACTTAACCCCTTTTAGTTTGATTAATCCGTGTGGCTATGAAGGCTTAGAAGTCACTCAAATCAGTGATTTTGATTCAAATGTCACCCTTGAAGATGTAGAATCTGTCGCAATAAAGAAAATGCAGAGATTATTTAGTTAATGGAAATTATCCCAACACAAAAGATCATTAATCGAGATGGCATTAAAGCTGTTAAAAATGGTCAAAAAGCTAACAAGCATTCATCGGTTCCAAATCAGAAGAAACCTGAGTGGATTAGGGTAAAAGCAACTTTTGATAAAAACTTTAATGCCGTCAAACAACAAGTTCAAGACAAACGTTTGAACACTGTGTGTGAAGAAGCTATGTGCCCAAATATTTCAGAGTGCTGGTCAGCTGGAACCGCCACTTTCATGTTGATGGGCTCTGTTTGCACTAGGGCCTGTAAATTTTGCTCTGTTGATACGGGAAATCCAAAGGGTTGGCTGGATTTAGATGAGCCAATGCATACAGCTAAAGCTGTTAAGACCATGGGGCTTAAATATGTGGTTCTAACTTCGGTAAACAGAGACGATTTAGAGGATGGTGGAGCTGAGCATTACGCAAAAACCGTTAAAGCTATCAAAGAACTTAATCCAGAAACTGCAGTTGAAGCCTTAACTCCTGATTTCAAAGGCTTATCTTCTTCCATTGCAACTTTGGTTAATTGTGGGTTGGAAGTATTTGCTCAAAATGTGGAGACAGTTAAACGACTCACTCACCCAGTAAGAGATATAAGAGCAGGGTACGAACAGACTCTTGAGGTTTTAGCAGAATCAAAAAGAATTAATCCAAAAGTTTTAACCAAAACAAGTTTGATCTTAGGCTTGGGTGAAACTGATGCAGAAATAGAAGAAACCATGGATGACCTTATCGTCAATAAAGTAGACATTCTAACTTTAGGTCAATATTTAAGGCCAACACTTAACCATCTTCCGGTCGAAAGGTGGGTTACTCCAGTAGAATTTGATCGTTATCGAGATATTGGATTAGCAAAAGGATTTCTAGAAGTTGTTTCTGGACCAATGGTTAGATCTAGCTATCGAGCAGAAAGAGCTTTAGAAAAAAATAATGCTGGTCTATAGTTAATTAATCTTCTGCAATTTCCTATTTATATTTTAAAAGAGTATATTAAAAATATGTCTTTTAAAAAATCATTGCTGTATTTCTATTCTTTGTTGTTAATTTATTCCTGCGGTGGCGGAGGCGGAGGCGGAGGAAGTCAACCAGCACCAGCACCAGCACCAGTTCCAGCTCCTCCTCCAAGCTATGTTATTGCTGAAGGCACCATTTTTTCATCCTCTTTGCCAAGCACACTTTATATAGATGAAAATATGAATGGAATGCGTGATTCATATGAGAAAACTGCAACGCCTTCTAGCAATGGAGCATTTTCGTTTACAACATCTAATTCAGCCGAGGTATCATGTCTAGAAAATTTACATATCTTGTCTGAGACTCCTAAGGGATTTTCCTATAATCCATCAGCAGGGCAGAATGTAAAAATCAATCCATTTACCACTCTTCTGATGGATAGACAGTCTGCAGGAATAAACTGGTCTGACCACTCCAGGGTAGCAGCCGATGCAGACTGCACTAGCTTTGAATTGTACAAACTAAATTTTACTAAGGGTCAATTAGAGGGTTACGTTATCCCAAGGATGAACAAGTTTGATGGAGTAACATATGAGGCTTTGGCCTCAGATCCTGCCGGCGCCGATACTTTCGATTCACAAGCAGCAACTAAGTCTCAAGATCTAGAAAAATTTTATTCTTCACTTCAATCCATTGAGCAGAGCGTTTTAACTGATCTTCAAAATTTAATTATTACAAATCTTCCAGGTCAGACTGTTAGCTTAAAGGCTCGCTCTGAGCTAGATACTAGCAACCTAAGAATCTTTCTAAATTCCAATAATTATCCCAACCCCTCCACCGACCCGAGCCCTATTGCGGATGGCATTGATAGTATTGCCGTAAGGGCTGGCTTAGAGTTTTACTTAACTTTAGAAAATTACTCAGGCACTTGGGATAATACTCTTGATGTTCTTATAGGTGATATTAAAATAAACAATGCAGGCAATGTCTTACAAGACAATGAAAGTTGCTACATTAATTTTTCTAGTATCTGTAAAGTTGACCCAACCTTTTCAAATGTAATTGCTTATGGAAGCCCCTATTTAGTTGATCTTTTACACAAAAAAACCACCAGAGGAATAGAGGCGTATTATTCAATAGAAAACATTGAAGATCCCGCCTCATTATCATGCAGCCAAAGCGATAATCTTTCTCTGGCGGATACCAGTTTAGAAAATGAGACAAGGGTATATGTTTATAGAGAATTCTTGGGGACTGGAACATATAATATCAATGATTTTGCTTGCTATCGCTCTAGTTCTGGCTCATGGAACTTAATAAGCATCGAAAATTTATACTCTGATTCATCAGAAGCCGATATCAATCTTTATTTTCGCAAAAATAATAAGCCATCATTTGTTAGTTCACTGCCGAGCTCTATTAATTATGATTTTTATGATGAAGTTGATACTCCCCCAGAGCAAATACCTGCTGCATATATAAATGCATTTTTAGAGCTGGGGAAAGGTGGCTGGGAAACAGTTGAGAAAATACTCTCATCTGGAGAACTGCGAACTAATAATGCACAGCTTGATTTTTACTTTCACACAGCAGAAAACAGGGTTGGTCTAGTCCGAGCTTTATTTGGAAGCTCTAACTCTACACTGATCTGCGTTCCAATCGATGGTGAGGTTATTTCAGAGCAAATATCAAACAATGATATGGAGACCAGTAACTTTACGACATTAGATGCCTGCAGAACTCAATTTGTTTCAAACTATCAAGCCACATCTGAGAGAACCATTAACAACATCTCTCCTTATAGAGGACTTATCGATGAATAAAAAATTTTTTTTTGTAGCGCTATTATTTTGTTCAGGTTATAGCTTGGCTTTAAATTTATCCAGCACCTTCAACAAAGAAACAAAAATGTCCATTACAACACTAAAGGAGTATCAAACATATAGACTCAGTCAATTAGAACAACTAAAAGCCCAAGGCATGGATGATAAAACTTACACCCATGAAGTTAAGAAAGTTAAAAATTTGAGCCCATTACCACCTAAAAACACCCTAGAACAATTGACCCTTGATATAGAGGATATAAGATCTTTTGAACGACGAAGTGAAAAGATCTTATTAAAAACTCCTTGATATAAAAATGAATCCAATAAAGATCACTTTAATAATCTTCGGATCGTTTTTTATTTATTCTTGTGGTGGTGGAGGAGGAGGCTCTTCGGCCCCCCCACTTCCTACTGCAACTGTTTCAATTTCAGCAAGTTCTCAGGCAGTCGAAGTAAATTCTAAGCTCACCATTACCTGGTCATCCACTTTAGCAACTTCATGCAGCGCATCGGGCTCTTGGTCTGGGAGCAAGTCTACTTCGGGTAATGAGGAGGTTACTATTGGTGTAGCGGGCGCAAATTCATTTAATCTTTCATGCTCTGGAGCAGATATTAACCCTGGTTCAGCCTCTGTTTCAGTTGAGGGCTTTAGAAACTTTGGCGGCAAGGTAATTGATGGTTATCTAAGAGGCTCAACAGTTTATGTTGATGCAAATGAAAATTTTTCTCTAGATCCAAATGAATCCTCTGTAACTTCAGATAATTCCGGAGGGTTTAGTGGTTTACGTTATTCAAATGGGACTTTAATTGCTGATGGCGGCATTGACCTCGACACAGGCATTCAATTAGATTCGTTGCAGTTGAGCAATAAGCTCTCTGGTTTTACCGAATTAAAAGTTATTACGCCTTTAACCACTGTAGCAACTTTTATGCAGTCTCCAGAAAACATTAATACAATCTTTGGGATAGATGCCAATATAGATTTGAGTATCACAGACCCAATTCCAAATCTTGGAGATAGTACTTACGATAATATCTACGAAAAAGGCACTCAGCTAACAGTAATGGCTCTTAGCCTTCAAAACTCCATGAATGCGGTTAACTCCTCAACAGATAACTCTAAGGATTATTTTGAAAGTATTTCCGAGGAGTTAGAAAAATCATATATCGCTCTTGAATCTAAGGGTTTTGTAGACATAGAAAGTGCAGATTTTATCTCAGCAGTTGTTGAAAATGTTATTGCAAAAAAAGCTTCTTCGATTTCAGTTGATATAAAAGGAAATTTAAAAACGGCCATTAGCTCAGTCCTTCCAATCATTCAAGTTAAGTCTTCTTCAAGCACAACTACAGCAATTCAAACTTTTGGATTTGATACTTTGCAAAAAGATATTGATTCTATTGCCCAGGGGACAGCATCAGCTGAAATTATTCAAAACTATACATCAGATATCCTGAATTATATGTCCGTCGATCAAAACATTGAGGTTGCTGATTTAGAGGTTGATATAACCGCCTTGAATGATGCAGTGACATTAGATGAAGATTCAAGCATAGAGATCGCTCCTTTATCTAATGACTCATATTTAAGAGGCCAATCAATTTCAATTTCACAAGGGTCTAATTCAGGATTTGGAGAAGTCTCGCTTGCTGGAAATATTTTCACTTACACTCCACAAGAAAATTATAATGGTTCAGATAGTTTTACTTACAACATTAATCAAGGCTCTAAGTCAGATACTGGAACCGTTAATATTACAGTCACGCCTGTAAACGATCTTCCAATTATTACTTCTGCAGGTTCAATCACAGTGTCTGAGAATCAAACAGCTGTTCTTTCAATTAATGTAACTGAGCCTGATGGGGATGAGCTCACTTATTCTATCTCAGGAACAGATGCATCGAGTTTTAGTGTTGATACCAATGGAGTCATAACTTTTAACACGGCGCCAGATTATGAAACTAAAAACTCCTACTCCATCACCTATAGTGTGAATGATGGAGTTGAGACAGTTTCTAAGGATCTGTCCATTACCATCAAGGATGAGAATGACATTCCGCCTACCATCTCTAATTTAGCAGCTACCATTGAAATCGCAGAAAACACCACAGATGTTCTCACTGTTTCTGCCTCTGATGATGAGGGCGATAACTTGATTTACACTCTTACTGGCGATGATGCAGCCGCTCTTTCAATTTCTTCCACTGGCGTTATCACTTTTAACACGGCTCCAAATTTTGAAGTTAAAACTTCCTACGTAATCACGATCAATGTGAGCGATGGAGTGAATAACTCTTCTCAAGCTTTAACCATTAACGTCACCGATGTAAATGATGCACCAACATTTGTTGATCTTGCTTCTGAATACTCTATTACTGAGGGCAATACAGCTGTTGTAACCTTCTCTGTTGCAGATGAAGATACTGCTGAAGTAACCACAACAATTTCTGGCGATGATGGAGCACAATTCTCACTTTCAAACGAGGATGGCGATGCCACAGTGGACCTTGCTTTTACAACTGCTCCAGATTATTCAAGCCCTAGTGATGTAGGCACAAACAATGTTTACAACATAATCTTAACTGTATCTGATGGAGCTGCTGAAACAGCCCAAGCCATCACCATTACCGTCAAAAGCAGTGATTCTCTTCCCGTTATTGCCAGCACAACTATTGAAATTAATGAGTTTGATGATTTTGTCGATTTAGGCATTTCTGATCCTGATGGAGATGTTGTTACTCTAGAAATTATTCAAGAAAATGTAAATTATCAGGTAACCAACTTCATTGGAAATGAAGATGGCAGTCTATATGTTCTTCCATTTAATGTATCTATCCAAGCCGGCGAAGTGTACCAAATGCTTTCTGATATCTCTCTTTCTAATAATATTGAATTTGAAATTAAGCCAGGAGGGGTGCTGCTTGGAAAGCATGTTGATTTGGTTAGTGGAAAATATAATAGACCTCCTTTTAGCAACGGAGTAACGTTCTCAAATACATATGGTCAAAATACAACATTGGTATCACCAGACGCCCAGAATTATGAAGAGTCTAATTCAGTCGGCAATCAAGTCATTTATCTATTTGGAGGCTATTTTAAATCTATCGGTAACGATTCAAATAAAGCAACAATTAAAGGTGTCTCAATTGCCAGCACTGATCAAAGTGGCCAGGTAAATATAGCACATACAAATTGGAGTTTTGGAACCCTAAATCCCTACCACTTCAGGAGATCAACTGATCAAGTTGCTCCTCCCAGATTTAAATTAGAACTTAAAAACTCTTATCTAAAATTTGTAAATTCCGTAAATGTATTTGAGATTGAACGGGGTTCTCAAGGGGGATGGGGTCCTGGAGATAATATTGTTATTGAGGATAATGTTTTTCATCACTCAGGTGGATTTGATGTAGAAGTTCAGGGAAGCAGTAACTCTTTGATGCGAATTAGAAGAAACCTATTTTTTGGTCAAGATGCTTGGAGAACAACCCATCCGGCCGCAATTAACATTATCATTGATGGTTTAAATTATTGGCCTGGAGAAGACGGACTCCAAAATCAGCTAATCGCAGAAAATGCATTTATTGGAGCAAAGTATCCGCTTAATAGTGCAGCAATTCGATGCAGAGATTATTATAATTATAATGATGGGAATGTTTTTGGACAAAATTATTTTGGATATAGTAAGGGCTTTGAGGACAATATTAGACCATTGATACAAGATAGCTCATATTCTCCTTCGTATGATTGCACCTATCCAGACTCCTTAATTTCAACAACACCATCGAAAGAGTGGGAGGTTGATCCTGAATTTTTTATAAGGCTGGATAAATATTTGTATCTAGATGTTGAATTAGACTATGAATCAACTAAGAATAAATCTTTTGAGCTAAGTGTAAGAGCATCTACCAATAAAGGAAGTATAGTTTTTCCAATTACTCTCAAGCTTAAAGATGTTGATGATTAAAAGAGTAAATTTTAATGCACAAGATTAAAAACTATTACAAATAGAATTCCTGTTCCTAGTACTCCAAGAATACAAAGCAACCAATCCACGAAGAAAACTTTGAATAGTTTTGACCACATGCCTTGATTATTTTCTTCAACAGCAAGCTCTTTTTTGAAAACCTCCATGGCTGCAAATTTAAACCAAGAAAAAGTTACAAGAAAAGTAATGGCACCAAAGGCAAAAAGTAGAGAGTTTGAATTCATAGGTTTACAAAATAAAAAATGGGAAAATTATTACAATCAATAATACAGCTAGCTGAATCAAAATAAAGGGAATAACCCCTTTGTAAATATCAGTGGTTTTAATGCGTTCATCTG
>Ga0255756_1006138_pt1 | contig 10905 bp, 4 predicted proteins | sample 011ome_20_FD_179956 | JGI IMG/M metagenome (GOLD analysis project Ga0255756, IMG submission 179956) | Coastal salt marsh microbial communities from the Groves Creek Marsh, Skidaway Island, Georgia - 011509CT metaG (version 2) | ecosystem: Environmental > Aquatic > Marine > Intertidal zone > Salt...
GAACTAAATCGTCTCCGCTAAACCCGGTCTGGTTCAGAGTGTCGCAAATGGCCATAACATCAGCTTTCCCAAAGAGGTGCCCAATTCTCGTCAATCCAGTAGCTGCTACTTATCGCTCAACTGGGGCGCAAGTGACTTCAACCTTTGAGGGCCGCCGCCCCATAACTCACATCCCAAACCCGCATAAAACCAGTGCACACTCGGTGCACGCATGGTGCACGCCCCGTGTATCACACATTTTCCCAACATTTCACCTTGCCCCTCCCAAAACCTCCCGCTAAACGGGTCAGCGGAGACGTGGCCGAGTGGTCGAAGGCGCTCCCCTGCTAAGGGAGTAACGGGGTAACTCGTTCGAGGGTTCGAATCCCTTCGTCTCCGCCATTAATCTGGCTTAAGTAATTGATTTTAAAGGGAATGTGGAAATCACTTCCCCCTTTATTTCCCCCTCTTGATTGCGGCTGCCAACGGATCAAAGCGGATCACGCCGGCCGATGCAGATGCGGCGAACGATCTGTCTTCTTTGACTCTAGCCTCCGCAAAACGACTGTCCATTAATGTGAAAAACTCAATACCGTGTAAAACAGTAGACACCCAGCAAGAGTGTACCCAAAAGAGACAGCGGTCAGGTGCGTCAATATATTACATGAGTGTTATAATATAACATTTGGTTGGCAGGTGTGGGCGCCTTGTGGTAGCCGCGCGCATACCAGCGCGGTGCCGTGTCGGCGTGTGTGTGATCGCCTCACCACAGCCAAGCTAGCCATACCGCAGACGATGGCTGTCTGCTGCTGCATTGCTTTGGTCGGCGCGATGTCATCGCGAACGACAAGCTGCGGTCTTATGGTGCGGCATAAGGGGGCAGGGCTGCTGGCCTAGTAGAGACGAGTTCGCATTCGTCTGTCAGCACCCAAGGATGCCCTCACGCAGATGGGACGTTTCTGCCCAAAGCATCGAGCATTGGCCCCAGATAGGCCTCATAGGCCTTCCATTTGAGCACTGACGTTGTGTAGATGGGCTCTCGCACTTGGGTAACCGATGCTGTGCGCACCGAGCGCTTCGTTTTGTGGAAGTCTAGGCAGGCGTCATCCCATGGCAACTTGCACCAATCAACAAGACGGCGAGCCTGCGCGTCAAAATCGCTGACGAGGGTTTCGTACTGAACGTCCAGAAAGGCCTCTGCGGGCAGAACCATGCGCCAGTGATCCATCAGCCGAGAATAGCTGTTGTAGTAGCGCGCCATCTCGACCTGATCGTAGCTGTGGAGCTGTGCCTTATCAAACAGCCGGGTGAAGCAACTGACGCAGGTGTCTACAGGATCTCGCATGGTATGAACGATGCGCGCGTTAGGCATGAGCGCGTGGATGAGCCCCAGATACAAGAAATTCGCCGGCAGCTTATCGGTGACGCGTGGGCTTTGTGGCGCGAGCCGCGCGACATCCTCGACATATGTTTGGGCGATGCGGGAAAGGCTGTTGCCATCAATCCGGGTGATGAGATGCGGATAGCGCGCCTCGGCGTCGCCGCTCTCCATTGGCAAGAGCCGCCCCAAGTCGTTCAGCTCGCCGCCGCCATACACTTGTGGATGGCTGGCCAGAATAGTCTCGGTGAGTGTTGTTCCCGAGCGTGGCATCCCAAGTACAAAGATTGGGGTCTCTGATGGAATTGCGAAACTACGAAGTCGCTTAATCGTTGCGGCGTCCATGACTTCGATAATGTGGTCAACCCCGTCCTCAAACTGAGCGGCATCATAGTCAATCTCTGCGCGTTTTAGGGCTGCGCCAGCAGCGTAATGTGGCCATGCCTCGGCGTAACGATTTTGGTCCTCGTAGCCCTTGGCAAGTGCATAACGCAGCGCGATAGCGCGCTTGGGATGCATGGTATCCAATCCAGAGGCGGCGGCTTCAAGTGCGATCATCGCAGGATCATCCACCGCCACGCGGCTAAGCCGCACGAGACCAAGATGCCCTCCGAACTCTTCCGGCTTCAGCGCAATAGCACGTTCAAACATCATGCGGGCATCACCCGCATTCCCTACCTCCATCGCAAGGTATCCAAGCGACATAATTGCTCCGTGGAACTCCGGGTCCGCCGTCAGCGCACGCTCATAAGCTGCGCGCGCGCGTTCAGTATCGCCGAGCTCACCCAGACACATGCCAACCTGATGGTGCGCCGCCGCCGAGTCTGCGTCAATGTGCGCCGCCGCCGTCGCCGCCGCAAGTGCCTTACTCGGGTGGTTCTTCTGCTGGAGGACTTGGCTTAGCCCTATATGGGCAGAGACGTGACGGTCATCAATGCTGATGGCAGTGCGAAACGCTCGTTCGGCATCATCAAACGCGTCGCCGCGCAAATGCGCGCGGCCTACCACGGCATGCATCTCTGCGGGCACCTTCTGGCGAGTACGGATGTGAGGCAGCAAGGCGCGCAGGGCCTCACCCTCACGGTCGTCCTCCACAAGTACTGTGCCAAGGTTTGTTACGATGTCGTCATCCGAGGGGGCTAGCCGCAACGCGCGGCGATAGAAGTCGACCGCAGCCACGCGGTCGCCGCGGTCACGCGCAATCGAGCCTAGGTTGTTTACGGCGCGCGGCTGTCGAGGGTTGATCTCCAGCGCAGCCTTCTGGGCCGCCTCGGCTCCATCTAGGTCTGCCGCGGCGTAGAGCGCAATACCTAAGTTGGCCTGCGCGATCGCAACGTCGGGTCCTGCCGCGACAGCCAGACGCGCTGCCTCCAACCCACCTGCCTCATCGCCTGAGCGGCGGCGCATCTCAGCAAGATTTGCAAGAAACACAGGGTTTTTGGGAAAGAGATCTGCAGCTCGCTCCATCAACACCACTGCTTCCTTGGGGTTTCCCGATGCTAGGGCGGTTGCTGCCGCAAGGTTCAAGGCGTCAGCATCAGAAGGGCGCGCCGCAACAATGGCTTCGAGGATCCGCGCAGCTGCAGCATAACGCCCGGCTGAATAATGCTCGAGCGCCTGTGCCATCGCTTGGGCGGGGGTAAGTTTCATCTTCTGCCCGCGTTGTTCTTCTATCACGACATCATACCTCGCCTTAATTTACGCCACTCGCATGCCGTAAAAGCACGGAGACTGCCATCAGTTTCGGAAAACTTGCTCCAAAATAGTTACAAACGCTATGTGAAAGGCACAACTAAAATGCCCATAAATCCAATAAGTTATTGCTTATTTTTTTTTAATATTTAAGTTTTTTGAAAATAACAGTCGCTACGCGTTGCGAGGCGAACAGATTTGGGACCCAGACAATGAACAAAAACTCAATGGCTCAATCTGCGCAGGGCGGCCGCGTTGTAAAATGGAAGGGCCGCACCGCCTCCATCGCGCCCGCAATGCTTTCGGTTTCGCTGGTCGCGCTCAGCTCTGGAATGGGCTATGCGGAAACCGTGATTTCTACTGGCCTTACAACGCCCCAGCAAATCACGACCGACGCGAATGTCACCGTCACGAGCACCGGATCGGTGACCCTGACAGACGAGCCTGATACGTCAATAATCGAGATTGATGTTGACGACTACACCTCTGACTTTCTGATTGATGGCAATCTAAAATATACGAGTGTCGGCGTAGCGCAGACTATTTCTGGCGTTAGTTTCAAGGATGATGTGTCGGGCACACTTACGGATGTGTCGGGCACACTTACGAATAATGCGGACATTACACTCGACAATTACAACTCGTATGCGTTCGCCACCGGATTACTGGTAGGCAATGTTAACCTAGGAGGTGTAATCGCAAACAACGGTAGTATTTTGGTGACTGCAACAGCAGGCGGCGATGATATAGAAGTCAGAGGCTGGGGGATGTCTCTGGGCGATGTCTCTGGCGCAGTATCGAACGATGGTAGTATTTCAGTGACTGCAACAGCAGACGGCGATGCAGGGTCTAGTATAGACTTCAGAGGCTGGGGGATGTCTCTGGGCGATGTCTCTGGGGCGGTCTCGAACGATGGCAGTATTTCAGTGACTGCAACAGCAGACGGCGATGCAGGGACTAGTATAGACGTCAGAGGCTGGGGGATGTCTCTGGGGGATGTCTCTGGGGCGGTCTCGAACGATGGCAGTATTTCGGTGACTGCAACAGCAGGCGGCGATGCAGGGACTAGTATAGACGTCAGAGGCTGGGGGATGGAGGTTATGCTTGTCTATGGCGCAGTATCGAACGATGGTAGTATTTCAGTGACTGCAACAGCAGACGGCGTTGCAGGGAGTGGTGTGGAGGCCATAGCCAGAGGGATTGATACGTCACGGGTCTATGGCGCAGTATCGAACGATGGCAGCATCGCGGTGACTGCAACAGCGGGCGGCGTTGCAGCAGGGACAAGTATAGTGGCCGAAGCCTACGGGATTTGGACGCAACGGGTCTATGGCGCATTATCGAACGATGGTAGTATTTCAGTGACTGCAACAGCAGACGGCGTTTCAGTGGATGATATATGGGTCATAGCCGAAGGGATTTCTACAGGCAACCTCGATGCCGACGGGTTTGTCATCAGCAACGACGGCGAAATCACGGTGACTGCAACAGCAAACGGCACTGCTAGCTCAGGATCAATGCGTATCGATGCCCGGGGGATTGACCTTAACTATATCAATCGCGCTGGCGCTGTGTCGAACGATGGCAGCATCGCGGTGACTGCGAAGGCCATGGGCTCAGGCAAGACGGGCCTGAATGTCGGTACCTATGGGATTGATTTGGACGACATCGCTGCCAACGCGTCCGTCAGCAACGACGGCGAAATCACGGTGACTGCAACAGCAGACGGCACTGCTAGCAGCGGCGCAATAAATGCCACGGCCAACGGGATGAAGGTTTATGCTGTCTCTGGCGCGTTATCTAACAGTGGCAGCATCGCGGTGATTGCGACGGCAAAGGGGGCGGGGTTGAATGGCGTGCATGCCACTGCATGGGGCATCAAGATTGGCGGCATATACTCCGACCTAAACCCGCTGGGTTCTCTCAGCAACGATGGCAGCATCGTGGTGACTGCAACAGCAGACGGCACGGCTACGAGCGGCGCAATATATGCCAGCGCCTTCGGGATGGAGGTTACGGATGTCTATGGCGCTGTGTCGAATGTTGGCAGCATCGCGGTGACTGCAACAGCAGACGGCACTGCTAAGAGCGGCGATGTTAAAGCCCTCGCCTTCGGGATGGATGTTGATGATGTCTATGGCACCCTGTCGAACGATGGCACGATCAAGGTGACTGCGAAGGCCATGGGCTCAGGGGAGACGGGCCTGTATGCCGCTGCCTACGGGATTTGGGGCGAAAACATCGATGCCGACGGGTCCGTCAGCAACGACGGCGAAATCACGGTGACTGCAACAGCAGACGGCACTGCTAGCTCAGGATCAATGCCTATCTATGCCAGGGGGATTAACCTTAACGATATCAATGGCACGCTGTCGAACGATGGCAGCATCGCGGTGACTGCGAAGGCCATGGGTTCAGGCAAGTCGGGCCTGAATGTCGCTACCTATGGGATTAATGTTAACGACATCGCTGCCAACGCGTCCGTCAGCAACGACGGCGAAATCACGGTGACTGCAACAGCAGACGGCACGGCTAGCGACGGCGCGATAGAGGTCACGGCCAACGGGATGGTATCTGGCGCTGTCTCTGGCGCGTTATCTAACAGTGGCAGCATCGCGGTGATTGCGACGGCAAAGGGGGCGGGGGCGAGTGGCGTGTATGCCACTGCATGGGGCATCGATCTAGACGCCGACCTCGACCCGCTGGGTTCTCTCAGCAACGATGGCAGCATCGTGGTGACTGCAACAGCAGACGGCACGGCTACGAGCGGCGCAATATATGCCAGCGCCTTCGGGATGGAGGTTAGTGATGTCTATGGCGCTGTGTCGAACGATGGCAGTATCACGGTGACTGCGAAGGCCATGGGCTCAGGGGCGGAGGGCGTGTGGGCAACTGCCTACGGAATAACAACGAACCAAGTCCAGACGGGTGGCTCATTGTCAAACACTGGATCCATCATCGTTTCCGCTGAGGCAAAAGATGGGGCAGAGGCATATGGCATTGATGTCGGGACACTGGACGGGACACTGTATAACAGTGGTCGGGTTCTGGCTGTCGCAGCTAATGACGGTGACGCCTATGCGGTCAAGGTGGAAAACGGTGTGGGCAGTGCAACATTCACGACGGAATCTCTGTTCGCAGGGCGACTTTCGTTGAGCAACGCCGAACTGACTGTGGAGTCAGTTGCGAACACACCATCGATCTTCTGGACTTTTGAGGATATCCCAGATGCGGTCACTCTCGATGACGCAAACGGTCCAAAGCTTTACAGCAAAGTCACTGATGACGGCACCATAATCGCCACGGTCGAGCCGGCCAACCTCGCCTTCTCAGGCCAGATTGCGGCTGACATGGCGAATATGGGCGAGGAAACTGTGGCCGCAATGCTCGCAGCCACGCCCTCAAACATTACAACTGACACGCCAAGAATGTACCTGCTCGAACCATCAAAAGCCGCGGACCAGGGCGAGGCGTTCTTTGAGGGAAGCTTAGTGTCTCGCAAAGTTGATGATGCTGCAGGTCGCCAAATGGACTTTGATGTTTCTAGCGTGACTGCTGGTTTCGTAAACCGGCTCGAAAGTGGTTTGGGATATGGCGTCACGATTAGCCGCGTCAACTCGAAGGGGTCCACCGCAAGTGGTCTCGGAGCTGACACGGTCGACAGCAGTGGCACCGTGATTGGGACTTACGGTAACATGGCTTTTGGGGCTGCTTCCCTGACCTTCGGGGCAACTTTAGGCACTTTGTCGAACAGTGGCACTCGTAGCGTGAACGACAACGTCGCCGCGAGTGGCGTGTCGACTGTCTCTGCTGAGTACGGCTCAAGCTTCATAAGCCCATCGATTGAAGCTTCGTGGACAGTGCCCGCCGGGGATATGACGATCCGTCCACACGTTGGTTATCGTTATACAAAGCTCAGTGTCGATGGCTTCACTGAAACGGGTGGCCTAGCGGCAGCGACTTTCGGCGCCCGCGAGGTATCCGCATCGGATTTCACAATCGGTGCGGAAATGTCTAAGGCAGTTAGCAAAGGCACTCTGACAGGATCGGCCGACATCCTGCGACGCGTCGTGAGCGATAACGGTGCAAGTGTCGCCTTCTTCGGTGAAACGGACCACACTTTGGCTGCAAACACTGACTTTACTGCACTGGAACTGGGCATTGGCTATACTATGGCTGTTGAGGCAGGCGAAGTGAGTATTGGTGCGACCAGTGTCTTAAGCAATAACGGTGCCTCTAGCTATGGATTGGCTGCAGGCTATCGCATTTCCTTCTAAGCACCTAGGAGCGGCGGCCGCGATGGCCGCCGCTTCTGTGCCCATTATCGCTCTGCGTTTTAAATAAAATACGGTGTGACCCATAGGCGCTGACGTGAGGCATTACACGCCATATTCCGCATGCATAATGTTTCTTTGCACTGCCCGTCGTGGAGCGCCGTAGTTGTGGCTTGCTCCACCGTGACGCTCCCCTCTTTTCGCCAGCGTAGGGGGCTAACCCCGGCTCGCGCTGCACACGGGAGAAGACAGTTATGGCTTTGTGGTTGCCAGCGCTGAACTGGCGGACGGCACTCTCAAAGCCAGCGGCCTTCCGTGCGCCACGGATACGGTGCTGTAACTGTGAGGGCATCGCTGCGGCTGAGCTCTCGCCGCCACGAAGGCAGCCGGTATCGATGTTTCCACCGTGTTGGCATTACTGAGCCCGTCGGCACCCTCGGCATTGAGGGCGGCTGCGAGGCGCCGACGGGCGGTTAGGACGGTAGGGGCGGTGCAAATCTGCATTCTGCCCAATCTCGCATCGTCATTACGTGTGAGACCTATATTAGTCTCTTTTCACTGGTTTCTGATTTACTACCGTCTCTACCGTCCGAATCCATTTATATGAATAAAAGCAACATGTTATGCGGAAGGTAGTGGTGGCATGGTTACCGTCCGTCTACCGTCCAAATCCGCTTTCCTACCGCCTAAAACGGGCAGCCTGTGACAAGCTGCTTTAAAAGTGGCTCAAAATCGGACGGTGATACCCTATCTGGACGGTAGTAGATGCAACGCTCCTTACCGCCAATCTTCGGCCCTTGATGCTTGGTGCCGGTGGTATATTTGACGTAACCCATGTCCTTTAACTGACGTGCGATTGTCCGCTGATCCGGCAATGTCAGGCCACTTGACCAATCCTGCGCACGCTCTCGAAGCGCCCCGACGTACACGAGATTATCATTGATGACATCGCAATGGAATTCGGCAATCGCCTCCTCGACGGCAAGCCTTGGTCCGCTTTTGCTTTCCTGCATCATGCGCTGCTTACCGCTCGTCTCAGGTGCGCGACCATCAGGATTGAACTTCGGATCAATTGGGCGGGATGCAAAGTAATGCGCGACGGCTTCAATATGATGCTTCAGCGCACCAAACAGCGCGTCGAAGTAGTGTTGTTCAGGGATGTCAGCTTTGGTCCTCGGCTGCGTTTCAATGACGCAATATCGCCTGTCGTCATCATCCAGCGGCAATGCATCATCATGATTTGTTAGCAGCAAATAAGAAGCAAAGTTGGGCACAACGCGATCAGGATGGTGCTTAGGTTCGACGTTCACCTCGCTGTTGCTGATGAACGGCTTGAGCTTATCCATCACCGCATACTTGCTTTCCGATGGAACACGGATTTCTTCGATTGCAATAAAGAGTTTGTTCGCCGCCCACCCCGTGAACCGTTCTGCTACTGTCGTACCCGCGACTTCACCCGCGTTGTGGCCAAGTAACCCCTTCATCAATTCGACCCAAAACGATTTTCCATTGCCCTGAATGCCAAACAACAAGATAGCCCATCGCACCCGCTTGCCGGGGTTCTGATAAACATACGCCAAAAAATCCAACAGGAGCTCGGCTTCGGCAGGTTCGCTTGTCAGAAAATGTGCATGATCAACAATACGCTTCACAGCAGCTTCAGCTTCGGGACTTGCTGCAGCAGTAGGTACCACGTCATGCTTCTGATAGACGTTCACATAATCGAGATTGCGATGCGTGATAATCTGATCGTCGCAGGGCCAAAACATCGTATTAGCAACCGTCGGCATACGATTAAGCACAAGCTGAGACGCCGAACATCCCTTCTCACGGCACTCCTCCTCCCGATTAAACTTTGCATCAAACGCACCACGCTTAATAGAATGTCCCGTGGTAATTTGGTGGAATTCCATGAGGCTTTCATTATAGACCCAGCCTGCAGCCCAATTTGGCAATTTCGGGCGGGTGACGTGCCCTTTCGCCATGGCAAGCAAAGAGCGCGCAGTCACGGGGTTATCTGAACCCTCCCGAAAGCCCGGCCAACGTTTGCTGAGATCGTCAAGCCCTCGGTAGCGCGGATCAGATTGAGACCAACGATCCCATAACTGCAAGCCGAGGTCAGCGCCTTTAAATTCATGGCACAATGCCATACCGACCCTAATCCAATCGTCATAAGTAACATCGGCTGCAGAAAAGGTTGCCAACGCCTTTTCAATTTCCGCATGCCCGACCTGAATCGCTCCAGCCATGTCCGGAATTGTGATCTTATTGGATCGGACATGATTTTGAACTGATGCTTTGTGTGACAATGGTAGTCCATTACTTGGCTTTAGTTTGTCGACAAACGCTTTCCACTCAGCCCATGTGTGGGCTCCGTCAGATGGCACATGATTAACCATTTGGACCATGAACGGTGAGCCAGTCAGCCCCTTTTGTGCGGACACCTTCTGGTGAGGAAAACCGGGAAGGCGCATCACGCGCGGCAGGTCATTGACCCCTTTATCCGTCCCCCACGCTTCGATCATAGCTTTTTGAGCGCCTTTGAATGCATCTAGGGGCGCATCATTCACTAGCCAGTAGGCGTGATAGTTTCCCGGGCTAGACTCTACCAAGATGTGCGGTTGAGCTGCGCGGATCGGCTCGATGTCAGCTCCATCTGTATCTACAAAGACCGCTCGAACACGGATTATGTTTGCCGTCTTTCGACCCTGACCGTCTGTTTCATTTACCGTGACGAACACACCAGCACCATTCTGTGATGCACGGGTAAGTGTATCCCAGTGCTCATACAGTGTGCCGCTGTAAGTTCTAGCCAGATTGGTGTTTTTGCGGTCGGCGTTGTCGTCGAATGTCTGGAAAGTCCAAACTGACGCCTCGCAATCCAGCGCGTTCAAAAACGCCTGTGCAAGTTCTAAATTGCTGGTCATGTTTCACTGCCCATATCTAGGCACCGAAGCGTGGCTGTGCTATCATTCGCGTGTCTAGTGCAATGACGCCTGTGCCGCTGCCCGGCGCGGGTGTTCATTACATGGAGGACGCTTTTGCAGCCTCACTAAGATTGCACATAAGGGTATCAATATCGCCCTCAGGCCAATCCAATTTAGCACGCGGCAATCCTATCTGAGAGGTATAGTCGCGTACGTTGGAGGGCAACGCCTCTAACACTTGCCTTGCAAATGCCTCTGAGAGCAGTTCTCGGCTCGAACAGGCAGCGATCAGCCCGCTTCGTGATGTCGAGTAGCTCTTACCAGCCCACGTTCCTGTGTTCGGGGATGGGACCGAGCGCTTTTGCAAAATCCACTGGATGCCACGCTTGCAGGTTATTATCCGCCAACGTGGAGAAAATTGCAGGACAACATTGGCGTAGTAATCGTCGCGCTCTCGGTTTGAGGGATGCAAGGGCGAGCCAGAACCGCTCTTTTGCCAAGTGGTGGGGGGTGTTGAGATGTTACCCATAATCAGCCCTCGACCTGCTTGTACGCATAGGCGCTCTGAAGCTTAGCTTCTGCGTACAGCATTAGCTCAGCCACTTCGTAGATTGTCGCCTTGTTTGGCCGTCTTACGGTCAGCGGCCATCGCTCA
>Ga0255756_1006144_pt1 | contig 10897 bp, 20 predicted proteins | sample 011ome_20_FD_179956 | JGI IMG/M metagenome (GOLD analysis project Ga0255756, IMG submission 179956) | Coastal salt marsh microbial communities from the Groves Creek Marsh, Skidaway Island, Georgia - 011509CT metaG (version 2) | ecosystem: Environmental > Aquatic > Marine > Intertidal zone > Salt...
CGATATATAACTTTTCATCAAACGTTGGACACGCGGCCGACGCATTCGCAATGCCACACTGCGGCATAGTTACTGACGTTCGTGAATTCTCCAGCAGCGGTCGATTCGTAACTGTTGAAGGAAACACAAAAGGTTCGACGCCGCATCAAAACAAGGATGGCGTTTACCAAAAGGTCCGCACCATCAACGAAGTACTTGTGTTTTGCCAGCCGCTGCGTGCATCCCGCCAAACTTTTAACGAATGGTTGATGAAGGCAATGGACCGCGGCCGCACAAAGTTTGACGGCGAGGATGTCAAAGCAATTGAAGAAGCGGCGAGCGCCGTTCAAACCATCAAGCTGGACCGAGAGATAGCCCACGGGGACCGCAGTAAGAAGATTGAAATCATTCAGCTAGCGCTAGCAACGGTGACGGATATGCGCGGCGCGTCCATTGGTAAGTGGGACTCAGTAACCGCAGCGGCTTGCGCTAGGTATCAACGTATGATAGGATACGTTGGGGTTGATGCAGACGGCCTGCCTGACGTAAACACACTCAAACGGCTCGCTAGAGATACAGGACTGTTCGAACTTGCTTGATGACATAACGGGTGACCGCGAAGCGCATCACTACCCAGAGCACAAGAGTGGGATTGTCATGACGGTGTACACCAAGTGCCCAGAGAAGTGGTTACTGGTCGACAGAGAAACGGGTCAGGTCTACCAAGGTTCTGCGCAGGGCGACTGGGATAGACTGGACCCTGTCATCAAGCCCGAGAAGAAGAAGGACTACGATGTCAATAGACCTGAGTAAATACACTTACGAAGTAAAAACAATGCCTTGGCACATCTGGGAAGAGTCATTCCTCCCACTGAAGAATGAAATCATTCCTGATGCAAAGTTTGGCGGACGCTTCTTCAAACACGATGGCGCTGAGTGGGACCACGTAGTGGGGCACCACGCACAAAACATTTGGACAATGATTGAAGAACCAAGCGGAGCTCTAGTTTTACGTAATGGCGTTTTTGTGAAGGGCCGTCGCGGATACTTTTTATGTGAGCGAATGCACAACCCTCGTGAATTCTTCCGCATCCCCGTTCCGAACGAGGCAGACTAATGGCTGGCCAGCACGAAGAAACCACCACTGAACAGTTCGCGGCTCGCCTTCAGACAGCTGTTGACGTAAATAAAAAGATGGCTGCGTTTATGGAGAACGGCGTGCCTGCAGACTCTGAAGAGGTCCTTGATGTGATGGCGGACCACCACGGATGGGTTGTAGAGTACTTGCGGCGAGACCAGAAGACTTACCTGCTGCTAGCAAACAAGTACCGAACCGACGGTCGCTTTGCTGGAATCTACGATGAGTATCGCGACGGGCTCGCTATCTACATGGGTGATGCCATAGAGGCCTACGCCTTGGCCCGCCTAACGGATGACATAGAAGACGAGGTAACTCCAGATGACTTCAACAATCAGTAACGGCGTGCAGCACACTGAAACTTTTTACGAGATAAGCGAAGCGGCCCGCATTGCTCATGTTTCTCCAGAGACCATTCGCTACTGGATAAAGACCAAACGGATACTCACAGTACCTAAGCGAATCAGCAAGAGAAGCAATAAACCGTATGGCCAGTTGGTACCTAGGACTCAGCTATTGGACGCAATGCCAGACGAACGAATCAAGAGATACAAGACGCAGCACGAGGGTAATCTTTTGACGATTCAAGAAACTTCTCGCACACTGGGCGTGACTCGAGCTCTTGTTTATAAGTTGATAAGAAGATACGAGCTGGAGAAGATTCAGGTTGATGGCTGGACCTTTCTCATTGATGGTGAAGAACTTTTCGACAAGATGCAAGACGACTCTCAATACGTTCACTTGCTTCGTCGACGCTATTTCTAATTATGTATTTTTTCCTATAGAGCCCCGACTCCTACTTGTGCTGTCTGCACTATGTGCTAACATTTGAACAACAGCCAAGGAGGGACAGATGGCAAAGTTAGATGAGGCACAGCTCAAGCACACTGCTGAGTGCGACCAGCAGGACGTTACTGACTACTGGCACGAGCACGACGAGTGCGGAGACCCAGAGTGCTACGCACAAGAATGTCTAAACTGCGGAGAGTGGCAGACTCTTTGCGGGATGACAAGTTAGGGAAGGAGGGGATGCTCATGAAGAGGTTCACGATTGACTTTGAGGCTTGGACGACTGTCGAAGCCAAGGACGAGAACGAAGCTTTCGAACTTGCTCAAGCTCTGATTTCAGAAATCGAGGAATTCGTTGCCAACAACTCGCCACTACCTGAGCCACTAGAAATGCTAGTGCGTGATGATGGAGTGTCTGAGGAGGACTAGTCTTTCTCAACCCAGCCCCCTCTTCGGAGGGGGTTCTTTTTTTGTCCAAATGAATTATGTATTTTTTCCTTTTTCGTTATAAATCTGTTACATAAATCGCTTGCAAAATGTCTGTGGGTGCCGTTACCTTATAGGTAACTTCCCCGAACAAGAAGTAAGGGAACCAACCAAGGAGGATGCCCTTGAGTAATCTCAAGACTCCACACCCCCGGGTAACCCGAGGTCAGTCCTTGCCTAAGGGAGCCGTCAAGGTTTCCCGAGAGGCAAAGCAGAATCTCGAAGCCCTAGCTAGGGTGCGTAAGGAGCTCAACGAGCTCAACAAGCAGGCAGGCGAGCTTCGTAAGCTCATCCTTGCCGAAGCTGGTTCCGAGGAATCAGCTGTTCTCGTTCACAACAACAAGGTTGTGGGCAAGGTCTCAGTCGAGACCTCTATGTCAGTCTCTAAGGCAAGGCTTCTGGAGTTCCGTCCAGATGTCTTCGAGGAGCTGGCACTCCCGTCCAAGCGAGTCGAGCTGGACACCAAGTAGGGGCGTTAGGGGGAGGGTTCGGACGAGGAGCCCTCTCCCTCAACTTCCTCTCTTTTTTTCTAAAACTAAAAATTATGTATTTTTTCCTACGAGGTATCAGACACGCCGAAACAAAAAACTTGCGTGTCGGCTCCAAGTGTGGTTTGATTTAGATACAACAAAACAGCACAACGAAAGGACGAGATTATGAGTGTTGTAGCACCTAAAGAAGTTTTGCCCCCAAAGCTGGCTGGCAAGGCTGTTTACCTAGAGCTGGTCGTTGACCCAGAGCTAGACGAAGACAAGCGTTATCGAGTAAGTAGCGAACACAGGTATAACCCAACCAAGCAGGTCATTATTTTCCCCGCTTGGGAAGACGACTCAGGGAACATTCACAGAGCAGTTGGTATGTATCGCACTGTTTCTGAGATGAGCCCTAGAGCTCAGTGGGACATTACTAGCAGAATCACCCCAGTAGTCGAGACTAGTGACGACGACACCCCAAACTACTATCGAGACACTTACCTTGATTATCAGCAGATAAAAAAGGGCAACCAAGACCTAATGGCAAAGGAAGACTTGCTTAGGGCAACTAAGCGACACTTGGACTACACCATAAAGAAGCTCATACTCTCGACTGATTATGTCGAGGAAAATGGCGAGACTAAGCAGATTGCTATGCAGGGTTGGATTGTTCGTGAGAACAAGACAGTAGTTGTAGAGGTCACTACAGACGACCTACAGATTGTTCGTGATAGCAAGACCCCACAAGCAGTTATTCGCCGAATCAACAAGGTTCGTAATTCGCTTGACAATTTCCCAGAGAAGCTGGCATAATTCAGGTATAAACAGGAAAGGACGAGAAATGTTTATAGAGAAGATTTACGCAGAATCAGATGTATCACTACCAGAGAACACGCTCGAAGCACTTTACGAAGTGCTAGACCCAAAGGGGAGCACTACTAGCCTAGACAGCTTCCTCACTCCCGAGGGTCGAGCAACCCTCAGAGCCAAGCCCGGAACTAAGGGTTCAGCACCTAAGGTAAGCTCAATTCTGGACAAGCCAGAAATCGAGGTTACAGAGTTGCAGGGCGAGGAATCATACAAGCGACCAAATGGCGAGGACTACTTCGCTCGCAAGTGGGGCGACTTTACAGATGTCGAGGTGCTACGCCAGTGCCGAGAGCTAGAACAGCCAGTTCTACTGTATGGAGTTCCAGGAACTGGTAAGACAGCTATGGTCGAGGCTTCATTCCCCGACGAGCTTTACACCATTCTTGGTTCTGGCGATACAGAGGTTGCCGACCTAGTGGGTGGCTATGTTCAGACCCCGAGTGGTGGTTTCGAGTGGGTGGACGGAAGTTTGACCCGAGCTGCTTCCGAGGGCAAGGTTCTACTGATTGACGAGATTGGTTTGATTGACCCTAAGGTTCTCTCAGTCGTCTATGGACTAATGGACGGAAGAAAGGAACTTGTCGTGACAGCCAACCCCGAGCGTGGGACTGTAAAGGCAGAAGAGGGTTTTTATGTTGTGGGAGCAACCAACCCCAACGCACCGGGAGTTCGACTCTCAGAGGCTCTACTCTCTCGTTTCTCAGTGCAGGCAGAAATGACTACTGACTGGGCGTTGGCTAAGAAGCTTGGAGTTCCAAACTCAGCAGTCGTGGCTTCCCAGAATCTATCCAAGAAGCAGGAGTCAGGCGAAGTTTCTTGGTCGCCTCAGATGAGAGAGCTACTAGCTTTCCGAGACTTGACTAAGAAGTTTGGAAGCAAGTTCGCTATTCAGAACTTGTTGGCTTCCGCACCCGAACTCGACAGACCAGTCGCCTCAGATGTGTTTGGTCGTGTGTTCGGAGAGCAGATGTTACCAGCGAAGATTTAGTCGGACTCGTCCCCGACTAAATGCGGGGGATAAGTCAATTATGTATTTTTCGAAAAAGGTTCTTGACTTATCCCCCAACACCTGTATCATTTATGTATAAGCCATAGGGAAGAGGTAAGGGAAATGGCACATTACACGATTAGCAAGTCAAGACTTGCAACTAGAACAGGAGCAACAGCTCCCGAGTGGTATCGAGCTTGCTCGTCCATAGGGACTTGCGTAAACACTTGGTCAGGTCGCAACGACCTAGTTGTTTATGGCGGTCACGACACAGCAGAGGGTCAAGCCTCAGCCGCTTATTACGCCGACATAGCAGAGATTGAGCTAAATGTTTCCAAGCTATTCGGGGAGTTTACCCAGCCAGACCAAGTTGGTTCTTACGAGGACAGCAACACTCACTACGAGTTCCCGAAAGCCACAGGTGCTATCTATCACGAAGCACTACACGCTCGATACACGAACTGGAACTTGGACGACTTGCAGGAGCGAGTAAAGACTCAGGCAGTAGCTCAGGCGTTTATGGGACTAGAAGAATCTCGTATCGAGGCACTAGGAGCAAGGCTCATTCCCGACAACAAGGTTTTCCTTAGGGCTTCGGGACTAGAGCTTGCACTCGAAGACCTAAACGAAGACTACCTAAACTCAATGGGAGATGTTTGGCAGGTTGCCTCACTCAGCTTGCTATCCCTAGCTCGACTAGATGCAGGGATTTTGGAAGCCTCAGATGTTAGGGACATTCACCAGAAGACCCTAGATGTTCTAGGTGCAGACCTACTCGCCGAGCTTCGAGCAGTTTGGCAGGAGTTCCAGACCATAGTTGCCCCGAGAGAGTTGGACAAGGGTATCGAGCTTGCCGAGAAGTGGGTGGAGTTGCTTCGAGAGGCAGACCCCGAGGGCGAGCCAGAGGGCGAGCCTCAGTTCGGAATGGGCGAGCCAAGCGAAGAGTCCGAGGACAGCGAGAGCAAGAGCAAGAGCAGTAGTGGTGGCTCGCTTCGAGAGATGTTGGAAGAGTCAGCAACTGAGACTGAAATGGACAGCAACGCCGAGGCAGAAGCACAGCAGACTAAGAAGCAGTGGTCAGAGGAAGCCAGCGAGCGAGCCAAGCAGGTCAAGAATCAGAATGAGCGAAAGACTACTGCTAAGCAGATTTTCGACAAGAGCCACGACGAGCGAGGTTCTGGTTCTGGTTCACGAATCAAGGAACGCCGAAGCCCGACAGGGGCAGAGCGAGCTTCCGCAGTTTCGATTGCCAAGTCACTCGAAAAGGCAAAGTATCGTGAGAGGTCAGTCCACACTCGCAAGACTCAAGTTCCGCAGGGACGACTAATTACTCGCAACGCTATCCAGAACAAGGCTATGGAAGCCCGAGGCTTGCGGGGAGAGTTGCCGACTTGGAAGTCCAAGTCACGCAAGCACACAGACGACCCAACGCTAAGGGTCGGGATTATGGTGGACATTAGTGGCTCAATGAGCCCAGCTATGGAAGCTATGGCGACTACGGCTTGGGTTCTCTCAGAGGCAGGTCGCCGAGTTCAGGCGAAGACCGCTATGGTTTATTTCGGGTCGGGAGTTTTCCCAACGCTTCGAGTTGGCGAGAGGCTAGACCAAGTGACTATCTACTCAGCACCAGACGGAACCGAGAAGTTTGGTCAGGCGTGGGAATCCCTAGACGGCGAGCTTGGACTTACTTATGGTGACGGAGTGCGTATGTTGGTGATTGTGTCAGACGGACAGTTCACCCCGAGGGAGACCGAGAATCTACAGAACGCACTTGTCGAGTGCAGGCAGAACGGCGTGGCTGTTGTGTTCGTCACTCCTGAGATGTGTTGGTCAGGTATGGCGAGGACTGCCATACAGAAGACGGCTTGGGGAGTTCACTTGGAGCTTTCAGTCGAACGGATTGCAGAAGCGATTGGGAAGACTGCAACGGAAGCCCTAGCGAGAGCAGGTAGTCAGACCTAGAGAACTCACAACGGACTAACCCCCCCTTTCCCCCCCTTACCAGTCCGTTGTGATAGAGAGCCCCCTTTGAGCAAAGCTCAGGGGGCTTTCGCCTGGCAAAGATTTCACTCTTCGTAAAAAGTTCCAGGACCCAGGTGCACCCCAGGTGATTATGTATTTTTTCCCCAACACTCATAAAAAGTTTTTGCAAAATGTCACTGGCAAGCTGTAAAGTGTTGGTATCTCACAAAGGAGGGACAAGATGAATCTAGGAATCTATGGAGATGGTGGCTCAATGAGTGGGTCAGGTATTGGTTCGTTAGAGATTGAGCGAGAGTTCACTTGTAGGTCTTGTAGCTGGGAGGGAAGCGTTATTGGTTCTACTGACGACAGCCAGAATCTTCTTTACGCCGAGTGTCCAAACTGCAAAGACGAAATGACGATTGACTTGGCTATGGAAAATGACCCAATGTATGCCGAGCCAGATTACGATTCGTGGGTGGACTAATGGCTCAGAAGTGGGTGGTTTTTGTTACGCAGGGCGTCTATGTAGATGCGGAGGAAGCACTAGACCCCGAGAACAACGAAGAAGATTACTACGAATTACGCACTCGTGCCGTTCATAAAATGTGGACTCAGGGTTATGAATCAGTTAGGACTGAAGCAGAAATCGAGTTCGAAGATGTAACTAAAGAGTTCGCAGAACTAGACTAAAACTTACTGCCCAATAAACTTGTGCCGAGACGCAAGATTGGGCAGTCTTTTTTATGGGTCAAGGATTATGTATTTTTTCCTTGACACGAAGTAGCAATGCTTATACAATTTACGAAGACTTGATAGAGTGAAAGTCGAAAGGGAGAGATGAGGAACGAAGTGAAGATAAAGGTGACGCCAAGGTCTCAGGAGGACATCGTGACTATCAGTAACTATCTCGCCGTAGGAACAAAGGCAGAGAGGCAGTTGCAGATTATCAGGGAAGCTCGTGAGTTCAATCGTTGGAGCATCACCAACAACCCAGAGTTGTTGGACGAAATGTTTGATTACGAAATTATTGAGGATTAGGAGCTAGGGGTTATGGGTTCACAGGACTATCGCAAGCAGGTAGAGGAGATTGTCGGCTACCTAGAAGCACTGAACTATGTTGTTGTCAAGAACAACAACAGCCACTACAAAATCACTGACCCAATTTCAGGGAGAAAAGTGTTTATGGGTGGCACGCCGTCTGACCCAAGAAGCGTGAAAAACTTCGTCGCTTCCATCAAGCGAGAGTTTGGACGCAGGGAGATTGACGACTTGCTAAAGGACTCCAAGAAGATGAAGCGAGCCATCAAGGACGCTAAAAAATAAGGGGTAAAATTAGCAGGTATTCTAGGTCCTATGCGGAACCTAGAACTGCACTCCTTTGAGGAGCCAGAAGACATTGACGAAGCTATCCAAGTAGGGCTACTACTGGAGGAGCTACAAGACGCCGAGTGCTACTACTGTCAAGACTCCGTTGGGTTTCTGTCCCTAGATGAATACTTTCCATTCTGCCTAATCATTGACGACGAAGAACGAGAGTGGTTCGTCTGTATGAAATGTGCGGAGCCAGTTTTGTATGGGCTAACTGGAGACCTGAGAAAACCACTTGAAGAAGATTACAGCTGGGCACTCGCCGAAGACATAGACTTTGATTAGTTATGTATTTTTTCCTATAGTTTCCGTGTGCCGCTAGAAAATGTAGCAGGATTCCTCTAAGATAAAAGCATCACAAATAGAGGAGGGCTAAATGCCAAATTGGGTATCCAACAGCTTGACAATTTCTGGCAAGGTTGCCGACTTAGAATCTTTTATTGAAAAGGCAACTGCTGTCTCACCATTGAGGGAGTCCTATCCAAAGGACGAGCAGGACGACCTAAAGCCAAAGTTTTCATTTTCAAACTTTATAGCTCCACCACAAGAGTCACTTGACTCTGGCGAGTATCACGCAACTCACGGATGGTCGGGCGGTGAGAAGAGTGGAAATACGCCGAACAACTGGTATAACTTCAACACTCGAGAATGGGGAACTAAGTGGGATGCTTGTAACCCTGAAGTGGAAGACATAAACACTACTGCCGAGTCAGTGCGAGTTCGATTTCAAACAGCTTGGTCTCCACCACAGGGAGTTTTTGGAGCAATGGCTGAACAGCACCCCGAGCTTACTTTCAAGATTTACAGCGAAGAAGAGCAGGGCTGGGCAGTCGAGTATGTCGGCGAGGATGGATGTCTCGAAATTGAAAAGGAGTGGGACATCCCCGACTCTCACGCCGATTATGTCGAGCGTGATAGGGAAGAAGATTGCAACTGCAACTGGGGTGCGGATAAGGAGGATTGGTATGACGATTGCCCCGGCAAGAGGACTATCTTTGCCCGAGTGACAAGAGTTTATGAGCTTACCGCTAGTGATTTGGAGCAGGCTCGAACGGAAGTCTTTGAGATGGAGACTGGTGCAAAGCCATTCCCCGAACCGCAGAGCGATTACGGCGTGACGGAGTTTGTAGATGAAGACGGCTCGCCTATTATCGAAGAGCAGGTCTAACGGCTTGACTTTTGACGGCTTGCTTATTACCATAGACGGAGGAGGAAACGGATGCAGTTTAGATACGCACTAGGCTCGATAGTCAGAGAGCGACGGCTTGCAAACGGCTTGCAATTACGAGAGTTGGCGAGCTTGTCCCACATAAGCTACTCGTTTCTCTCAGAAGTCGAACGGGGAGTCAAAGAAGCGTCGTCGTCTGTGATTGACGGAATCGCAAACGGACTAGGTATAGAGCCATACGACCTCATACTCGAAACGGGCTATCGAATGGCAACAGGAGACGAGTTGGACACTCGACAGCTTGACTGGGCGAACCAGTATCAGGATTTGGTAGCAACCAGCTAACAAACACACTTGGGCTTGTGTGCATAAACAGCCCACTTTTTCATTTCCCAAGTAATTATGTATTTTTTCCTTGAGTCTTCTTGAGTATTCCTAAAATGTCGCTCGTTTGTGTTATTTTGAGAGCATCATCAAGTTAGGAGATTCAAAATGACTACTACCACCACCACTCCACGCACCCGGGTTGCGAACCACCAGATTGACCAACTTTTTAGGGAGCTAGTTCCTTTTGAGAACTACAACAGAAGCATTATTGCTACCAAGACCCATTCGGCTTATACAGTCACGCATTGGGATACTGAGATTGCTCGCATCAACCTAACTGAGGGGGAGCGTGTCGAAAGAGATGCCGTTTACTTCTTCAACATTGGTTATTATTCGCAGACCACTAGCACGCTACAAGGGCGGATTCTTCGTAACCTGTTTACCCGTCAAGAAGTGGACAACTTGCTAGATTGGTATTGGAACAACGACAAGCCCCTAGCCCGCCGATTGGCTCGACTGGCTGGGCGACGACGCTAGCCCAAGAACCAAAGAAGCCCCCGCCAGTGTGCGGGGGTTTTCTTTTTCGTGAAAAGTTTCAGTGTGACGCTGCGTTATGTATTTTTTCCTACGACACACCCCCCGAGGTTTGTGCCGATAGTTGCGTCAAACTTTGTATTGGGGTATTGTTTAGGTATCAACAAAAAGGGAGGGCAGAAATGCTAAAACCAGACCAAGAAGCAGAGCTAATCTTCTCAATGGTGATGAAGATTGCGGGGAGAGACGATTACTTCTCCGAGGGAACCAAGGCGACTATCTGGGCAGAGTGCCGTAGAAACGCCAAGTTGCGTAACCTAGCAATTCTTTACTTAGGAGGTTCTAGCCAGAGAGCAGACCTGAACCTATACAGGTTGCACTCCGCAATTATGGACGAGTTCTTTGCCGAGGGAGTTGAAGCGTAATGGCTGTTCAAGTAACCAACTGGGAGTGGATGACCTGCTACAAGTGTGAGATTAGAATTCTTGTTGTAGCGAGCGCCGTTCACCCACTTTGTGACGATTGTGATGCCGATTTTGATAAGTGGTTCAACAAGCAGATTGAGGAGCTAGGAAATGCGTAAGCAGTATCACTACATAGTAGCGGTCGAAGATAGTGGAGAAGTTTCCATCGACTGGGACACTACGCAGGTAATGCTTGAAGAACAGGATGGAGCTATTTTTGATGCCGACACTCAGGAGTGGGAGTCAGCTTTCAAAAACGCTAAGTATGAAGCGATTGCCGAAAAGTTTTCTGCTTTGCTTAGTGGACAAAAGATTTCTGTATCGCCTAGCGACATTGATAAGTTCGAG
>Ga0255756_1006150_pt1 | contig 10886 bp, 5 predicted proteins | sample 011ome_20_FD_179956 | JGI IMG/M metagenome (GOLD analysis project Ga0255756, IMG submission 179956) | Coastal salt marsh microbial communities from the Groves Creek Marsh, Skidaway Island, Georgia - 011509CT metaG (version 2) | ecosystem: Environmental > Aquatic > Marine > Intertidal zone > Salt...
GCGTGCGCCCTCGCGACCGCGCGCTCCGCCCTCTGTAGCATCCCCGCGAGCGTCGCGTAGTCGCGGGGGTGTTCCCGCGGTCGGGCGGCGTCCCCCGTCCCCGTCCCCGTCCCCGTCCCCGTCCCCGTCCCCCGGGAAAACGTCGCCGCCGCGCAGTCGGCGGCGTCGCGCAAAAACGCCGGCGCCGGCGCGAGCGTCGCCCCCGGGCGCGCGGCGGCGTACGTCGCGCCGATGGACGCGCACGCGCACGCGAGGAGCTGCGCGAAGATCTCCGCCGGCGGCGACGTGTCGAGGTAATGCAGCGCCTTTTCGCCCTCGCTCATCGGGTCGAACAGGAGCTTCTGCGCGCGCGCGGGCGCGGACGGCGCGTCTCGCCAGTGCGCGTGCCACGCGTTGGTCTCGTCCCTCATGCGCTCGGAGAGCATACCTCTCGGCGGTTTGGGTTTGGGTTTCGCCGCCGTGGAACCGCCGTCGCGATCGTCGCCATCCTCCTCCTCCTCGATCCAGTCCTTCGGCGAGTGCCAGCGCACGAAATCGCCGAGCACCGCGCCCGGGTTCGCCGCCTTGAACGCGGACATGTCAGACACGAGCACCCCGCTCTGCGTCTTCAATCGCAGCCTCCGCCCTTCCTCGGTGTCGCCCATGGCCGCGAACGCAGCCTCGCGCTCGCGCATCGCGTCCTCGGTCGCGACGAACGGCGGCTGCGTGATGGGCTCGTTCACGACGTCGTGCGGCGGCGAGAGGAGACGCGCGCCGGTCGGGGAAGCGCGCTTGACGCCCTCGGGTTTGACGGCGGCGGCGGCGGACGGGGCTTCGACGTTCTTCGTCGTCGACTTCGCCGCCGCCGCCGCCGCCGCTTCCGGTTTCGGTTTCGGTTTCGGTTTCGACTTCGCCTTGATCTCGTCGCCGACGCCGAGCAAGTCGGTCAGGTCCAACCCGTCGTCGACCGCCGCGGCGGCGTCGATCGGGCGCGTCGCGTCGTTCCAATCGTCCGCGTCGTTCCAATCGTCGTCGTCGTCCCCCCATCCGTCCGTCGCCGACGGCGGCGCGAACGCCGCGCTGACGGCGCCGGCGAGCCCGGACGGCGCGAGCCTCGGGACCGGCTCGACGTTCGCGACCGCGGACGCCTCGAACGCCGCTTTCGACGCTCGGACTCGGCGATGAATGCACAGGTTCAGAAGCTGCAGCTTCTGGTGAAGCAAGCACGCGTTCGCGTCCGGGAGTTCCTCTTCCTCTTCGCCGTCGTCGTTCGTCGCGACCGCGTCGAAGCGCGGGAGCGGGACGCCGCGGTCCCAGTGCGCAAACCGAATCTCCCGGGTGAAACGTCGCCATAAAACGCTCACCGCTCGTACGTTACCAAACTGCAGCGCGTGCATGGCGACCCTCGCGAGGAGGCTCCCGGGCGGCGCGCTCCGAGGCGGATTCGGAAACGAACACTCCGCCGCCGACGACGAAGAGACGCGCGCCGCCGCCGCGGCCGCGGCCGCCGCGGCCCCTTTCCCTTTCCCTCTCCCTCTCTCCCCCCCGACGCCCCCGACGACATCGAAGATGTCCCTCAGGACGTCCTGCACGACGCTCTCCGGCGGCGCCCGCGGCGCGAGCCTCCCGATCTCGTCCCAGTGCTCCTCCGACGCGAGCGCGGACATCGTGGTGGAAGACGGAACGTCAACCGTCTCCGTCCCGCCCGCCGCGCGCGCGAGGAGGAAGAACATCTCCGCGAGCCCGACGCCGGCGTTCGACCCGCCGCGGAGAAAATCGCCGCGTCCGCCGCGTTCGCCGTCGTCGCACGAGTCTTCAATCAGATCGCCGGCGCCGACGGAGCCAAACGGCGTCGCTCTTAACGTCCAACGCGGCGCGCGCGCGACGTCCACCCTCCCGTCCCCGCGCCGTCCGGTCGCGGGGTCCTTCATCTCGATCAGCGACGACAGCGGGACGTTCGTCCACGAGCAGTCGATCTCCGTCGACGCCCACGGGTCGCACAGGCTCGACCACGGCGACCAGGGCGCGTCGTCGTCCCATTCGGTCATTCGGTCTACGCCGAACGCGTCGTCGTCGTCGTCGTCGTCGTCGCCGGCGGCGGCGGCGCCGGCGGCGTCGAGGACGCCGCGCAGCGCGGTGACGCGCAGGCCGTCCGCGAGCGCCATGAACGCGGATCCCGGCGTAGATCTGGCGGCGGGTTTCGGCTTCTCGATCTTCTTCGGGGCCGTCTCGCGCGCGCGCTTCCGCCGCCGCTCGAGCCACCACCGCCGCTCCGTCGGAAACGTAAATCTCGCGCTCGCGCGCGGGTCCCGCAAACTCTCCGCGCCGCCGCTCGCGAGCGCCCGCCCGCCAGACCCGGACCCGGACCCGGACGCGTCGCCGCGCGGCTCGTCGATCGCGCGACTCAGCGCGTCGCTCAGCCCTCTGAGCGTCCGCCCCGGGGACGCGTCCGCGGCGACGCCGTCGATCTTCTCGCTCTCGAACGAAAGAGTCGCCGTCCCCCCCGCGTACGCGCCCCTTCCCGGCCCGTGCATCGGCACGAGCGCGGGCCACCCTTCGCAATCCCCCCCCGCAGCCAAAGCCTTCAGCGCGCGCGCGATCGCGCGTCGCGCGTGCTCGCCGTCGTCCTCTCCCGGCGCGTCGTCGTGGAAGTACCCGAACGCGCTTCGCGCCGGCTCGACGACGACGAACGGCGAGCGAAGGCCGAACCATCGTTGGATCCCGCCCCCCGCGCGTCGCGTCGTCTCCGCGTCCGCGTCGCAGAAGATCTCCTCATCGGAAGCGTCGTCGGAACCTCCTCCTCCTCCTCCTCCTCCTCCTCCTCCTCCGCCGCCGCCGCGTCGATTCGGCGGGCGGTCGGGAGGGTAGTACAGCGTCATTCGGTACGGCGCCGCCGGCGCGTTCCTCGTGCCGCGTCGAATCTCCGCCCGCAACGCGCGCCACGCCGCGCTCGCGTGCTTCGGGCGTTCGCACGGCGAGGACAGGACGGCGAGCTCTTCGTCGTCGCAGGACGTCCATCGTCTGAGCGCTCTCTTCATGTGCATCGTCGCGCGCTCGGTCGGCGTGCGGACGCTGAAGTCCGCGAACGGGATCTCGTGCCGGTTCGTCGCGTCGTCGCCGTCGCCGTCGCCGTCGCCGGACGCGTCGCCCGCGACGTCTTCGTCGTCGTCCGCGCCGTTCCACTCCGCGTCGCCCCACTCGTCGTCTTCCTCGCCGTCGTCCGCGTCGTCGTCGTCGTCGTCGTCGTCGATCGTCGCGGACGCGACCGCGCGCGTCGTCGCCTCGATCGACGTCGCCTCCGCGTCGCCGTCGCCGGCGTCGCCCCCCGCCGCGCCGCCGCCGTCCGGACCCGCGGTCGCGTCTTCGAACGTCTCGGATTCATCCTCCTCGTCCCAGTCGTCGAAGAAGGACGACAGCGGCCGCTCGGCCATGGCGCCGCCGGCGGCCCCCGCGCCGGGTGGACTGATGAGCGAGTAGAGAAGACGCGAACTCCGAACAGAGGACTCGACTCCGCCGATGAAATGTTTTCGCCCGTCGTCACAGCATCTGAGCGCCCCCGCCAGCCCGCCTCGCGCGCTCGTGCGAACTCGCGCGAGATGTCCGGCTCGGCCGCCCTCGGGCAGATCCTAGAGAAGATCGCGTCCGCGGACAAAGGCGCGCGCGACGCCCCTTTTGCCGACCAGATCTCGCCAGATCCGACGACGGGCATCCCCGTTGTTCGTTTCGTCCATCGCCATCGATCGATGGATCACGCGTCGTCGCCGTCGTCCGTCCCGCCGTCCTGACCCCCACCCCCCCCCGCCCCCGTCCATCTCCCGCGTCGCAGACTTCCGATACATGGCGACGTCGGACCTCCTCGCGGAACTCTCCAAGGAGAGCTTCCGCGCGACCGCGGACGTCGAGAAGAAAGTCTGCGGCGTCGTCCTGAGACAGCTGGACGACGCGTCCGGCGACGTCGCCTCGCTCGCGGTGAAGTGCCTTCCCCCGCTCGTCAAGGGCGCGTCCCCGGCCGCGGCCGCGGACGTCGTGGACGGCCTGTGCGCCAAGCTCGCGACGATCGGCAAGGACGCCGCCGCGCAGAGAGACGTCGCGGTCATCGGGCTGAAGACGATCGTCGCGGAGCTCGGCTACCACGCGTCGGCGTCGCGGATCGTCTCGTCGCTCGCGCCGAAACTCATCGAACGCGTCGTCGCCGTCCCGTCGTCGTCCGGCGCGAACGACGCGAAGCCTTCGAACGCCGCGAACGACGTCAGCGGCGAATGCCTGGACATCCTCCACGCGGTCGTCTGCAGCTACGGGACCATCATGACGTCGCGTCACGCCGACCTCGTCGACGCGTTGCTCCGCGCGATGGACGACGCGTCCACCGCCAAGCGACGCGCGGGTAGAAAACGCGCCGCCGCGTGCCTCGCCGCGCTCGCCGGCAGCGTGGACGACGCGCTCCTCGGGACGATCGCGGACGCGGCGACGTCGCGCTTGGACGCGCTGGGTCCCGACGCGATCGCGCGTTGTGCGTCGGCGAGCGCGTGCGACGACGCGAGACTATGCGTGCACCTCATGGGCGCGTCTGCGAAATCCGCGGGCGCGCGGTTCGGCGCGACGCTTCGACGCGTCGACGCGACGCGCCGCGTCGTCGAGCTCGCGCGCGCCGCGAGCGAGGAGCACGCGGAGGCGCTGCGGGAGCAGTGTTTGACGACGCTGGAGATGTTCGCGTCGCGGTGCCCCGCGGAGACGGCGGAGGATTTGCCAGCGGTGGTGGAACTCGCGTTGACGATGGCGTCGTACGATCCGAATTACGCGGACGACGACGACGACGACGACGGCGGCGCGATGGACGTCGACGGCGGCGACGACGCGATGGACGACGGCGATGGCAGCGACGACGACGACGGCAGCGACGACGGTAGCGACGACGAGAGCGACGACGATCAGTACAGCGACGACGAAGACGCGAGCTGGAAAGTTCGAAGAGCCGCGGTCAAGCTCCTCTCCGCGGCTGTCGCCGGGCCGTCGCCGTCCTCCGCCGCGGTGTTGGAGTCCCACTTCGAGCGCGTGAAACGAACGCTCCTGTCGCGCCTGCCGCGCGAGCGCGAGGAGACGGTCAAGATGGACGTGTACGCGTGCCTGGAGGACGTGGTCGGGGCGTGCGGGCCGAGACGCGCGGCGTCCGCGTCGCTCGCGGCGACGGCGACCGAGGTGCGTTCTTACACTGGTTCCCATACGACCCCGTCGGCGTGGTGAACGCCGTTCCTTGAGGCCTTTCTCTCCCGGCGTCTCTCTCCGCCCAGGGTCCCTCGCGTGCAATCCCGACACACCTCGACGCCTTTCTACTCCGCTTCTGACGCCTTTCAACTCCACCCCGACGTCGCTCTGTACGGAACGACCCCGAGGCGGCGCCGACGATCGTCCGCGCGTCGACGAAGGCGTTCAAGGCGAAGGGCGCGAGCGTCAAGACGAAACTCGCGACGTTCGGGCTGCTGCGCGAGGTGACGCGGGCGCTGCCCGGGTGCCTCGCCGGGTCGCCGCTCGCGGCGATCGCGCCGTCGCTCGCCAAGGCGATGGACGCGTCGGATAAATCGGCGGCGGCGCGGACGCCGGAGACGCTGACCCTGCGCGTCTCCGCGCTCGCGTTCGTGCGCCTCGCGATCGAAACGCACGCCGTTGATGCGTTCGCACCACACGTGAACGCGCTCGCGCCGTGCGTTTTCCGAGCGAGCGGCGACGCGTACTACAAGGTCGCCGCGGAGGCGATGCGCGCGTGCGCAGCGTTGGTGCCCGTCCTCGCCGCCGCCCGCGCCGCCGCCGCCGCCGTCGTCGACGCCTCCGTCGCCGCCGAGCTCGCGGCCGCGTGCGCGTCGCGCGTCGCGCGCGTGGATCAAGATCAGGAGGTCAAGGAGGCTGCGATCGCGTGCGCGGGCGCGATGCTCGCGGAGCTGGGCGAGGACGGCGTCGGCGAGGCTGTCGCGCGGGAGACGCTGAGTTTGCTCGTCGACCGATTAAAAAACGAGACGACGCGGCTGTGCGCGGTCAAAGCCATCGGTCGAGCCGCGGCGTCGCCGGTCAAGTTGAACCTCAAGATGAACGACGTCGCGTCGCGCGCGGCGACCGAGCTCGCGGGGTTCCTGCGGAAGGCGAACCGGCCGCTGCGGCAGGCGTCGGCGGCGGCGCTCGCCGCGCTCGCGACGAACCACGCGGCGGCGCTCTCAGGTGCGTTCTATACACTGGTCCCCATACGACCCCGTCGGCGTGGTGAACGCGATTCCTTAAGGACTTTTGCCGGCGCATCTCTCCGCACATCCCTCGCTCACAATCCCCGCCCTCGGCGCCTTTCAACTCCGCTTCTGACGCCTTTCAACTCCACCCCCCCATCGCTTTGTATGGAACGACCCTCAGACGACGTCGCGTCCGCCGTCGTCGAGGAGGCGTCCGCGCTCGTCGCGGACGCGGACGTCGCGCTCGCGTCCCCGGCGCTGGGCCTCGCGTCGAGCGTGTTGAGACGCGCGAGCGACTTCCCGAAGGCGTGCGAAAAGGCCAAGGCGCTCGTCGTCCCCGCGGCGCTGTCGCTGGCGTCGTCGCCGTTGATGCAAAAGCAGGCGCTCGTGGTGCGTTCTATACACTGGTCCCCATACGACAGCGTTCGCGTGGTGAATGCCGATCCTTAAGGACTTTGCCCGGCGCATCTCTGCGCCCACCCCTCACTTTCAATCTCCGCCCTCGACGCCTTTCAACTCCATCTGACGCCTTTGAACTTCACCCCAGGCGTTGCGCGGCTTCTTTGCGGCGCTCACGCGCGCGAACCTCGCGGGCGCGGACTTCGAGACGACGCTCGCGTCGCTGATGGATCGATCGAGCCTCGGCGGGCGTTTACTCGCGGACGGCGGCGGCGGGAGCTCCAGCGCGGCGATGAGCGCGGCGGGGACGTTGTCGGGCAGCGGCGTCGCGGAGATTGGGAAAGCCGTCGCCGAGTGCGTCGCCGCGACGTGCGCCGCCGCGGGCGCCGACGCGTCGCGGAGGACCACGTCGAAGCTCATCGCGAGCTTGGAGAAGGGCGGATCTCTTAAGGCTGGGAAGGGCGGGAAGGCGCCGAAGACGGATGCGGACGCGTCCGAGCGGCTGCTCGCGCTGTTGTGCCTCGGCGAGCTCGGACGCGCGGCGGCGGCGACGGACGCGGCGTCGGAAGAGGACGCGCTCGAGAGGGTGCTCCTCGCCGCGTTGGACGCCAGCGGGGAGGATCTCAAGTCCGCGGCGTCGTTCGCGCTCGGCGGCGTCGCCGCGGGGAACCGCGCGCGTTTCCTTCCCACGATCCTCGCGAAGATGGACGAGATGCCGACGCATCGGTACTCGCTGTTGTGTTCGCTCGGAGAGGTGATTCGCGCGGGCGAACCCGAAGACGACGACGACGACGACGGCGGCGGCGACGGCGACGCGTCGTCCGCCGCGAAAACCGCGCAATTATCCGACGCGGAGCTCGACCATATCCTCGACGTCCTCTTCAAGAACGCCGGCAGCGACGAGGAGGGCGTCCGGAACGTCACCGCGGAGTGCCTCGGCCGGCTTGCCGCGCGGCGCCCGACGCGGCTGCTCCCGGAGCTGACGTCGCGTCTCGACCCCGCGCTTCACCCCGACGCGTCGACGCGCGTCACCGCGGTCACCGCGGTCAAGCACCTCGCGCGCGCGGTCGCGAAGCGGAAGGACGCGGTGCTGAGCGCGCTCGTCGCGCCGTGCCTCGCGTCGTGCGTCGTCGGTCCGAACGCCGCGCTGTCGGACGAGGACGTCGGCGTCAGGCGCGTTCTGTCTCACACTGGTTCCCATACGACCGCGTTCGCGTGGTGGACGCCGATCCTTAAGGACTTTTTCCGGCGTGTCGCGTGTCTCTCCGCCCACCCCTCGCTGCTTTCAATCCCCGCCCTCGGTGCCTTTCAACGCTAACTGACGCCTTTCAACTCCACCCCGACGTTCGCTCGTATGGAACGCACCTCAGACGCGCCGCCGCGCAGACGTTGTCCGCCGCCGCGCACGCCGACGCGACGCTCGTGACGCCGTCGCTCCCGGACGCGCTCCCGGCGCTGATCGCGAAGACGGAGATCTTGAAAGACCTCGTGCGCGTCGTTGACCTGGGGCCGTTTAAGCACACCGTGGACGATGGGTTAGACCTGCGCAAGGCGGCGTTCGAGTGCTTGGACACGCTCCTGGACGCGTGCTTGCATCCGACGAAAAACGCGGGCGCGATGACGCGACTCGGCGCCGCCGCGGGCTACCTCGACGCGCTGACGTCCGGCCTCGGGGATCAGTACGACGTCAAGATGGTCGCGCACGCGGTGCTCGTGAAGCTGTGTCGCGGCGACGCGAAGCGCGACGCGCGCGAGCGGTTAGCCGCGCTGTGTGAGCCGATGAAGAAGACGCTCACGGCGAAGCTCAAGTCCGACGCGGTGAAGCAAGAGATCGATCGCAACGAGGATCTGATTCGGAGCTGTCTGCGGGCGGTGGTCGCGCTGAGCGCCTTGGAGGGCGCGATGGACGACGCCGCGTTCGCGGGGTTGATCGAGAAGACGATAGGTGGGAGCGACGCGCTGACCGCGTCGTTCGCGGCGATCAAGGCGGAGACGAAGGCGGTGGAGAAGGGCGACGTGTGACGAGCGAACGGAGTCTGAAGACAATTTTGAACGACGCGAGAGACGAACGAACGCGTCTTCTCATCAAAGACAAAAGAATCAAATCACATCACGACAAAAGTCGGCGGCGCGCTTCTATCTCGCGCGACGCCCTCTACATAACCCACGCGATGAAACACGCGTCGCGTCGCTCAAAACTTCCGCATGTTGTAGTCGTCGTTGTGCGTCGCGAGATCCTTCTCGAAATCCATCGCGTCCTCCACGCGTCGACCCATGTGCAGCAACCTCGCCGCTCTCTCGCTCACGCCGAGCTCGGGCATGAACTCCTCGCAGTAGTTATCCCACGCCCACGCCGCCTCCTGGAGCTCCCATCGCAGCCGCGCTCGGTCCGCGGCTTCGCGTAACGCCAGAAATGCGGACGTTTTCCCGCCGCTCGCCTCCACTTCCAACGCGAGGTCTACGATGGCCTGCTGAATCGGCGGCAACGCCGCGCCCGGGGGGATCGGGTTCAGGGCCTCCAGGGACTCGAGCTTCCGCTCGCGAGCCCGCTCCGCTACCTCGAGCACGAGCGCGAACTGATTGTCCGTGTTGTCCTTCACGAACCCGGTCAGGTCGAAGTACTCGCCGTCCTCGAAGTTGTAATCTTTCGGCCGGCGCAGGTGCAACCGCTGCACCATCTCCAGTACGCTCCCTTCCGCGGCGTCCACGTCCTTGTACTCCGGCTCGTACCACTCCTCGTCGTTCTCGAACCACGGCGCGCCGTCGCCGGCGGATATGATGTCCGCGTCGTCCGCCCACCTCGGAAGCCCGCCCCTGGAGCCGTCGTCTCGCGTCGTCGTCGTCGTCGTCGATCGCGACGGCGACGGCTGCGCCGCCGACGACTTCGAAGAGAACCACCCGTCGTCCTCCTCATCGTCCGCGCCGCCGCGCCCGCCGCCAACTCCGCCGCCGCCCGCCACGACGGCGTCGAACCCGGACGCGTCGACGTCGTCGAGGAGCTCGTCGTCGTCGAACCCGAACCCGCCGCCGCCCGGGGTTCTCTCCGCGACGCGCGACGCGCGCTGGTCGGGGGTGAGGGAGACCGCGTCGAGCGCGCCGCCCTCGGACGGCGCGAGGCCGGGGTACTCGTCGTCGTCGTCGAAGAGCGCGTCGCTGTCGATGTCGTCCTTGAACGTGGACGCGCGCGGCGGCGCGAGGGCGCGGGAAGAGGAGGATTCTTCCATTCTTCTCCCCCCCGCGATTCGGCGGTGGCGGCCGTCTGCGACGACGCGAGACGAGGGCGGCGGCGCGAATCCGAAGCCCGCCGCCCTCGCGCGCGCGCTCGTCGTGGCGCGACATTCGCGCTGGGTCCCGCGCGCCGACGCGGACGTCGACGCCGCGGTCGCGGCGCTCGTCGCGACGACGAAGCAGCTCATCCCTCGCGCGCGCGCTTCCTATCGAATGGTGTCTCGCTTTATCGGCCGCCGTGGAAATTGCTGTGATGGCGCTTTAATTCCTTCTGAGCCGCCGCCCTCTCCGCGCGCGACGTGCGCGATCCCTCGGCCGCTCCGAGCGCGAATGCGCGCGTGCGAGACGCGTGGACGCGAGAGTCGCGGGGTCGTCGTCGCCTCGAAGGTGACGCGCGACGCGTTGTGGGCGCTCCCCATCGCGCGATTTGCCCTAATCCGCGAAAACCTCAAGAAGCGGTCGGCCGACCGCGACCGGCGGCTCGGCCGAGAAATCGTTGTCGAGCATCGTCCCCTCCGCGCGCACACCGAACGCGCGCGCGCTCGGTCGTCCGCGCGCGCGAACCCACCGGGATGGCGGGCTCGATCGACCTCGCGGTCGCGAAGCAGGCGCTCGCGTTCGCGGAGCTCACCGGCGGCGTGAAGTTCAAGAGCGGCGTCCCCGACGCGTTCCGGAAGAAGCGCGCGGAGGCGTCGTCGATCGGCGGCGGCGACGGCGACGCGACGCGCGGGCAGGGCGTCGCGTCCCCGAGCGGCCGCGACGGCGACGCGCGCGCGACGAACGCGTCGGGATCGGGATCGAAGTCGAAGTCGAAGCGCGCGGCGAAGAAGAAGAGATCGAGCGACGCGCGCGGCGGCGGCGGCGGCGGCGGCGGCCGAGGATCGGACGCCGAGTCCGAGTCCGACGACGGCGCCGTCGACGTCTTCTCGACGTCCGGAGCGAAGAGGAAGAAGCGCGCGCGCGACGACGACGACCGCGACGAGAGAGAGACGGGGAAGAAGAAGAAGAAGAAGAAAAAGAAGAGAGGGAAGAGGGACGACGACGACGACGACGACGACGACGACGACG
>Ga0255756_1006155_pt1 | contig 10879 bp, 9 predicted proteins | sample 011ome_20_FD_179956 | JGI IMG/M metagenome (GOLD analysis project Ga0255756, IMG submission 179956) | Coastal salt marsh microbial communities from the Groves Creek Marsh, Skidaway Island, Georgia - 011509CT metaG (version 2) | ecosystem: Environmental > Aquatic > Marine > Intertidal zone > Salt...
TGGTCGTGGTCGTGGTCGTGGTCGTGGTCGTGGTTGTGGTCGTGGTCGTGGTCGTGGCCGTGACCGTGACCGTGACCGTGACCGCGACCGTGACCGTGACCGTGCGGCGTCGCGCCGGGACCCGCGCCGCCGTTCGCCGCCGCCGCCGCCGCCGCCGCCGCCGCCGCCGCCGCCGCCGCCGCCGCCGCCGCCGCCGCCTTCTCGAGCGTCTTCTGCAGCGTCGTGAGCACGTTCAAGTTGGCGCGCGCGAGGTCGCCGTCCGGGTCTTCGAGGACGGGCTCCATGAGCTTGCGCACCGCCTCCGGGTCCGCGCCCGCGGCGACCGCGCTCGCGGCGATCGCGTCCGCGCTCGGCGAGACTGTTTGCCCATAGGAGCCCGCGGCGTCGTCGTCGTCGGTCTGCGTTCGGGAGGGAGGCGCGGGGGGGGAGGCGGTCAGCGCGAGCGCGTCGGGGGGATCGTCGAGGCGAAGGCGCTTCGTCCTCGCCTCGGGGGGAGAAAAGGAGAGATCTTGACTGAACGCGTGGTCCAATTCCCCGCGAGGGGAGGACGCGCGCGCGCGGACGCACCGGGTCGCCGTCGACGCTTCTCGGGCGTTTCCCCCTCGGCGGCGTCGCCGAGGGATTCGCGCGCTTCGCCGGCATCGCGCCTGGCGTGCGGAGGGAGGCAGCGCGCGTCGAAGTCAGCGCGTCTGAGGGATTCGCGCCCAGATATCCTGAACGAACACCTGAGAGGTTGCGCCTGAGTCTGCGCGTTGACGCGACACATCGAAACAGAGAACGATGGTTTTTTTTTCTTCCCTACACATTCCGCCGTCTCTCTAGCTATGCGCACCGTCTCTATCCGTTCTCCACTCCGGTCGCCCGCGCCGCGACCGATTCGTCCCCCTGGTCCTCCTCGATACCGCGCACGCCACGTCGCGCCGCGCCGCGCGCACGCCGCCGCCGCGCCCCCCCTCGTCGCACAACCTCCTCGTTTATTTTCCTTCGCGAGCGAAAGACAAGACGGCCGTCATCCGCCGCTCGTCTCCGCCCTCCTCCGCGAACGCCCCGTTCTATACACTGGTCCCCATACGACCCCGTTGGCGTGGTGAACGCCGTTTCTTAAGGACTTTGCCCTTCGTTTCTCTCCGCCCACCCCTCGCTTTCAATCCCCGCCCTCGACGCCTTTCAACGCCAACTGACGTCCGCGAACGCTTCCATCCACTCCGAGCGCTTCCTTCCTCGCGCCCACGCGTCCGTCACGTCGACTCCGCGCTCGCTATCGCGCGTCCACGCGTTCCATCGCGCCCCGTGCCGACGACGGTCTCGTCGTCGATCGCGTCGCGTCAAGGCGCGTTCTCCTTACACCGGTCCCCGTACGACCGCGTCGGCGTGGTGAACGCCGTTTCTCAAGGACTTCGCCCGGCGTTTCTCTCCGCCCAGGGTCCCTCGCTTTCAATCCCCACCCTCGACGCCTTTCAACTCCCTCCAACCGACGCCTTTCAGTCGCTCGCTCGGCGCGCCCCCCCCGGGAGAACCCCCGCGTTGGACTCGCGACTCAACTGCGCGCGCCACAGGCGCCACGACAACGCCAGCTTACACTCCGCGAGCACCATCACGAACGTCAACACGAAGACGTCCACGAAGACGCCCGGCCACGTCGCGATGAACCCGAGCTCGTTCGGGCCCGGCAGCGGCGCGCACACGCCGACGACGTTGCACCGATACGGGCCGTAGCCGTGCCACCGGAAGAAGATGCCGTAGCGGAGGTAAAACAGCGGGACGAGCACGAAGGATCTCGGCAACGCGAACCACAGCGGGGAGTCCGCCGTCCCGGGCGTGCCCCACGCGAGCTGGGAGTTCATCGTGAAGAACGCGCCGAAGACCATCCGGTACTGAGGGTCGAGGGTCCGCGCGAGGCGACGTCGGGGCGGAGTCGAAAGGCGTCAGAAGCGGAGTTGAAAGGCGTCGAGTTCGGGCGCTGAAACCGCGGGGTTGTCGGGCGGAGAGAGACGACGGCGAGGCGACAAAAGTCCTCGAGGAAAAGGCGCACAAGACGCGAGCGCGGTCGTGTGGGGACAAACAGTGTGACAACGAGGGAGGACGCGCCTTGGCCGGCACGGGGCGGTCGCCCAGCGCGAACATGTGGAAAATCAAAGAGTTCACCGTGAGAAAACTGACGACTAGGTACGCGGCGACGAGTTTCTTCCGCAGCTCGTACGAACCCGTTCGGAAGTGCGCGTGCCACATCATGACGACCAAGACGACTACGTTCACGACCCAGAAGCACAGGAGGTTCGTCTGGAGGTGCGGCGTCAGCGCCGCCACCGGGTGCCTGAGTGGAGACGTCGCCGCCCATCGATGGTCAGTTGAAAGGGGCCGCGATCGAACGGGGTGGGTGAAAAGCGTTCGTGTTTATAGAACGCACTTGACGAAGTCGAAGTACACCACCGTGGTCAGGAGGATGAACACGACCGCGGTGTTCGCGTCGTCGAGCACGGCCAGGCTGCTCTTGCGCCATCGCCTGGGGAGGGACGGGAGGGAGGACGAGGGGAGGGAGAAGGGGATGAAGAGAAGGGGGACTGGCGTCGGACGGCGGACGAGGGAAGGGAACCGCCCGCGGGCGCGAAAGGACGCGAGGGGGCGGAGATCGTGACGCATTTATCGCGGTCGAACGCGTTCGACTCGCGGCGACGCGAACGAGGCGACTGATGAGGACGAGGCGACGCACCCGAACGCGTCGCTGTCCTCCTTCGACGCGAACGCGGCGGTCCGCCAGTCTCTGAACAGCGACGCGTCCGCGCGGCCGAACAGCGAGCGCGCGACCTCGGCGAATCCTCCCGACGCGCTCGTCCGCGACGACGGCGACGCCTCGGCGACGTCCCCATCGCGCGCCGCGTTCGCGTCCGCGGCGTCCTCGCCCGCGACGCGTCTTTGTCGCATCGCGCGAAGGCGTTCGGTGCCCTCGCGCGCGTCCGGTGCCCTCGCGCGCCGGACGCGTCGGGGAGGCTACGCGCGCGCGCCTCTGCCTACATCTTGAGAGTTCGGGTGTTCGGGTGCGATCTCGCGTGCGGCCAGGCTGCGGTCGCGACAACTTACACTACAACTAGTGTACGTGTACACGTACTGACAACTTAACCTTAACTCGTCGTTAACTCGTCCGCGTAAGGTTAACCTTAACCTTAACCTGCATTTGCATAATTTGAATCGCATTTCGGAGATCCCCGCGCGATCGATCGGTCCCTCCCCTCGCCGCACTCCCCACCGCGCGACGAAGACGAGACGCGCGCTTCCTCCGAGCCGATCGCGCGCGCGCGACGCTCGCTTAGACCCGCGCGCGCGCACGCCCGTCCCTTCCGTCCGTCGCCATGGGCGGCACGGGCAACCGCCACAGCAAGAACGCGGGGACGATGGGAAGCGAAAACTTGACGTACATGGAGAAGAAAGCATTAGGGTTCGGGACCGTCAAGGAGCGCCTCGGGAAGGAGACGGTGAAGGACTTCGACGCGTGCGCGTTAGGGTTAACGCACGCGATCGACCCGTTAGTCACCCCCGAGGGCGTTCTGTACGACAAAGAGCACATCTTCTCGTGCCTGCTGCACCAGAAGAAGGACATCGCGCGACGGACGCGAGCGTACGAAGACCAGGCGTCGCGAGACGAGGAGAAAGCCGCGGAAGAGGCGCGGAAGAAGCGCATCGAGGAGGTCGACCGCTTCGAGCGCGTGAACAACGGCGGCGTCGGTAAGTCGTCCGCGCCGGTCTCGCTCGCCGGCGCGGAGGCGGACGTCGGCGACGGCACCGGCGTCACCGGCGACGAGGGGATCGACGAAGAGGAACGCGAGCGACGGAAAAAGGAGCTTCCCGCGTATTGGCTCCCTTCCAAGACCCCCACCGCGGAGGTTCGCGTCGGCGACAAGCCGGATACGGAGACGAAGTGCCCGACGACGATGAAGAGGCTGCGGCTGAAGGACCTGCTGCCGGTGAAGTGGACGAGAGTGCCGACGGGCGCGGACGTCGACGGCGAGAGATACATGTGCCCGGTGACGCGGAAGACGTTTACGAACACGACAAAGATCGTCGTGTTGAGACCGAGCGGCGTCGCCGTGAGCGAGGACGCGTACGAGCAGGTGATAAAGAAGGATGGGGCGTGGGACGGGAAGAAGGTGAAGGGGGTCGTAAAGCTTCAGAGGGGCGGATGCGGGTTCGCGGGAAGCGGGACGCAGGTGGAGTCGAAGAAGCAGTTTTCCTTGGGCGCGGGCAGCGGGCTCGCGGACAGCCGAGGGCAACACCGCGGGGCGACCTCGAAGTTCGGGCTGCGGTTCAACTAGCCGAATAGCAGCAGCAGCAGCGCGCCGCGCGGTGGTTTGGTTTGATATCGCTACGGTAGTACACTACGTGAAAGATATTAAAGAGATCACCGCTCCATCCGCTTCACGCGCGGTCGCGTCGCGGACCGCGGCTTTTGCTCCGCCGCTCGCCTCTATCGCCGCCTCTCTCCCGCCCCTCGCGCCTCTCTCCCGGCTCTGGGCGCGCTTTGCGATCCGCGAGCCGCTTGTGAAACGCGCTCCGCTGCGCCTCGATGTCGTCCGCTAACGCCGCTCGTCTGCGCGCGTAATCCCGCTCGTGCTCCTCGTAGATGGACGCCGCGCTGTCCGGCCTCGTCCCGCCGTCGCCCGAATTTAGGAGGCGCTCTTTTTCAAACTTTTTCGCCGCGCGTTCGCCCTTCTTCCCCAACGCCTGCGCTAACCTCGCGGCCATCTCCGCGGCGAGCTTGCTCTCCATGCTCCTCAAGTTCGCGTTCACCGCGTGCTTGATGTTATCCTCGCTCATCAATCGCTCCTTCTTCTCCTTTTCAACCTCCAAGACGAAGTCGATGCGTTTCTCTTGCTCGCGGTCGAGCTTCGCCTGGAGACTCCTCACCGCCCTGCTCTGCTCCTCCGCGAGCGCGCGCATGCCGTCCTTGTGCGACACCACCTCGTCGAACAGTCCGCTGAGCATCTCCTCGTCCTCCAGCTCCGGGTGCGTCCTCTTCCGTCTCACGACGCACCAGAACGACAGCAGCAAACCGAACAGGATGGGAATCATCGTCATCAACGCGTTGAAAAAATCGTCCCAGTACTCCCGCGGCGGCGTGAACGTCATCCCTCTCTCCATCTCCCCGGGCGGGTACCAGCACGCGTGCTCGGTCGCGTTCGGGTACCTGGCCACGTACGCGGCTCGCAGGTCCGGGGAGATCGCGTTCGGGTCCGGCGGCCACGCGTCGCTCGCGGCTTTTTGGTCGTCGGAATAGACGCAAAGACGCTTCATCATCGCCTCGCACGCCGCCTTGTCTTGCGCCTTGGTCGTCCCGCCGCCCTCCGCGGCGCTGTTGTACGCGTACGGGTTGTCGCAGTCGGACTCGTACAGCAGCCGGACCGCGACGCAGCCGGTGTCGGCGTTCGAGTCGAGCACCTCGCAGAATTGGCGGACCGTGGACGGGCGGTTCTTGTAGCGCTCGTACGACGGCGCGAGCCACGCGCCGGCGACGACGCAGAAGGCGAGGAGGAACGCGAGCAGGGAGACGCGCCAGAACGTCACCTTGACGCCCATGACGTGAAGCCCGGGCGGCTTCGGCTTCTTATGTCGTCTTATCAGGTGCGGCGGGCGTCGTCGCCCCGGTCGAGGTGGGCCTCGTCGCGCTTCGCCTCCGTGGCCCGCGCGCGGGTCCCCGCGTTCGCGTCGCTCGCGCGGGTTGTCGCGGTCGCGGTGCCGCCGCTCGCCGCGGCCGTCGTCGCGGTGGCGTCGCTCGCCGCGGCCGTCGTCGCGGTGACGTCGCTCGCCCTCGCGACGCGGGCGCCGCTCGCCGCGTTCGAGGTCCATGATGGAGTGGCGAGCATTGCGTGCTGCTCTTGCTTACGCATCAACGGCTGCAGTTCGCAGTCAGTAGCAGTGCCGTCTCTGGACGAAACGCGCGACGTCTTGTCGTCGACCGATGAAAACGAACGCGGTTGATCGATCATACGGGTTCATATTTTTACTTTCAAAGCAAGGCACGATAGGTTCACTTCCCAACCGCCTCCTTGATCGCGAGACCCGCGACGGCGAGGTTCGTCGCGATGTTCAGCGCCCTGATCGCGGGGCGGACGTCCTCCTTCATCGTCGTGTTCGTCGCGAAGAGCCCGGCGTGGACGAGCGACGTCCCCGCGACCGCGATGTTGAGGTTACGCTTCGCGTCTCCTGCGCGGTTTGTAAGGAAGGACGAGTCGAAATATCGGTCAGTTTTACGGTCGAGCGCTCGCGTTTGATAGGTACGAAAGTACTTTGAAACCGCGGGATGCCGAGCGGAGAGAGAGAGCGCGAAAAGGACGGACCGGAGGCGGCCTTGTCCGCGATCATCGCGGCCGCGCACGCGGTGAGGCCGGTCGCGCCCATGAAGCGCCACTGGAGGAAGGAGGAGCGGGGGCGGGGATCGGTTGTGAGGCGTCGACGTCGGAGGCGAGGCCGGGACGACGGATGGACGCTTGGTGTCACGAAGAGAATAGAAGATATTTCGGAATATACTTCCGAGCGAGCGACGGTCGCGCGCGGGACGCACCGCGACCTCGGCTTCCGGGTTCACCGCGCCGCTCTTCTGGTACGCGGGCGTGCAGAAGATCTGGAGCGTTTGATCGCGCGGGAGCGCGAGGCACGACGCGTAGTTGCCTGCGGTGGAGGGGGAAGAGGGACGGAATCGTTGAAACGATCGATCGCGTCGTTGTTGAATTAAATGCGGGGGAACGCGATGCGCGCGAGGAGACGACGACGGGACGGGAGGGGACGCACCGCCGTTGGTGAGGGTGAACGCGAGAGCGGGGGAGACCGGCATATTCGTGAAGAAAGGTTTGAGTGAAGCGCGTGCGATGCGTGAGCGGATATGATGACGCGCGGACGATGCCTCGTGTCGGAGAGACGAAAAAATATCGCGAAGTGAACAGAATCTCCGGGAGATACTCGTACCGTATCGTTCGGCGAGGAAGAAGGCGGCGACGGAGCGACGAGCTCGCGCGTGCGACGCGTACGTTTCATCGGTTTCATCGTCACACCGTTCACGTTGGTTGGTCTCGCTCGCGTCGTGATGCGTTCCCGTCGATCGTATCGTTCACTTCCTCTCCCCGCCGCGTCCGCCGCGTCCGCCGCCGCCGCCGCCGCCGCCGCCGCCGCCGCGCGCGGTCTTTTTCTCCCCTCCTCCGCCTCTCCCGCCTCTCCCGCCGCCGCCGTTCCTGTCGCCGCGCTCTTTCCTCTTCTCGCCGCCGCCGGGGCCGGGCGGCGCTGTCGTCGTCCTCGCGACGACGGGCGCGGGGACCGCGGGCGCGGGGACGGCGGCTCTTTCGCCGCCGCCGCCGCCGCCGCCGCCGCCGCGTCGCGCCGCGTTCGCGTTCGCGTTCGCGTTTCGCTTCTCGCCCTTCCCGCCGCCGCCGCCTCGCTTCGCGGTCTTCTTCCCGACGCCTTCGCCGACGTGCTCGTCCCCGCCCTCGGAAATCGCGGCGACGAACCCGTACTGGTCCATGGACGACACCGTCGAGAGCGTCGGGAGGAGCGGCGGCGGCGTGGGGACGCGCGCGGGCGGGCTGAACCCGCGCGGCGGCGGCGCGAACTCGTCGCGTCTCGGGCGCCGCCACCGCTGCCCTCGCTGCTGCCCTTGCCGCTGCTGCTGCTGCTGCTGCTGCTGCCGCTGGACCATGTCCAGGAACCCCATGCCTCCCATCCCCGAGAAGAACGCCTCCGGGGCAGGTTGACCCGGCGCGGCCGCGAGGACCGTCCCGGGGGAGGCGCCGTTCGAACGCGCCGCCGCCGCCGCCGCCGGAGGCTTTCGCTCCCGCTCGCGAGCCCTCGGCCGCGCCGACGCGCGGTCCTCCCCCTCCTTCTCCTCCCTCCCTCCTCCCGCGAGGTGGTGGGCCGTCTGCCGCGCCGCCGCCGGCGGCATCGGCATCGCGTCCCCCCCGTCCGCGCCGCCCACGTCGCCCACGCCGTGCATCACCGGTCGAAGCGTATTCCACCCGCTCCCGCGGACGGCGTCGACGACGCCTCGCGCGCGCGACGTCCACGCGGGCGCGGGGAGGGCGTTCGTCGACGACACCCACGACGTCGCGAGCGCGACGCACCGTTCGATCGCCTCCGCGTGCGACATCATCTGCGTCTGCGTCGCGCCGTCGCCGACGTCCGCGGCGGCGCGCGTCGTCGCCGCGCGCGCGAGCGCGACCAACGCGTCGAGGTCCTCCGCCGTCACCGACCGATGGGTGCGGCACCGCGGATCCGCGTGGTACGACAACGCCGCTTCCCTCTCGAGCGCGTGCGAGAACGGCGGGACGTCCGGCAGGGAGAGGTCGAACGCGTTTGCGTAGTAGAGCAGGGTGATGATCTCCCTGGTCGCGTCCTCGACCGCGGCGGCGACGGCGTCGGCGTCGTTGGGGCGTTTGGGGAGGGGGTCGCGCGCGATCGTCGCCTTCTTCGCCTTCTTCGCGGCGGCGGCGGCGGCGGCGGCGGCGTCGGCGAGCGCGCGCTCCGCGGCGGCCGCGCGATCGTTCGCCGCCCTCGCCGCCTTCTCCGCCGCCTCGCACCGCTTCTCCAACGCTCTCAGCGCGCCCTCGCGCTCCTTCGCGCGTCTCTTCTCGTCCCTCTCGCGCCGCGTCTCCCTCGCCTCCGCGTCGCGACGTTCGTCCCGCGACGTCTTCTCGAGCCGTTCGATGGCTTCGCGCGCGGTCGCGATCTCGCGCGCCTTCGCGTCCGCGACCGCGTCGCGCACGTCCGCCGCGATCGCGCCGACGCACTGATCGAAGAGCTTGGTCATCTCGTCGAGCATCGACGTCGTGAGCGCCGCGCCGGCGACGAGCTCGCGCTGCTGGTCGTCGATCTCGCCGCCGTCGCGCTCCTTGGCGACGGCGCGTTCGATCTTCGCGGAGCGTTTCTGCAGCGCGCGAAGGCGGCGGTGGAGGAGCGACTGGACGTTGCCCATCGGCTTGGCGGCCGCGTCGCGAAGATCGGCGACGTCGTGGAGGGGGGGGTCTTTGTCGTGGGGGGCGGGCGTGGACGTCGGCATGGCCATCGCGCGCGCGAGCGCGCGCCAGATCCTTCGCGCGGGGGTGGACTGATGCGGGGAAACCAAACGGCGGTCGGGCGCCGCCGCAGCGACCGCGTCAGGTGAGGTCGGTGGTTTCTCGGACGGGTCGTCGACTCGTCGTCGTCGTCGTCGTCGTCGTCACTTCCGCGCGCACCATGCGCGCGCTCGCGGTCATCGTCGCGCTGACGCTCGTGGCGTCGTCCGCGGCGTCCTCCGCGGGGACGGTCATCGAGCTCACGGACGCGAACTTCGACGAGCAGGTGCGCGTCGGTCGTCGTCCGCGCGCGCTTCAGATTCAGCGCCCGCCTCTCGCGGTAAAATAAGCGCGTGGACTCGTTAGGTTACGTCGACCCCCGGGGGATCTCGTCCCGTCCTCTTCGTCCCCTCCCTTCGCTGACGCGCGCGCCGTCGCCTTCGTCCGAACCCGCAGGTCGCGAAAGGGCCGATACTCATCGACGTCTACGCGACGTGGTGTGGACGTGAGCGCCCGTCCTCCGTGCCCTCTCTCTCGACTCGCGCGTCGTCGAGTCCGACGAATGAGATCAATGAAATCACGGCGAACGGCAAACTCACGGAGCCTAAACCTCCGCGTCCCTCCCTCCCCACCCGTCCTCGCAGACTGCAAGCAGCTCGCGCCGACGTGGCAAGAGCTCGCGACCGAGCTCGCGGACTCGAACATCCGCGTCGCCAAGGTGAACGGCCCGGAGTGCCGCACGCTCGTCAAGCGTCTCGACGTCAAGGCGTACCCGTCCATCTTTTACCTCAGAGACGGCGAGATGCGCGAGTACACCGCCGCGCGAACGCTCAGCGCGCTCGCGAACTTCGGACGGTCCGGGTGGCGGTCCGTGAAGCCGGTGCCGTTTTGGAAGGCGCCGAACAACTGGTTCGGACGCGCGTGCGGCGTCGCGCTCGCCGCGCCGGGCGTCGCCGCGGAGATGGTCGAGTGGTCTAAGAAGACGTACGGCGTCTCCGACGTCGTCGTGCTCTTCGTCGCGTTCGCGGTGCCGACGACGGTCGGGATGCTCGCGATCGCGCTCGTCGATCATCTCGTCGTTCGACAGGCGACGATGGAGAGCGCGAACGCGCGGAGTAGGGACGAGCGGGAGCGGGCGGCGCGGGCGAGGGAGCGAGAGGAGGCGGCGGCGGGGGGCGACGGCGGATGGGAGGGAGGCGGGGGGCGGGACGCCGCTCCGCATCCGCATCCGCATCCGCACTACGAATGACGATCGACGACGTGTGGTTCAAACGCCACCTTAGATAATACAGTTCAAAAACTACTATCGATCGCGCCCCCGCGCGCCAGTCCCGCTAACGCGCGCGTCGACGCCGCCTCGGACTACTATCATGATTAATACCTCGAATTTTTCGTCAGCCGCGCGACGTATATCCACACGGAGCACACGAACGTCGCGCCGTACGGCTCCACGTGCGTCGCGACCGCGAACTCGACGTCGCTCCTCGACGTGTCCGCGATCGCGGTCTCCTCGATCGCGTTTCGAACCTCCGCCGCGTCCACGAACCGCAAGTTGATCGGACACCCGGTGACGGTGTACCCGTCCAGCATGTTCCCGAGCTCGTTCACGTGCAGCTCCGTGAGCGTCCCGACCCGCCCCTTGCCGCCTCCCAACGATATCCCCATCGCAGCCTCGTCCGGGGACATCAGCACGTGGCCTTCGATGTCGCGGAGCATCTCTTTGAGCTGTCTGGAGACGCGGCGGTTGAACGGCGTGTGCTGCCGCGAACGGATGCGAACGACGGCGTCCATCGCCTCTCGTTCCACCGCGCTCGCGATTCTCTCGTAAAACGCGGGCTCGTACGACTGGT
>Ga0255756_1006169_pt1 | contig 10863 bp, 7 predicted proteins | sample 011ome_20_FD_179956 | JGI IMG/M metagenome (GOLD analysis project Ga0255756, IMG submission 179956) | Coastal salt marsh microbial communities from the Groves Creek Marsh, Skidaway Island, Georgia - 011509CT metaG (version 2) | ecosystem: Environmental > Aquatic > Marine > Intertidal zone > Salt...
GATTCGTAATAAAATAGCCCAAACCCCTCGAGAGAGACGACGGCGCTTTCTGGAATTGAAATCTCGCGCCGTCGGGCACAGGCCGAGGCGCGTGAGACCCGCGGACGCAGGCGGAGTCTCCGGGCGCGGCGTTCCCGCACTCCGCGTCGGGTGCCCGTCGAAAGCAGCCAGCCAGTGGACGCCGCACCCGAGGGTGCGGTCGAGCCCCTGTCCCCGCCATGCGCATCATGATCAAGGGCGGCGTGTGGAAGAACACCGAGGATGAGATCTTGAAGGCGGCGGTGATGAAGTACGGCAAGAACCAGTGGGCGCGCATCTCCTCGCTCCTGGTTCGCAAGTCCGCGAAGCAGTGCAAGGCGCGGTGGTACGAGTGGCTGGATCCGAGCATCAAGAAGACGGAGTGGACCCGGGAGGAGGATGAGAAACTTCTGCACCTCGCCAAGCTCATGCCCACTCAGTGGCGCACCATCGCGCCCATCGTGGGCCGGACGCCCGCGCAGTGCCTGGAGCGGTACGAGAAGCTGTTGGACGCCGCGGCGCAGAGGGACGAGGACTACGACCCCGCGGATGACCCGCGGAGGCTTCGCCCGGGCGAGATCGACCCCAACCCCGAGTCCAAGCCCGCGCGCCCCGACGCGGTGGACATGGACGAGGACGAGAAGGAGATGCTCAGCGAGGCGCGCGCGAGGCTCGCCAACACCAAGGGCAAGAAAGCCAAGCGCAAAGCGCGGGAGAAACAGTTGGAGGAGGCGCGTCGTTTGGCGTCGCTGCAGAAGAAGCGCGAGCTGAAAGCCGCGGGCATCGAGACAGTGAAGCGCGCGAAGCGCGCCAAAGGGCTGGACTACAACGCGGAGATCGCGTTTGAGAAGAAACCCGCGCCGGGGTTCTACGACGTCTCGGAGGAGCGCGCCGCGCAACCCGCGGCGTTCGATGAGAGCGCGTTCAAGCCCGTGACGATGGAGGAGATGGAGGGCCCGAGGAAGAAGGACCTGGAGGAGCAGCTGCGCAAGCAGGACGCCAAGCGGGCGCAAATCGCGGAGAGGCACGACGCGCTCGGCGCCGCGCGTACGGCGGCGAACCTCAACGACCCCGGCGCGGTGCGCCGCCGAAACGCGCTCGTGCTCCCGGCGCCGCGCGTCTCCGAGCGCGAGCTGGAGGAGATCGCGAAGCTGGGTAGAGCCGGAGCCGGGGGTATGGCCGCGGACTTCGAGCCGGGCGTCGAGGACACGCCCGGCGGGACGCTTCTGGGCGACTACGCGCGCGCGAGCGCGCTTCCGGGCGCGGGCCTGGCGGCGACGCCGGCGCGTACGCCGAGCGCCGGCGGCCACGACGCGATTCTGCGCGAAGCCGCGCACCTCGCGGTTTTGTCCAAGGGCCAGACGCCGCTGCTCGGCGGCGAGAACGTCTCGCTGGCGGGCTCGGACTTCTCGGGGATCACGCCCGCGCGCCGCGACGCGCCCACGCCCAACCCCATGGCGGCGGGCGCCACGCCCGCGCGCTCGGGCGCGGCTTCCGTGTCGGCGACGCCGCTCCGCGACGCGCTGCGCATAAACGACGCGCGCGCGTTTCCTTCCGACGCGTCGCGAGTCTTCTCCGCGCGCGACGCCGAGCGGCGCGCGGCGGCGACGCGGGACGAGCTCCGGGACGGGCTGGCTTCGTTGCCCGCGCCCGCGAACGAGTACCGCGTCGAGGTTCCCGACGCGCCCGAGGAGGCGGAGGACGACGAGGGCGACGGCGCGGACGAAATGGAGGAGGACCTGGCGGATATCCGCGCGCGCGAGGCGGAACGAAAGCGCGAAGAGGAGGCTGCCGCGCTCCGCCGGCGGTCGGCGGCGATCCGTCGAGACTTGCCGCGGCCCCCTCCCGGGTCGAGGGGGCCGGCGACGGAGGCGTCGCCGAGCGAGCTAAACGCGGGCGGTTCGATCGGCGCCTCGGCGCTCTCGACCGCCTCGACGCTGATCGCCGCCGAGCTCGCTTCTCTCCTCGCGCACGACGCCGCGCGGTACCCGCCGCGAGGCGAGAAGGCGCGCGCCGCGGAGGCGGCGCCCGACTTGCCGCGCGTCGAGGAGAGCGAGATGGCCGCCGCCGCGGCGCTCGTTGCGGCGGAGGTCCCGGAGGTGCGGGCCGAGATGGGGCACGCGGACGTCTCTCCAGCGGCGATCGCGGAGGCGCTGGCGAGCGCGCGCGCAGAGATGGCGGTGGGCGGCGACGGGCAGCTGGTCGCGAGGAAGTCGCTGTCGAAGGCGCAGAGGGTCGCGCTCCTCGAGCGCGAGCTCGCGTCGCTCGCCGCGGCGGCGGCGGCGGACGCCAAGCGCGTCGCCAAGCTGGAGCACAAGGCGGGCCTGCTCACCGCGGGGCTGCAGAAACGCGCCGAGGCTCTGCTTTCGAAGCTCGGAGAAACCGGCGACGCGCTGGCCGCCGCGAGGGAGGAGAAGGCGTCGTACGAGCGCCTGCACGAGCGCGAGCAGAGAGCCGCGCCGCGCCGCATCGAGACGCTCATGGAACTCGCCTCCGCCGCGCGGGCGCGCGAAGCGGGTCTGCAGGAGAAGTACGAGCGACTCAGCCGGTAGTCGGCGGATCGCGTGAGCTCCTTTCAAAGGAGCTCGTCTACGTATCGAGTAGTCTTCCTTTGGTATCGTACACGTACGTAGCTCATGAAGAAGGGTAACGCCACGCGTACGTCGGTGATTAGGTTCATCTCGTGACTACAAACGCGTGAAGCGCGCGGCGCGGTACGCGCGACGACGCGCGATTTCCCTCATTTCTCGCCCTTCTCGGCGGCGGCGAGCGCGGCGGCGCGGTTGAACTTCTCGAGCCGCGCGCCGTACGGCCCCTCGGCGACGGCGGCGTCGGCGAGGATGTCCCAGACGGCGACTTCGCCCTTGCTCCCCGCGCACCCCACGAGGTACGGCACGGACGGCGCGAACCCCGCGCTGAACACCGCGCCGATCTGCGGGTTGTTCGTCGCCACGAGCGAGGGCTTCCCGCCGGCGATGTCCCACAGCTTGAGCATCTTGTCCGTGGAGCACGTCAGCAGCAGCGCCGGCGCGCCGGGGCACAGCGAGAGCGACGTGGTGGCCCTTTCGTGCGCCTCGAGCGTGAACACGGGCGCGGACCCGGCGCCTTTCCTGGTGTCCAGGCAGAGCACGGCGCCGCTCTCGTTGCTCACCAGCATCGACGTGGGCTCGTTCAGGTTCCACACCGCGCACTCCACGTCCGCGTGCACGTCCCAGGCCATCGCCGCCTTCTCCGGCGCGCGCACGTCCACCACGCACGCGCGGCGGTCGAAGCCGCCCGAGAGCAAAACGGTGGGCTCCGCCGGGTTCCACTCCGCCGCCTGCACTTTCCCGTCGTGGTGCCTTAAGACGTGCTGCGTCTTCTGCGTGGAGATGTCCCACACGCGCACGGTGTGGTCCGCGGACGCCGAGGCGAGCACGTTGCGGTACTGCGCGTTCCAGGACAAACCCAGGACCGCGTCGGAGTGGCCGTCCGTCTTGAGCGCCGGTTTCTTCTTTCGCTCGCGCGACGTCTTTTTTTTCCCAGCCTTCTTCGACGCCTTTTTCCCGCCTTTTCGAGGCGCATCCTCTTCGTCCTCGTCCTCGCTTCCGCCGCCCCCCCGGATGTCGTCGTCCTCGTACCCGCCCAGCGTCGCGACCGGCTCGACCGCGTCGATCACGTCGAGGTCCCAGATCTCGATGCCGGGGTACATCGTGCCGACGGCGACGCGGTTGGCGCGCCCCTCCCCTCCATCCGTCGGGCAGTCCATCCACGAGACGCACAGCGGGAACGCGGGCAGGAGCAAGTCGTGGTGGCAGTACAGGTTGCCCTCGTCCGTGCCGTTCAGAACGGGCTCCTCGTACACGTACACCTCCAGGTGCGACACGTCGTCGTCCGTGCGCGCCGCGAGCATCACCAAGTCCGTGCCGCGCACGGTGAAGTCGTCGGGATAGTCCTCGTCCTCCTCATCCTCCTCATCCTTCACCGTCATGTACGGGTCCTCGTCGTTCGTGTCGTGGAACGTCGCGCGCCCGCCCCCGAAAAGACGCGCGGCGTTGACGTCCGCATCGTCCTCGTCGTCGTACTTGTCCATGTCGAGCTCGGCCATGGCGGCGTCGATGCTAGCGCCGCCGTGCGCCGCCGCCGCAACCGCCGCCGCGCGTTTCGCAGCTTTCTTCCCCGCATCCGGATCGTCCTCGGCGTCGTCCTCGGAGTCGTCGGACGCGTTCTCAGCCTCCATCTCCGCGAGCTCGTCGCTCCCCATCTCCTCCCACTCGTCGTCGGAGCCGTCCTCGCCGTGGTCGGCGGCGCGCCGCATCGCCCCGAGGTCGCCCCGCTTCTCCGCGAGAGCCGCCAGCTCGGCGAGCTCTTCTTCGGGCGCCTCCGCCTTTTGCGGATTCTCGGCCGCCACGCCCAAGGGCAGCCACGCGATGGCGGAGATCATCGCGCAGACGCTCGGTCAAACGCGGGTGAAGCAGAGGAAAGCTCGCACGGCAGGCGAGCGTCCGGCGGTCGGCGCGCCGAGTGAGTGCGCGCGCGTGTGTGGAGTGGCGACGACTGGCCGCCGCCGCCTGGGAAAAAGCGGAGCGGCGGCGGTATCGATCGATTTGTCCTCGTTTTCGTCTGCACACTCCTGCGGTAAAATGTCGTGATGACTCGCTCGTTCGACACCTCGCGCAGCAGAGGTCCACGCGCCTGACCGGGACCGGGAGCGGGGGACGTCGGCGCGTCACTGCCGCGGAGATGGTTCGACTCAAGGTCGCGTGCCTCCAGACCGACCCGGTCCACGGCGACCCCGCGTCGGGCATGCGAACCGCGGATGAGCACCTGGCGCGTTTGACTCGAGACGACGGCGTGCACATCCTGCTGCTGCCCGAGATGGCCTTCAGCGGGTACTGCTTCGACGACGTCGCGGACGTCTCGCGGGTCGCGGAAACGGACGATGGCCCCACGGTGCGCTGGTGCGCGAAGCACGCCGTGCGGCTGGGGTGCACGGTGCTGTGCGGGTACCCGAGGCGCGTGCCCAAGATTCCGAACGAAGGCGTTGTACAACACGCCGACGCCGACGCCGACGTGTTGTACAACGCGCTGGTCGCGGTGGGCCCCGACGGGAACACGCTGACACACTACCACAAGAGCTTCCTGTACGTGGTGGACAAGACCTGGGCGCGTCAGGGCTCGGGGTTCACGTGTGTGGACATACCCGTGCGAAACGCGCGCCGCGAGCCTTTCGGCGACGACGGCGGAGTCTCGGGGGAAAACGAAAACGACGCTTCGTTCGCGCGCGTGCGCGCGACGCTGGGCGTGTGCATGGACATCAACCCGCGCGAGTTCGAGGCGCCCTGGGAGGCGTACGAGCTCGCGACCGCGGTGAAGGCGCACGGCTCCTCGCTGCTGCTGTTCGCGAGCGCGTGGACGAACGGCCACCCGGACGACGACCCGGCGACCTTCGCCCCGGTGGACCCGCGGAGTGTGATGACGTACTGGCTCAACCGGCTGGCGCCGCTCGTCGGCGAAAAACACGAGTGTCACTTCGTGTGCGCCAACCGCGTGGGCGAGGAGCGCGGCATCACGTTCACGGGGTGCTCGTGCGTCATGTCCCTGCGCGAGCCAAATCTCGTGGAGGCGCTCGGCGCGACGCAGGAAGGGCTCCTGCTCGCGGAGATTGACGCGGAGGAGTGGCGGGGAGAAAAGGGGGGTCGCGGCGGCGACCGAGGCGGCGGCGACGCGGGCGCCGCCGCCGCGGAGAGACTGTAGGGGCAATAGTAATACTTGTAACACGGTAGCCGTAAACTAGCTCGCCGGGGCGCGTTTGACTCGGATACGTCTCGTGACTATCGCATCACGTGCCGTCTTCACCGTCCGCGCGATCACTTCGCGTTGATGATCCGCATGAACCGCCTTCTCGTCGCCGGGTCGTCCCCCGCGTCTTCAATGGCACGCTCGCTCAACACCAGCTTGATCTTCGCCATCGATCGCCTGACCTGACCTATCCTCTGCGCCGAGCGCATGCGCACGCGGTTGGCGCGCGCGACGTATTTCTCCGTCTGCAGCATGTTTTTTTCCTTCACCAGCACGTACCACAGCCCGTGCAGGTCCTCGAACGACTTCAAGCGCAGCTCCCGCGCCTCCCACTCGCGCCCGCTCACCTCATCCTTCTGCTTGTCCTCCGGCAAGAACCGAATCGGATCGAGGAACGCGTTCAGGCCTTCGCTGGACCGAGCCGCGCAGGACCCCGAGATGCCGCGCGCGGTCCAACCCACCGAGCTTCCGCGAGCGCATGCCGTGTCCCCGAACGCGGGGCACAACGCCGTGCGCCGCGCGAGCCTCACCAGCGCCTGCATCGTGGTTCGCGCCCGCCGGAGTGACGAGATACGTATCGAAACCCTGGCCCGGGCACGAAATCGCGCTCGCTCGCGTTCGGACGTTCGTTCGAGCCAGCGTGGCGACGATGTCATCGACCTCTGCTGCCTCGCACCTCTTAACGCTTCACATCCACCTGCGCGGCACATCGCGATGAGCATGGCCACCACGCTTTCTTTCGCGAGGACCGCGCGCGTCGTCCCCGGTCCCGCGGGGAACGCCCGCGCCGGCCGCGTGCACGACGCCGGCGCGGTCTCGGTATCTTCCTCCAGCCCGCACGCCACGCGCGTCGGTTTCGGCGCTTCACGCCGGACGCGCGTCCCTCCCCCCCGCGCGGTCCCGCTGGGGGCGGTCGAGCCGATCGCCGCCGCCGAGGCTCTCTCCGCGGCGCCGGCGCTCTTCGAGCTGTCCCTGTTCGGGCTGAGCAACCCGTTCGAGGAGGCGGCGAAGGACGCGGACGGCAACCTGCCCATCTGGTTCCCGGTGGTGAGCACTTTGGCGTACTTCTGGGTCGCCGGCGAGGTGCGGAAGGTCCGCCAGGCGCAGGAGCGCAAGGCGATGGCGCGCGCGTCGAAGGCGGCGTCCGAGGCGGCGCAGCGCAAAGTCGAGTCCATCCCCCCCGAGGCGTGGGCCAAGCTGGTGGTGTGCCTGGTGATCGACGGGTTGGGCGACTCGTCGTTCCTGTTCCCCGGGCTGGGCGAGCTCTCGGACGCGGCGTACGCGCCGCTGGAGGCGTTCCTGCTGAACCAGCTGTTCCGCTCGAACGCCATCGCGTCCCTGGGCTTCGTCGAGGAGGCGCTGCCGTTCACGGATGTCCTGCCCACGGCGACGCTCGCGTGGGTGCTGGAGGAGTTCTTCGCGGACTCGCCGCCGGGGAAGCTCCTGGGGCTCGACAAAACCCCCGCGCCCGCCGAGCAGGAAAAGAAGTAGTCTCCGGCGGACCGCGGTCGAGTACGGGTCGCGCGTCTCGATATCGCATAGCTATTTTATGTGAGGTGGATTATGTGTGACCGTAACGACCAAGCGTCGTTCGCGCGAGAACGCGCGAGATTTTCAAGCGCGCGTCTCGTCAGTCGCTCTCCTCGTCGTCGTCCTCGCCGAACACGTCGTACTCGTCGTCCTCCATCTCCTGCCCGGCGTCGAAGCCCGCGGACTCGCGGATGGCGGTCTCGAGGTCCGCGGGCGCCCCGCTCAGCACCGCGCGCACGGCGTCCACCGTCACGGGCGACAGCTTCGCGCGTTTCCCGCCGCCGGAATCGGAGTCGCAGTCCTCGGTGACGTCTCCATCGTCGTCGTCGTCGTCGTCGTCGTCGCCGTCGTCGCCGTCGTCGTCGTCGCGAATGTCGTCGTCATCCTCGCCCTCGCCTTCGCCCTCCTCCTCTTCCCCCTCCTCCTCCTCCTCCTCCTCCTCCTCCTCCGCATCCTCGTCCTCGTCGACGGCGCCGTCCCGATCCTCGTCGTCCTCCTCCTCCGGCCCGAGCCCCGCGAGCGCCTCCGCCTCGGCGCGCACCGGGTCTTCGCCCCGGTACACCGCCTCGCACGCCGCCAGCACGCACGCGCGCACGCGGTTGTAGCGCGCCTTTGAGAAGAACCCGAACGTCGCCGAGCACTTTTTCCTCGCCTTTTTTTTTGCCTTCGCCTCGCTTTCCGCCGCGGGCCCCTCGCCCTCGCCGCCCTTCTCCGAACTCCGCTCCTCCTCCTCCGAAACGCACGTCCTCTCGAAGGTCTGCAGCGTCGCGCGCACGCCAGGAAGCGAGACGTCGCACAGCTGGTACAGCGGGTACCGCGTCGCGACCGGGGGCTTTTTCCGGTCGCGCGCCGTCGCCGACGCGGCGAGCGCCTCGAACCCGTGCGTTTCCCTGTGCGATCTCGAAACGCGCGCGGCGCTGTTCCGCAGCCCCTTCGTGTTCGTCGTCGATGCGTCGTCGAACCAGGACGCGTCCAGGCGCATCTCCAGGCACTGCAGCTTCGCGTCGCGCGCGCGCGCGCGCGGGTCGTACCCGCGCCGCGTCCACAGCCGCCGGAACGGGCCGTCCTTGAACCGGAACGCGAACGTCGGGAAGGCTTTTTCAATCGCCGCGATGTCCGCGGCGGAGCTTCCGCGCGTCTCCGCGGGCAACGCTTCCAGCAGCGCGTCGTGCGCCCACACCGGTCGCCGCTCGAACGCGGCCGCGATCGCGTCCGCGGCCGCCTTCGGGACGCCGAGCGCCTCGCGCGTCTCCGCCGCCTCCGCGTCGGCGAGCGCCGGCGGGACGGCGGCGACCGCGAACGGCACCGGGTCGGCGGCGCCGCCGGTCCGCTCGCCGGGACCCCGCGCGGCGGTCTCGCGCGCGCGCTTCCAGCGCGCGGCGCGGTAGTCCTCGGGGTGGTTCACCGAGGAAACCGGGGGGGCGGCGATCAATCCGCCGATCAATCCGCCGATCAATCCGCCGTGCTCGATACTACCGTCCGCGCGCGGCGCGGGAGGCGCGCCGCGCAGCGCGGCGTCGGCGCGCGCGGCGACGTGGAACGGGTCGCTCGCCGGGCCGTCGGGCATGGGCATCGCGAACGCGTGCCCTTTCGGAACCGAGACGTACGCGATCGTGGGGTCGATCGTGTGTGTTACGTCGTTCGCGCCTCCCCGCTCGACGGCGTTCGTGTCGGATGCGTGTGTCGTCGCGAGTCCGAAAGAAAGGCGCGAGTCCGAGGCGAGTTCCGCGCTCGGCGCGATTCCCGAAACCGCGGCGAGCGTCGGGTCCTCGGCGGCGCGCGTGTGCTGGTAATCCGCCATCTGCCGAAACCTGAACGCGTGCGTCACGCGCGTCACCGAGACGATGCTCACGCCGGCGTCGAAAACCCCCGCGTTTCGAGTCCCCGCGCCGGGGTCTTTGCGTGAGATTCGCAGGACCAAGCCGTTGGCGGACGCGCGGTCGGCGCGAAGCGGGCGCGCGAGCGGATCAGACGGACGCGAACGCAGAAGGAGTTTGGGCGCGTCCCGCCCGGAGGAACACGCCTGACTCACGCCGTGGCCGCCACCGAGGGAGGCGAGCGCGCGCGCGTCGTCCACGACGTACCCCTGATGAGGCGATGCGAGGGACGAGCGCGGAGATGGGGCGCGTCAGTCGGAAGCGGTCGCGATGGGCGGCGATGCGTGGACGGCGGAAGACGCCTGTTGTTAGTGCCGCGCGAAGAGAGGAAATCTGGGCCGAATCGGCGGACGTTGACGCACCGGGTACTCCACCACCGCAGCCTCGTTCCGAGGCACACGCACTTTCACGCTGTCCGACACGCGCGCGGGGGGCGGCACGAACCCCGGGGGAGGCGCATACTCCAACCCCGCCATGGCGATGGTCGAGGTGCGACCAGATCTGAGTGTGCCGGCCGAAAACGGGGTGCCCATCGCACATCGATTTTCGAAAATACGAAAGGTATCGTCCGCAGTGCGTATGCTTCGAGATCACTGCCACAACTCGTCGCACCTCGCGATGGCCGCGATGGCCTCGGTGGCGTCGCGCTCCGCCGTGCCCCTCGGCTCGGCGGCACACGACCGCCGCCCCGTGTCTCGCGCCGCCGTCGCCACCCGCGGCGCGCGGACGCGGCGAGTGGTCTCTTCTCGACTCGGCGGTTCGCGCGTGAGCCACCAACTCCGACACGACCACCCGGTGCTTCGCTCGACGCCGTCGCCCGGTCGCCGCGTCGCGCGGCGACCCAACACGACAGCCTCCGCGTTTTCGGACGACGGCGACTCCGAGTCTCCGCGGGGGCGCTGGCGCGCGTTCTGCCGCCGGCTCGAGACGCGCGTCGAGCGCCCTTCCGCGCGACGGCTCATCCGGTGGGTGGGCGAAAACCCGCTCGTGTCCCTCGGCGCGGCGATCGCGGCGTCGTGGACCGCCGGCGCCGTCGCCTCCGCGCTCGCGATGCAGCTGGCGTTTTCGGTAATATCGGTGGTCCTGCCCCTGGCGTTCTTCGCCACCGTGGGCGTGCCCGCGATGCTCCTGTTCGGAGGCGTCACGCTCTTCGGGTTCGTCCTCCCGTCGCTCGCCTTCGCGCTCTTCGCGACGGGCGGCGCGGCGGCGGCGACGCTCGGCGCCGTCGCGCCCGTCGCGGCGTTCGCCGCCGCCGCCGCGCTCGGATCCAACCTGGTGGATGTCTTGTTGCCGCCGCAGGCAGCCGTCACGGAGGACGAGAACACGGATGCGAACGCGAGCGCGTTTCTCGAGAACGCCTCGAGAACGCGGACGACGAACGAGACCCCGCGCGACCCCGCGCTCGCCGAATTCGACCGGCGGCTGCTCGGCGACCCGCGCGCGTGGACGAGCGCGGACGTCGACCGATGGCTCGCGGCGGAGGGACTCGGCGAATGGCGCGACGCGTTCAGGCTGGGGGGGGTGGACGGGTCCAGGCTTCTGCGCCTCGGGGAGCGAGATTTGAGGAGCATGGGCGTCGCGGACGAAGCGGCGCGGCGGGAAATCGGCGCGGCGCTGAGGAGACTCGCCGGATGACGCCGCGCCGTTTTTAAAAAAG